>Ga0256404_1008057_pt1 | contig 16145 bp, 16 predicted proteins | sample RumenRJG_01DNA_FD_185990 | JGI IMG/M metagenome (GOLD analysis project Ga0256404, IMG submission 185990) | Bovine rumen microbial communities from Lethbridge, Alberta, Canada - RJG_01 | ecosystem: Host-associated > Mammals > Digestive system > Stomach > Rumen | place: Canada: Alberta | collected...
AATGCATACTGTTTCAATGCAGTAGCCATCTTGTAATTCAAAAGCATACTTTGTAGTATCTCCCCCTACATATATGTCTTTTATAGTCATAGTTTGATTTTTAGGACTTACGCCACTTTTATACAAGTTTTTGAATAAAGACTTAGCTCGTTCTTCTCCCATACATTTTGCTACTTCATCAAAAGTATAATTGTACGGATTGTCCTGAATCATTTCTAATGTAGGAGGGACTATTTTCTCTTTATTTGCCATGATAATTCCTTTCCTCGCATTGTATTTAAGTAATATTTTACACAAACCAACTTGTGTGGATTATAACTTGAAAATATCAAAAGGGTGTACAAACCCTATTGTATATATTATACATCTTTTTTTCTTTCCGTCAAGATAGAAATTGCATCTCAATAATGTGAATTGTATCATTTTTTCACTTATTGGGATGCATACTTACTTAGAATAATCTCATAATAGCTTTATCTATGTCTTTATGCATCGAACTATTGCAATTACCTCAGGCTCGTGGAACTGATATTGATGATTTATGGTTAAATGTTTTAGGAGCATTTATTGGGTATTGGGCTTATATCTTAATAACAAAGAATCAAAAATTCAATAAATTTTTTAATAGGGTTGTAATTTCATAATCAATCTCTGGATATTTGAATTAGTGTGTTGCGTCCGAACTTGAAAAGCAATGAATTAACCCAACTTATCAAGACCGTTCCCCAGAAGGCGCACAAACAGTGCCTTTTGAAGCCCAAAAGCGTGACATCTTTTCGATATATATTAGAAAATATATTTAAATGCGATTTATCGCTTTAAAGTGTTGATTTTAAAGATTGTTCGTGCTATAATAACAGCAGTACTGTTGATACTGTTTTGATACTGTTATAATTTGAAGCCCAAAATAATAGGCAGAATAGCGGTAATAATGGTATCAAAAGAAATGAATACTAAACTAATATGTTTAGTGATGAAATGAATTAAGCGAATGGGAATAAATTTCTAATTTAGAATTATAATCAACGCCGCCAAGTGGGATAATCTCCTGCTTAGCGGCGCTTTTTAATTCATCTTTTCTACCAAAAGTTGAATTTAAATACAAACTCAAAAATCGCATTATTGAAGATTCCCTCTTTTTGTGCTATTATAAAATCAGCCAATGAGGAAGGAGCCTGTCTTTATGAAAAACGCCATAGGAAAGAATATATCTATTCTTCGAAAGAAACAAGGACTCACTCAGGAAGAACTTGCGAAACAGTTGAATGTTTCGTTTCAAGCGGTTTCAAAATGGGAAACCGGAAGCTCTTATCCTGATATTTCCGTTTTACCGCTCCTTGCGAATATCTTTTATTGCGATATAGACTCATTGCTCGGTTATCCTGCCGAACAGCGCAAAATATTAGATTACGATGACCGTTATAAAACCAATGGCTATTATTGGGGAACGCAGCCCTCAAATATGTGTTATGAGGTGATGAAGATTTGCCCGCCGAATAAACCGTTGCGTCTGCTGGATATTGCCTGCGGAGAAGGAAAAAATACCGTGTTCTTTGCAAGAAACGGATACAATGTAACCGCCTTTGACGCTGTGGATTTGGCATTGGATAAAGGTCGCAGACTTGCCGAACAGGTTGGCGTAGAGATTAATTTCTTTCAAGCAAATCTGCTTGACTTCCGTTTGGATAATGATTTTGATATTATTTTCTGCTCTGGTGCCCTGCACTATATTCCGCAAGAGCTTAGGAAAGAAATCTTTGAGAATTATCAAAAGCACACTTCTGACGGAGGTTTGCACGCACTTAACGTGTTTGTAAGAAAACCGTTCGTAAAAAGTCCGTCAAATGAGAAAAAAGGGCGTTACAAGTGGATTTCAGGAGAGCTGTTCTGCTATTATGCCGATTGGCTTATTTGCTCTTGTGAAGAACGTATTTTTGATTGCTTCAGCGGTGGCGTTCCACACCAGCACTGTATGGATACAATGTATGCCTTGAAACAAACAGGAGATGAATGAATATGAAAAAGATACTTTCGGGCAAGGTCAGAGATGTATATGAAGTGAACGACAAAGAGCTTGTCATTGTTACAACAGACAGGATTTCGGCGTTTGATGTTATACTGAATTCGACTATAAAAAATAAAGGAATCGCCCTAAACCAGCTTTCGCTATATTGGTTTGATTACACCTCGGATATTATTCCGAACCACATCATTTCATCTAAGATTTCGGATATGCCTGCATACTTCTCGGAAAATGCTGAGGAGATTGAAAAACGCACAGTGCTTGTCAAAAAGCTGAAAATGTTGCCCTATGAATTTATCGTGAGAGGATATATGTTTGGCAGCTTGTGGAAAGAGTATAAATCATCATGGGGTTATTGCGGACAGAAAATGCAGGGGCAACATGAGCTTGCTCAAAAATTAGATAATCCCATTATAACGCCTTCCGCAAAGAATGCGGAAGGTCACGACGAAAATATCTCCATTGACAGATTAAGAGAAGAAATCGGATCCGCTACGGCAGACGAGCTTTGTCAAATCAGCCTTTCGCTTTATGAAAAATGTTATCAATACGCCTTGAATAAGGGAATCATCATTGCCGATACAAAATTCGAATTCGGATATGACGAAAACGGCAGGCTGACACTTGGCGATGAAATCTTTACACCTGATTCAAGTAGGTTTTGGGCGGCAGAAGATTATCAAATAGGAGTATCGCCAAAATCGTATGATAAACAATTCGTTCGGGATTGGCTTATTAAAAATAAGCTCAACGGTGTAACACCTGCACCTGAACTTCCCGAGGATATTACAATGAAAACAGCAGCTTTGTATAAAGACTGCTATTGCAAAATAACAGGAAAAGACGAATACTGAATATTTCAATATGTCAGAGAGCTTTAATCACTCCGTAACGCTCAAACTCGCAAAGTAATGAAATTACCCTACTTATCAGGAATCGCTGCCCAGAAAGCGCATAAACAGAACCTTTTGAAGCTCAAAAGCGTGACATATCATCAATAAAAAATTTAGCCGACGGAGCATTCATTTTGAAACCTCCGTCGGCTTTGTCGTGCTATCTTTCTCTGTCTTGGGAATGGCGGCTGTGGGTGCGGCGCTGCTTGCTCTCCGCTTGAAGCTGTCTGAGCCTGTTTCTCACGCTCTGCTTTTCGGGCGGTGGGGATTGCCTGTCGGGGGCTTGCTTGGATTTCACCTTGCGTTCCCAGTCGGACAGGTCACGGCGGTATTGCTTGACGATCTCGGTTGCTTTTTTGAAAGCGGCGATAAATACCTCTGCGTCAGGATAGCCGTCGTCCTGTAATATCGTCGGGATTGCGTCCAGTTTGGCGGCGATGGTTTTCTGCGTCTGCTGAATCTTCTGCTCTAACGCCTTGCGCTCCTTGCCCTTGAACAAACCTTTTGTTTCGGCAAGCTGCGCTTGCAGCTTTGGCAGCTCCACGTCTTGCAGGCGGCGAATCGTAGCCGCTTCGTCCTGCACCTTTATCATCAGCTTTTGCATAACACGGTATTCGTCCATATCGATACTCAGCACAGGCTTGGGCGGCAACTGCTGTGTGCGAATCATATCCCGCAACAGCTCCTTTGCCTTGCCGACAATCGAACGGAACAACTTCGGCAGCCAACCGTTTTGCTTGATGGATTCACTTGTTTTCTCTTGAATCTTCTCCTTTTTCACGGCGAGGATTTTGACTTCCTCAATTCCCGACACCAGTGCCAAATCAGCGGTGCGGTTCCATTCCTGCCTTGCGGCGTTGTCCGCTTCAATCTCCGCCGCCCTCGGATTGTTCTTGCCGATTTTCTTGGTCGGCAGATAGACGCTCTCGCTGTCGAACACCTTTAGCTTGTGTTCGGGATCGGCAACGCCCTTGTTAATGAGGTCGGTGTAAAATGCCTTGACCTCCTGTAAGAACGGCTCGCCTTTGAATATCTTGTCCTTAAAGGTAAATAAATGCTGTTCGTACACCTCGCCCTTTTGGATAATCTTGCAGCCATTGCGGAGCTTGCCGCTTTCGTCCACAATCTCTTTCTTGGTACGGACACGCTTGCCCTGTTCGTTATAAAAGAGATTGCGTGAAGCGGTTTTGATTTCGGGCTGCTCCAATAATCTGCGCTCGCTGAATATCAGGTGAATGTGGTAGTTGGTCTTGCGCTTGTTGTGATGAAGCGCCGAAACGCACTCCACGTTGTAGCGCTTGCGAAATTCGTCCGTGAAGCTCTCAAGCACTTGCTGAGGATCAAGCTTTGTGTATTCTTCGGGAAGTGCGATAATTAGCTCCCTTGCTTCAATACACTTTCCCTCAACATTGCTGCGCTTGAACTCATTTTGAGCCTCTTTGGCAAGGGCAGACCAAAACGCCGAATCGACGGTTTGATAGGTGGCGTAAAGATTCTCCTGCCGTGCGTGGCTGGTGATATAGTTGATTCTTCCTTTGACATTAGACAGCTTCGACATTTGGATAAAGCTGTGTCGTGTCATATTACTCCTATCTTCTTACGCCGCCCTCAGCTCCCCGCAGGGGCGAAATACCCCTTGCATAAATTCCGTGAATTTGTGCAAGAGGTGTATTTCGCTCTCAGTCGCCGAGGGCTCTTTATTTTACTCTACCTTGCGGACTTCGCTCTGATTCAAAAGGTTTCTGCCCTGATTGGCGGTCATAAATCTATCCAGCGTATCGCTGCGGATAATCTTCTTGCGACCTACCAAAAGCACAGGCAGCTTGCCCCAACTAATGAGCTTGCGCATCGTATTTCTTCCGATTCCGCTGACTTCGGCGGCTTCGTCAATTGTCATACCTATTTTAGATGTGCTCGTTTCGTTCACCTCCCTGTTTATATTGCAAAATGCAACTTTTGTATTATCATTATACTTGAAATAATACCATTTGTCAACTCACATTGCAACTATTATTAAATTATTTTTGAGAAGTTATGAAAAATAGGTTGCAAAATAAATATGTTTATGCTATAATAGTAGTCAAGAGGAGATGAGTATCGTGAAAAACAATAAACCATTCACTCCAAAACAGGTCGGCGAACGCATTAAGGAACGCCGAACGGAGTTAAATCTGTCAATGCCTGAGCTGGGCAGACGCGTCAGCGTCAACAAATCGACCATTCAGCGATATGAAGCAGACGGCGTTGATCCGAAGCGTACAATGATTATCAACGGTCTGGCGCAGGCACTGCTGACAACTCCCGAATGGCTGACAGGGCTTTCCAATGAAAAGGAATACAGCAACTATACCGTGTGTCAGATGTCTTTGGAAAAGCACATCAAGGCATATCTGGAAACAGTGACTTCCGCTGTTGACGGCGAGCCGAGACAGGAAATGCTGACAACCTTCCTCGGTCAGATCATCGACCTCTACGCAATCCTGACAAAATACTTTGCACTCTCGATGGAGAAGGTCAATCAGGTTGCGGTGGACGAAGGCTTGAAGGAGTCAATCAGAAAATACGCTATTAATATCGGCTCTATCACGGAGCAGGTTTATCAAAAAGAAATGCAAACGCCTGTTGACGATATCAAAAAATATCTCGACGGCATCCTTCACTTATACGACGAGGGCAGGACAAAAACGTCAATGCCCGAACTTCTCGGAATGGTTGAACAAGCCGAACAAAAGCTACTCGACAAACAAAATTCCGTGGCACCTTGAAAAGTAAAAACGCCGACTGATTATTAAAATCAATCGGCAAAAGTATAACTATTGTTAGCGCACAACATATATCACAGCGCCGATTGCCACGGGTAGAAAGGAGACAACATATCAATGGCAAAAGGCTCTGTAAGAAAGAAAGGTAAAAAGTGGTACTACCGCTTCTATGTTGAAAATGAAAGCGGCAATTTGGTACAGCGTGAATTTGTCGGCACGGAGAGCAAAAGCGAAACCGAAGCTCTGCTCCGCAAGGCGATGGAGGACTACGAAGAGAAGAAATTCGTAGCAAAACCCGATAATATCACTGTCGGTGATTTGCTCGATATGTGGGTTGAAGAAGAATTAAAGCCCGGCAATCTGAGCAACGGCACGGTGATGTCCTATGTGGGTACGGTGGCTCGAATCAAAAAGCACCCGATAGCACAGCGAAAACTTAAAACGGTGACAGCCGACCACCTGCAAACCTATATGGATTTGCTCAGCTTCGGCGGCAAGAATCCCGACGGCACAACGGCAAAGGCTCTGAGCAAGGGTTACATACGGTTGTTCTCGGCAGTCCTGCAAGGAGCGTTTCGATTTGCGGTCTTTCCGAAAAAGCTGATAACGTTCAATCCAATGCAGTACGTTGTTTGGCGGCAAAAGAAGAATGTCATAGAGTTATTCTCGGATGCGGACGAAGCAGCAACGCCGACAGTTACTCACAAGCAGTATTTGAAGCTGACGGCGTATCTGAAAGCGAAACAGAATCCTGCTTTGCTCCCGATACAGATAGCCTACTACACGGGCTTGCGAATCGGCGAGGTCTGCGGTTTGACGTGGAGCGACATTAACCTTGACGAACAATATCTCACGGTCAGGCGCAGTATTCGTTACAACGGCGACAGGCACAAGTTTGAAATCGGCACAACAAAGCGGAATAAAGTCCGCACGGTTGATTTCTGCGACACGCTGGCAACTATCCTGCGTCAAGCGAAAGCGGAGCAGGAGAAGAACGCAAAGGACTACGGCGAGCTTTATAGTCGCAACTTTTACGTTGAGGTCACAGAGAAAGACCGCAAATATTATGAGGTCTATTCGCTGCCAATCACCGAGGAAGTCCCCGACGGTTACAAGCCAATCGCTCTTGTGTGTCTGCGACCTGACGGAACGTATGAATCGCCCAGCACGGTGGGAACTGTGTGCAGGGCAATCCGAAAAAAGGTTGAAGGCTTAGAAAACTTCCACTTTCATATGCTCCGTCACACGTTCACAAGCAATCTATTGTCAGGCGGCGCAGCGCCAAAGGACGTGCAGGAGCTGCTCGGACATTCCGACGTCAGTACCACAATGAACATTTACGCTCACGCTTCGAGAGAAGCCAAGCGCACCTCAGCCCGACTGCTCGACAAAGTGGTTGGCGAATAAAAAGCTTTCCCTTGCTTGACCTCATAAGGGCAAAAACAAGGGAAAGTGAGCATAATTTGAGTATGAGCTGCGGTATTTAGCTGATAATTACTGAGGTTTAAGAGGGAAAATCGGATAAATTCTGATTTATACGATTAATTTGGAAATTGAGGTGACGGGCGTGAAGATTGTACCCTTGAAAAAGCAAAGTAAAAAAGAACAGAAGAAACACCACGCTCGCAACCGTCGTGACTGGAATGGTTTGAAGCCGACTACAAGAGTGAGTAAGAGCAAAAAGATTTACGACAGAAAGAAACTGCAAAAGCCCGATTATGAATAATAACATAAAACACAAGTTAAAGCTCTGTAGATGAAGTGAAAAAATGAAGAGATTACCGAAAACGCTCAGTCTGTTTCTCACCTTTCTGAAAATCGGACTGTTTACCTTTGGCGGCGGTTACGCAATGATTCCGCTGATTCAGCGTGAGACCGTCGATCATAAAAAGTGGATAAGTGACAAGGATATCCTTGATATTGTCGCAATTGCTGAGTCAACGCCGGGACCCATTGCTATAAACGCAGCGACTTTTATCGGATATCGGGTCGGCGGCTTTTTTGGAGCAATGGCGGCGACTGTCGGCGTGGTGCTGCCGTCCTTTGCCATCATCGCGGTGATTTCCTATGTCCTTGCGGCATTCCAAAATGTAGTCTGGATTCAGTACGCCTTTAACGGTATTCGCGCAGGCGTTTTGGCATTAATCGTCAAAGCGCTTTGGTCAATGTATAAGCAAAGTCCGAAAGGGATTTTTTCTTACCTGATTATGCTCGGCGCATTTGCCGTGACCGCGTTTTTACCTGTCAATGTCGTCTTTGTGATACTGTTCTGCGCGGCGGCGGGAATCGTGCATGCGTTGATTGTCGGCAGGAGGGACAAACGATGATTTACTTTGATTTGTTCCTCACCTTTCTGAAAATCGGGTTGTTTACATTTGGCGGCGGTTATGCCATGCTGCCTATGATTCAAGAGGAAGTTTCGGTACATAGCTGGTTGAACCAAAGTGAGCTGATAGATTTTATAGCCGTAAGCGAGAGTACGCCGGGACCGTTTGCGGTAAATATCGCTACCTTTGTAGGCACACGAACCGGCGGTATATTCGGTGGCTTATGCGCAACATTTGGCGTGGTGCTGCCGTCGTTTGTGATAATCCTGTTTGTAGCGCGGTTTTATCAAAAATTCAAAAGCAGCAAGCTTGTCGCGGGTGCGATGAACGGCTTGAAACCGGCTGTAGTCGGGTTGATAGGGGCGGCACTGTTGTCGCTTTCGGTTACGGTATTTTTTCCGGCAGGACTGAATATGGCAGTTTTTAGTACGGCACAGTTTTACGTTTCGCTCGGTATTTTCGCTGTGGCGGTTGTGCTGGCGTTCAAAAAGCTCCATCCGATTCTTATCATTCTGCTGTCAGCCGTTATCGGAGTCATAGCCGGCATGATCGGAACGGCTTGAAGCCGACAACCGGAGTGGTTAAGAGCAAAAAAGTTTAAGACAAGAAAAACTGCAAAAGCCGGATTTTTAAGCGTAAATATGTGAAAAGGATAGTTGTATTATGAAAACCGAGAGAGAAAAAATGACAAACGCCGAACCGTTTTTTACGAACGATTCGCAGCTTATGGAGGATAAGAAAAACGCACGGATTTTATGCGCTCGATTTAACGATTCTCCCGAAGATGAAACGCAGAGAAGGTCTATGCTGAAAGAGCTGTTGGGAGGTTGCGGAGAAAGTATCGCCGTAAAGCCGCCGTTTCACTGCGACTATGGATATAACATCTTTGTGGGCGATGATTTTTTCATGAACTTTGACTGCGTATTTCTTGACGCCGCGCCAATCAGAATCGGCGAGCACTGTATGATTGGACCGAAAACGTGCATCTACGCAATCGGTCATCCTTTGGACGCCGAAGGAAGAAGAAATAAAATCGGTATTCCAAAGCCGGTCAATATCGGCGATAACGTTTGGATTGGCGGAGGGGTAACGATACTCCCCGGCGTTACTATCGGCAATAACACGGTTGTTGCCGCCGCTTCCGTTGTGACAAAATCGTTTCCCGATAATGTAGTAATTGCCGGGAATCCAGCACGGATTATTAAATATCTGAAAGAAAACAACGAGCAAGACAACACGGTTAGATATGAGGAAACATAATGAGTATATTCAATAAGAAGTACAAGGTTCCCTTTAATAATTATGAAAAGTATGGTATAATGCATACGGCTGTGAAGCGATGACAAGGAAGTATACATATGGAAATTTTCTTTACCTTATGTTGAGATATTAGTCTGAAACATTTTACTCTGTTTGCAAGGAGAAAAAGCAATGAATGTTTATGATTTTGACGGAACGATTTACTATACAGATTGCACGATTGACTTTGGAATCTGGTGTATGCTTCGCCATCCAAAGCTGTTGTTTACCTATTTTCCAAAGGCGATCAAGTACCTGATTCAATACAAAAGAGGCAAGGTTCCCAACTGCCTGATGCAGCGCAAGGTTTTCAGCTACCTGACGATGATTGATGATTTTGACGTGCAGATTAAACGGTACTGGGATAAAAATGAAAAGAAAATATCGGCGTGGTATCTTGCACAGAAAAAGCCCGACGACCTTATTATCAGCGCTTCACCGCTGTGTATTATCGAGCCGATTGCCAAGCGGCTTGGCGTGCGCTGTATCGCGTCGGAATATGATCTTGAGTTCGGTGTATTTACAAATAACCTGATGTACGCAAAGGAAAAAGCAAGGTATATAATTGACCACGACTTTCCGAAAATTGATAACTTTTACTCCGATTCACTTGCCGATACGCCGCTTGCCTTGTGTTCCGAAAAAGCCTATCTTGTAACCAATCACGCTACCACACTGACAGACTGGCCTGATCTCGACGAGAAAACCATGAAAAAGGTGAAAAAGAAAATAAACACCGGTTGGAAGATTCATCTCAGAGAGGAATAAGTGATGTATGTTATTATATATGATTTCGGCACCAGCAGCTTAAAAACCTGTCTGTTTTATATTGACGCTGAAATCCGGCTTATTGCAAGCGCTGCCGCGTCCTATCATCTGTATATTCTTGAAAACGGCGGCGCTGAACAGGACACGGAGGAATGGTGGCAGGCTGTGTGTCAAACGACAAAGGAGCTGTTTGAACAGACAGATGTAACGCCTTCGGAGGTATCGGGACTGGCTTTCTGCGCACAGATGCAGGGCGTTGTGCTGGTTGATGAAAACGGAAAAGCGCTTCGACGTCCGATGAGCTATATGGATCAGCGCGGCGTGAATGAGTTTAAGGCGTGTATGGGAAAGGGACTCATTAAGGTGTCCGGATGCAGTTTGTATAAGCTGCTCAGAAACCTGCGCGTCAATTATGCCGGCTCCACCAGCGTCAAGGATCCTGTCTGGAAATACAAGTGGGTGGAGAATCATGAACCGGAGGTTTTTTCAAAGGTCTATAAATGGCTTGACGTAAACGACTATCTTGTATCGCGCTGTACCGGTAAAATCATCCGGACGGCGGACTCCGCTTTTGCTACCTTTCTGTATGACACGCGCAAGGGCAGGGAAGGCTGGAACAAGGGTCTTGTCAAGATGTACAAGGTCAAGCCCGAGCATCTGGCGACGATTATCAACTGTACGGATCAGGTTGGCGGACTGACGGAAAAAGCCGCCGCCAATCTGGGGCTGAAAGCAGGAACGCCTGTTTTCGGAGGCGGCGGAGATACCACATTTGTGAACATCGGCGCAGGCTGCACCAAGCCGGGCGACACGCATATTTATGTCGGCACATCCGGCTGGGTATCGACGTTCCTTGACTGTCAGACGGTGGATATTAATGCAATGATAACCGGCGTGCTGTCCGCAAAGCACGGATACTTCAATTATTACGCCGAGCTGGAAACAGCCGGAAAGTGCTTTGAATGGGTAATGCATCACCTTGCGCTGGATGAAATAGATATCTATATCAGGAAGTCAAAGGTGACGGATAGCGTCGAAAACAAATTCAAAAGCCTTTACGACTACCTTTCCTCCGAGGTCAGCAAGGTTCCGGCAGGCGCGAACGGCGTTATTTTTACGCCGTGGCTTCACGGCAACCGCTGTCCGTTTGAGGATTCCAAGGCGGCGGGTATGTTTTTTAACATCAAGCTTGAAACAGGAAAGCGGGAACTCATACGCGCGGTTCTGGAGGGCATTTGCTATCATCTGCGGTGGCTGCTCGAATGTGAAGCGAAAAAGGTAAAAACCTCTGATACCATACGTTTTGTCGGCGGCGGCTCCCTGTCGCCCGTTACCTGCCAAATGTTGGCGGATATTACCTGCCGCACGATTGAAACCGTCGGCAACGCGCAGGAGGTCGGCGCTATCGGTACCGCTCTGGTTGTTGCGGCCGGCATCAAAAAGACGGATGTACTCGAGCTCTCTCAGCAGCTGATTCAGCCAAACCGCTCCTATCATCCGAATCCTGCAAACAAAGAGGTGTATGAGCGCAATTACCGCGTTTTCAAAAAGCTATACAAGTCGAATGCTGCCGGCTTTAAGGACTTGAACACCTGAACACGGAGGGACGTCAATTTGAAAAATCGGAAGGAAATATCCCGTGGGATTAAATTCGCGCTTTTCTCGGTTTCCGCCGGGGTTATTGAGTTTGCCGCGTTTGCGCTGCTTGACGGCTTTACGCCATGGCCTTACTGGCCGAAATATCTGATTGCGCTTGTCCTGTCTGTTCTTTGGAATTTTACATTAAACAGACGGTTCACATTCCGTTCCGCCGGAAACGTGCCGGTTGCCATGCTGAAGGTTGCGCTCTTTTACGCGGTGTTCACGCCGCTCTCCACTATTTTGGGAAACTTTTTGGCGGAGAGCTGCGGATGGAACGATATACTTGTCACGATTTTGAATATGGCGTGCAATCTGGTGCTGGAATACTTGTACGACCGGTTTTTCGTTTTCGAAAAAACGCTTGATACCATTAACAAACCGTCCAAGCATAAAAAACAACAGCATAAATCTAAATAAGGAAACCTCATTGAAATAGGTTCTTGGGATAAGCCCTATGAGGACAAGGACTTATAAATTTGACTAAATCTAATAAATATGCTGATTTTGCATTATCAATGCAGGGTGGTGTGGTTATATGAAAATGAATATTATCAAACGGATTGTTGATGTGGCGTTGATGGTTACGCTATTGCTTTTGATGGCATTTCAGGTGACTGAGCAGCTTGCTCATGAGTGGCTTGGTATCACGATGTTTGTGCTGACGTTTGTCTGCACGGCACTGTCGGGAATGATGATGAGCCGCTTTGCAACGCCGTTTATGAATGGAATACTTCCGTCGTCCATCGTTCGTCAGGGACATTTGGCGCTGTCGCATTGGTCGTTTGTGCTGATGGGGCTGCACCTCGGACTGCACTTTGGCATAGTCATGTCAAAGTTGAAGAATAGAACCGTGAAAATTATCCTCGGAACAGTGATGACAGGTATCTCTGTTTACGGTTTTTATTTGTTTTTTAAGTCGGATATGCTCAATTATATGCTGTTCAAAAACCCCTTTGCTTTCCTCGACTATGATAAGGTATGGTGGCTTGTCCTTCTTGAAAATCTCGCAATGCTCCTTGCGTGGGCGTTTGCAGCATATCTGCTTTCCATTTTCCTCAGATTTTTTACAAAGACTTATAAGAAAAGCAGATGATTACTTGCAATTCTTTATATAAGAGTGTACAATTAATTTTGAAATAGTATTCTTTTTTAAGGATAATTGCAGGTGGTTTGTATGATAAAGTTCAGAGAATGGCTGAGTATCCAGGTTGCAAAGCATCCGAAACGTGTGGTATTGGTATTAATTATCTTGTTCAACGTGCTTTTTATCACAGCTTCAGCTGCGCTTATTAGTTCTCTTTCTCTGCACGGAACAGAGAAAATGAATTTCTTTCACGCCGCTTATTATACAATAACCATGATTCTTGACGCGGGTTGTATTGAGGCTGTAATAAAGGATATAGGCACCACTGGCGTTGCGTTAACCATAACCTGTCTGTCGGTTATTATCATCGGTATGATAACCTTCACGGGAGCGGTTATCGGTTATCTTACAAATATTCTCAACGATTTTATAGAGAATGCAAGCGCAGGCAATACGCGGCTTTATCTGTCAAATCACACTGTTATCCTTAATTGGAACGCGAGAGCTCCCGAAATTGTCAACGATCTCCTTTACAGCGATAATAAGGAGACGGTTGTCGCTCTGGTTAAATCGGGCAGCGATGAAATAAAAAAGGAAATCGAAGAAAGACTTCATCTTACGATTGAAAAAGAGAATGAGAATGTCTATAAAAAAGCTGATAAAATGGGCTTTTTTGCACGCAGACGGTATCTCAAAAACAACAAGCTCGATGAAAACGTTACTTTTATCGTAATTGAAGGAAATATTTTCTCTCAAAAGCAGCTCAAGGATATAAGAATTGACTTGGCTAAGGCTGTAATTATTCTGAGCAACGATCCGTCGGGGTCTGCTGCTGAGGACGGACAGCCGGACGAGGGTAATCCGCAGGCAGTAAAAGCCTTGATGCAGGTTGCGGATATTGTGTCGGCAGGAAGCGCCGCTCACAATCAGAACATCATCATCGAGATTACCGATGAATGGACTTATGATATTGTTCAGAGAATTATCAGCGGTAAAGAACTCGGCGGAAAATGCAATATCGAAATGTTCCAGGTTGAAAAGTTCCTCGGTCAGCTTCTGGCTCAAATATCAATAACGCCGGAAATGACGCTTGTATACGACGATTTGTTCTCAAATAAGGGAGCGGCGTTTTATACCGCGCCTGTGCAGACCGATGACGAAACCGCTTATATCCGCGATTACCTCTCAACGCATGAAAATGCAATACCTCTAACATTGCTTAACCATAACGGCGAAAGCTGTTTTTGCTTTGTGGCGGATAATCAGAAAAATATTAATAAAGAGCATGAGCTCAAAAGCTCAGGCTATAGTGTTAAGCTGAACAGTACGCAAGGCGAATGTAAAAGAGTGATTATGATAGGCCACAACAGCAATGTGGAAGAGATTATGAGCTGCTACGAAGCCTACATTTCATGTCAGAACGGCGATAATCAAAACAGTCCGCTTAAAGTTACCGTGATTGATGAAGCCGGCAGTTTAAAAAGGATGGATTATTACAAAAGCTATCCTTTTGTTGAAGAGGTTGCCGAACTGGATATCTATAATATTGATAAAACCTTTGAGCCGATTAACCGTCTGCTATTTGACGCGCTGGAGGATACAAGCATACTTATTTTGTCCGACGATACGGAACTTGATGAAAACGCCGACTCATCAGCCCTTATGTATCTTGTTTATGTTCAGGATTTTATCAGGGAAATGCTTCGTAAAAACCCCGGCTACGATAAAAAGACGGTTAAAACTATCGTCGAAATCACGGACCCGAGGCATTATGACATAGTCAAGGGTTACGATATGGTCGAAGCGGTAATCAGCAACCGTTTTTCGGGCAATATTATCACGCAAATAGGGGAGAAAGAGTCGATATATGATTTTTATAAGGACTTGCTGAGCTATTCTTCGGATATACCCGACGGTCAAAGCAAGAAACCGCAGATCAAAAAGGTTTCGTCCTTCTTCAGAGAAACTCCTGCTCCGTGTACGGCTTACGATTTGGTACGCGCAGTGTTTGAAGCGTCCGTTTCAGCCGAAGCTTCGGAAAAGCAGTATCCCGTACTGGTTCTCGGCTATGTAAAAGCCAATGGTGAAACAGTAATCTTCAGCGGCGATTTGTCTGAAATAAAGGTTTCGCTTGAAGCCGAGGATAAGATTATTGTATACTCGGATTTGGATTAACAAACTGATTAAGCTAAGAAGAATACACACGGCAGAATATAAAACCTCAAGTCGGATTTAGTAATATAAGCGCGGCAGTTTAACGGCTGCTGCGCTTTTGTTGTGCAAAAAAAGATTGAAATAATTAAATTTTGTTATGGTTTTGTTATGGATTTTATGTTATACTAAGGTACGATTATAAATATAATTGAAAAAGCATAAGGAGGGAAGTAAATGAAAAGAATTCTCTCGTTAATACTTACTGCAGTAATGTTGTTTTCCTTTGCTTCCTGCAGTTCAGCCGACAGCTCCGAAACACAGCCCGACACTGCGTTAACCACAACCGAAACGGCTGCGACAAAGCCGCAGAGCAAACCGCTTGATAATTACAAAACTTTCAGCGGTGTTGTGCTTATGACAAAGAACGGAAAGACGGTTTTTGAGAAGGCTGAGGGCGTTCAAAAGCTCGGCTCGAACAAGCCGATTAAAATGGACACGCTGTTTTGTGTAGGCTCAATAGCAAAGCAGTTTACCGCTGCGGCTGTCCTTACGCTTCAGCAGGATGGCAAGCTCAGCGTAGAGGATAAGCTGTCAAAATATTATCCCGACTACGAATACGGCGATGATTTATCACTTTGGCATTTGCTGAGTATGCGCTCGGGAATTCGCGAGTTTTACGATATTGAATATATCGACGGCGCGTTTACAGAGCTGCCTGCCGGCGAGCTCAGGGAAACCGTCACGAACGATAACAGCGTCAGGGAAAACCGCGAAGCGCTCGAGGAATGGCTGCTTGAACAACCGCTTGAGTTCGAGCCTGATACTGAGTTTGAGTATTCGAATTCAAATTATTTTCTGCTGGCGAGGATCGTAGAGAAGGTTTCGGGCAAGAATTACTACGATTATCTGCGCGAAAAAATCATAAATCCTCTCGGAATGAAGCACACCTTCTTTATCGACGAGGTTGATTTTAAAGATGTTCCTAATCTTGCCGCGCCGACGGTAAATCCCGAGACGGTTTATGTGGGCGTTACTATGGGCTTGGGAGATATGATTTCGAACGCTTATGATATCGACAAATGGCTGACCTCTTTTAGGACGAATAAAATTCTTACAAAAGAGAGCTTACAGCTTATGACGACGGACTACACTGACGATGACGAGGACCATTACGGCTTTGGAATTCGTATCATA
>Ga0256404_1008058_pt1 | contig 16144 bp, 12 predicted proteins | sample RumenRJG_01DNA_FD_185990 | JGI IMG/M metagenome (GOLD analysis project Ga0256404, IMG submission 185990) | Bovine rumen microbial communities from Lethbridge, Alberta, Canada - RJG_01 | ecosystem: Host-associated > Mammals > Digestive system > Stomach > Rumen | place: Canada: Alberta | collected...
CATGTTTAATTTGTCGAGTTGTGTTGAGCCGACATCTTGTGCCACACAAAAACATCGGCTACTTTATACCATTAATTATGGCATAGTACAGCCGATGATGAAATCCGGTATTTTATTTTGCGCTTACTATTCTTTTACAAAAACAGGGCTGCAGATTATTTTTTACAATAGCCTGCAGCCCCTTGCGGATCACAGGCCATCTGTCACCCGCAATCATGTTTCCTTATTTTTTTTTGCGGTTCATGAACATCCAGATGCCGCCGCCGATCAGGACTACCGGCAGGCCGAGGATCAATATGTCCAGCATATCAAAGTCGTCATCGTCTCCTGCTTTTGCTCCGTCAGGCTTTGGGAGTTCCGCCTTGCCTACCGCCACTTTCCAGGTGCGGGTCATTTCACCGTTTTTTGCGGTTACATCCACAACGCCGTCCCCTTTGCCAACGAGCACGCCGTCCTTGATTTCCGCAATCTTGCCGTCGCTGACGCTCCACTGGGGTTTCACTTCCCCTTCCTGGCCGGAAATATACGCAGCCAGTTCCAACTTTTCATTGACGTTTACATGAGCGGGCAGGGCGTTGCATTCCAGCTTTGGGACATAGGCGTTCACTTCTACTTTAAATTCACGGGACGCTTCGTCAATTGTCAGTTTCCCGCTGATCGTAGCGGTTCCTTCCGCCTTGGCAGTGAGAGTTCCTTTATCGTCTACGCTGACCTTGTCGCTTGCGCTGGATTTCAAATCGGACAGTTTATATTTCAGGTTGCCGGGAACGGTTACCACTAATTTGCTGCTTTCGCCAACTTTAATGTCAGGTTCTGCCGGCTCCACATTCACCACAGCGCTGATGGCAAACTGGTTTTCCTTAGCCCCGTCGTCTTTCCCTTCCACCTTTTCCTCAGTAGCGCCTTCCGGTGCAGACGTTTCTTCATCCTCTTCTTCCTCCGGTAACAGGGGCGCTTTCTTCGTTGCAAGCATAGCAGCCGGAGATCCGTAGATCAGCTGGGGATTATTTACGTCATCGTTGCGGTAAACCGCACTTAGATCTGCAGCCACAAGGAACCTGGCAAACAGTTTGTTGCTGGGCGCGTTGATGGCGCGCACATCGTAGAACCAGCCGCCGATAGCTTCGTTGGCGTAGATTAGCCGGTAGGGCCGGTTGGTGCTGTTAAGGCTGGTCTTCACCGGGGCGATGCCTTCCAAAACCGCTGTGGCGGCCGCTTCGGAAACTTCGTAACCTTTTTCCGTAAATTCATAGGCGCCGCTTACGTCAGCGGGCATCGTGCCGGTCTGCTTCACGGTAATGGTTTTTCCGTTCAGGGTGAAGGTCAGCTTCACCGGTTTTTTGTCCACTTCAAACTCCGCTTCGGCTGTACCGTTATCTTCTACAAAGAAAATACCCGCCGTGCTGAAATCGTAGGAACTGTCTTCTTTTTCGCTGCCCCGCATGACGTTAAACTCAAACAGGAAGAGTTCTTCTTCCATAGGTTTGATAATGAGGCGGCCGTTATTGTACTGGGAGCTTTCTTTCCACGTATAACTGCCTTCCGCTTTTTTCCATTCTTCACTGCCCTTGGCCATGGCTGCCGCGGTAAAGGCCAGCATTACAAGCAGCGTCAGCACAAAAACCATAAGCTTATTCATCTTACTATTCCGTTTCATGTCTTTACGCCTCCTTACAGTGCCAGCCTGAATTTTGCCGTACTGGGCGATCTTCCGTCAACCCAGTACTTCACCGTATATACGCCCCGGGGAGAACGCCTGGCCGCATTTTTTCCTGCCCAGCCGTTCCAGTCGAAGCTGAACCACTGGTTGGAATTCCCCGACTTGAAGTTGTAAGTGCGTAACAGTTGGTTCTTACTGTTGAAAATCTGGAAATGCAGTCCTTTTCCTCTGGCATTGTTTCGTCTGAAATACAACCGCTGCATCAGGTCGCCGTTATTGTTCCGTATAACCTTTGTGGAATGGTATTTCAGGAAAGTAGCGCCGGGGTATGTGAAAGTTGTCGTGAGATAGTCTTCGCCCCAATTGTAATACGGCGTATAAGTAATCAGCTTATATTTACCCGGCTTAAACTTGGACATGTTAAACCGGTAAGTGTAATAACCATATCTTGTATTATTCTTTTTATAAATCTTTTGGGGATTCATGACTTTGAACCGCAGGATTGTTTTATTTTTGCTGTCCTGGATATAGCCGCCCCTTTGCGAAGTATGGTCTGCCCAATAAAACCAGGCAAAACCGTTTGTGCCGTTAAATGTTACTTTTGACGAAAGCCCCTTCACGGCAGCTAACACTGTTATGCTTACAAGAAACACAGCAGCCAGACTCAGCGCTATAATTTTACGCGCCCGATCCATAATAAAACCTCCCCTTTTATAAAAAATTTGAAAACAAAATAACCGTTTTAACACAACATGAAAACACATTGCGCTAAAACGGTCATCCCGATTTGCGAAAAATTAGTAAAGGAATTACTTATACTATTATCAGATTCGATTCGATCAAGCGTAGCCCGAGCTGCCATTTCCTGCCAACCTCTCAAGACACACAATTCATAAATTGTTCGTAATTATTTAAATTTATTTTATAATTGTCACCTTCCTGAATATTATTTTACATTATCATACTTTGTTTGGCAAGTTTTATTGCCGGCGCCGTCAGTTAAAAATCATCGACAGCAGCGGCAGGGTACCGATGGCTGTCACCAGATACAAGACAAGGGTAAGCAGGAAGTGGATGAACCGATGCCCCTCCCCTTTCAGCTTACGGAAAACACAGTAAAGGGACAGGCACAAATACAGGATGAAGCAGAGGATGGCGATAAGAACCATGGGGATCACAAACTCCATGATGCTCATATGGCCCCGGGGAACCACGCCCCCGTCTTCCAGAGTAACGTGGCCCATGTATTCGATGAAGGCCCAGGCGCCCCCAAAGGAAAACACAAGGGTAAGGATACCGCTGATCCAGGAAATAAGGTAATACATCCACAGCTTCATGATGTTTCCTCCAAATCTTTAGTAAAAAATTCCAGGCACGCTGCAAAAACTTTTTCCCGTTCTTCCCCCAGGGTCACCACGTGCCGGGACTTTGGCAGCCAGAGAATTTTTTTCTGCTGTTTTGGCACGTTGCTTAAATTTTCATAAATGTAGTTCGCGCTTTTGGGATTTACCGTGTGGTCCGCTTCCCCCTGCACGATCAAAGTGGGAGCCGTAATTTTTTTCAGGTAGTCCTCCTTGCAGAGTTTGATCAACTCCAGCAGACTTGGAATGGGTTTCGTGGGCATCTCCGGATAGCCCTGCATGTATTCCCGGGGCACGTCGTAAGTTTGCTGCCCCGTGTGGATGCGCCGAATAAAAAAGCGCAAAATTTTTACGAACGGCACGCGTTTGTCTTTCAGGTAAATTGGCGTGGCAAGGAGAACCAGCTTTTCAATGGGCAGCTCCGCCGCTGCTTTGATGGCCAGCAGGCCCCCCATGGACTGGCCCGCAACGTAAATGTGGTCGCAGATTTTGTGCAACTCTTTCACGCCTTCATCCACCGCTTTATACCAGTCCTGCCACACAGTCTGCTCCAGTTCCTCCACCGTAGTGCCGTGGCCTGCAAGGCGCACGCCCAACACCGTGTAGCCGCCCTTTTCATTTAAATAATTTCCCAGCAGCCGCATCTCCGCCGGGGATCCGGTGTAGCCATGAACAAGCAGCACGCCGGCATCATTATTGCCCTGGAGAAAAAACGCGTCTGCTTCTTTGGGAATTGATTGACTCATGGCTGGCCTCCATAAAATGGTATTTGCAAATTTATTATATCATAACTGAAATCCACGCACAAAAAAAGGACTGCCGAAGCAGTCCTTTAACTTTTTCAGATACAACGTATCTTGCGTTTTAATTTTTTTGCCGGATCCGTTCCGATTATTTGAACATACCCAGCAGGATGCCGCCGTGAGCAGCCAGTACCGGAGCAAATACCAAAGAAACGATGGTCATCAGCTTCAGCAGGATGTTCATAGCCGGTCCGGAAGTATCTTTGAAGGGGTCGCCTACGGTATCGCCGGTAACCGCCGCTTTGTGGGGGTCGGAACCTTTGCCGCCGTGTACGCCGGATTCAATGTACTTCTTCGCGTTATCCCATGCGCCGCCCGCATTGGCCATCATGATAGCCAGCAGTACGCCGGCAGCCAGTGCGCCGCCGATCATTCCGCCCAGAGCAGCAGGCCCTAACAGCATGCCGATGATGATGGGGAATGCAATGGCGATGACGCCGGGGGCGATCATTTTGTTCAGTGCAGCAGCCGTAGAGATATCTACGCAGCGGCGATAGTCGCCGCGGGCCTTTCCTTCCAGCAGGCCGGGGATTTCGTGGAACTGACGGCGGACTTCCACAACCATTTCGTTAGCGGCTTCGCCAACGGATTCCATGGTCATAGCGCCGAATACGAACGGCAGGGTAGCGCCGATGAATACGCCGATCAGAACAACAGGATCCAGCAGGTCGATGGCTTTCAGCTTCACAACCTGAGAGTAAGCGGAGAACAGAGCCAGTGCGGTCAGCGCTGCGGAACCGATAGCAAAGCCTTTGCCGATTGCAGCAGTGGTGTTACCAACGGAGTCCAGGGTATCGGTGATTTCACGAACGCTTTCCGGCAGTTCGGCCATTTCGGCAATACCGCCTGCGTTATCGGAGATAGGACCGTAAGCGTCAACTGCAACGGTGATACCGGTGGTTGCCAGCATACCAACTGCGGACAGGGCAATACCGTAAATGCCCATTTCCGGATTGGCGATGCCGCCCATTACGAAGAAGGCAATGAATACTGCAACGCAGATGAATACGATGGGCAGGAAGGTGGAATACATACCAACTGCCAGACCTGCGATGATTACGGTAGCATGACCGGTTTCAGCCTGGTCGGCGATTCTCTTAACAGAGCTGTAATCAGCAGAGGTGTAAACTTCGGTGATCTTACCGATCAGCAGGCCTACAACCTGGCCGGCAGCGATTGCCCAGAAGGCATTCATGTTGCCAAACAGGGAGTTAGACAGGTAAGCAGCGGCGCCGATGGTCAGGATACCGGCGATGTAGGTGCCGGTGTTCAGAGCGCCCTGGGGATTGGTGGATTTGCTGTGACGAACATACAGGATACCAATAATAGAAGAAATGATACCGGACAGGGCCAGCAGGAAGGGATAGGCAACGCCTTCGCCGCCTTTGAAGGCAACCGCGCCCAGAGTCAGGGCAGAGATGATAGCGCCTACATAGGATTCAAACAGGTCGGCGCCCATACCGGCAACGTCGCCTACGTTATCGCCTACGTTATCGGCGATGGTAGCCGGGTTACGGGGGTCGTCTTCCGGAATGCCGGCTTCAACTTTACCTACCAGGTCGGCGCCTACGTCAGCCGCTTTGGTGTAGATACCGCCGCCAACACGGGCGAACAGTGCAATAGAGCTTGCGCCCAGACCAAAACCGGTTACGATGTCCATGTTAGCGCCGTTTTCGCCAAACAGGGCAAAAGCCAGAGCCACACCGGTGATACCCAGGCCAACCACGCCCAGGCCCATTACGGAACCACCGGAGAAAGCGATCTGCAGCGCCTGAGGCATGCCGTGTTCAGCAGCCGCAGTGGTACGGACGTTAGCTTTGGTAGCTACGTTCATACCGCAGTACCCGGCCAGGATGGAGAAGATTGCGCCTGCAACGAAGCAGACCGCAGTCATGGGAGCCAGGAAAATTCCGATGATGATTGCAACAACAACAATGAATACAGCCAGTGCTTTGTATTCGCGATACAGGAACGCCATAGCACCTTCGTGGATGTGGCCGGAAATTTCCTGCATCAGTGCGTTACCGGCCTCCGCCTTCATGATCGAGCTGCTCAGCATGGCAGCGATCAGCAGAGCGAGGATGCCGGCGCCAATGGAAAACATGATAAAACTACTCAAGATGTGATCCCCTTTCGACAAAAATAAAAATTTAAAATTTTTAAAAGGCAGAACCTTTTATTAACAAAATTACGCTTGCAGGCATTCGCCCGCAGCCTGCAAAAGTTTTGCGCCTCTTCGGCACATAAGCCAATTACTTTTGTGCCACGCGCCTCTTCAGGCAATTCGCCGCCGTTACCATCTCCGTAAAGGCGGGGTCATGCATTGAGTTTGGCAAGAACCAGCGTAATGACACCGAACAACGCGCCCAACACAATAGTTGCTTTCGACATTACGGTGTCCAAATCGTTTCCCTTACCAAAGAAGGCACCATCACCGCCACCGAAGGAACTGGACAGGCCCGCGCCTCTTCCGGACTGCAGCAGAACCGCGCCGATGAGGGCAATGCAGACGATAAAGTCCACTACCATCAAGACAGTTTCCAGCATTTACTTACCTCCTTCATACTTACTCACTGTGCATCAGGAAACTGAAAAAATCCCGCTGTTTCAATTTCTTTTTGCAGTTCCTTTATTAATTCCTGTGTCAGTACCACAGTATTTTACCACACCTTTACATAGTAGGCAATAATAAATGTTGAAAATTTTTCACAGATTTATGGAGTATTTTGGAATAAACAATAATTTATAAAAATATTTTTCCGGAGGCCCTATGTTAAAATTATTTTTCAAAATTGTTTTCGTATTACTTCTCGCCCTTGCGGCGTTCACTTATTTCTACAGCCAGCGCCCCGAGTTCGGCCGGACGCCAACCGGCAAGCGGCTGGAACGGATCCAGCAGTCGCCCCATTATTATAAAGGAAGGTTCTGGGCCATTAAGCCCATTGAAAAAGCAGTAGAGACCAGCCAGTTTGAAGCCACCATGCGCTTTTTGTTCGGCGGCACACCGGAGCGGCTGGTTCCTAATGATCCCATGGTTTCCAAGAAAACGGATCTGAAGTCCCTTGACCCGAAGCAGGATGTTATCGTCTGGATGGGACATTCCACCTACTACATGCAGCTGAACGGCCAAAAGATTCTCATTGACCCTGTATTCAGCGGATGGGCATCGCCCCTGCCCTTCATCAATAAGGCCTTTGCGGGAAGCAACATATACACGCCGGAAGACATTCCGGACATTGACGTGCTGGTCATCTCCCACGACCACTGGGATCACCTGGATTACCCCACCCTGATGGCCCTGAAGCCGAAAATCAGAAAAATCGTCATTCCTTTAGGCATTGGCGAACACTTCGAGTACTGGGGATATGATGTAAATAAAATTGCAGAAGAAGACTGGTACACCGCCGTAAAAGTAAACGATACGCTGACCGTCCATATTTTGCCTGCCCAGCATTTTACCGGACGCTTCCTGAACCAGAACCAGTCGGAGGCCTGTGCCTACGCATTTATTACGCCAAACCGCAAAGTCTTCTACAGCGGCGACGGCGGTTACACAAAAGAATTTAAAGAGTTTGGCGAAACCTTCGGCGGCTTCGACCTGGCCATTTTGGAAAACGGGCAATACAACAAAGACTGGCCCAACATCCACATGAGCCCGACCCAGACTGCCCAAGCCGGAGAAGACCTGAAAGCAAAAGCCGTGCTCCCCGCCCACAGCGGCAAATTCGCCCTGGCCCGTCACCCTTGGGACGAACCCTACATTCAGCTGGCAAAGTTTGGCGAAGATAAATCCTATAAACTGATCACACCCCGCATCGGCGAAACAGCGGAGATTGGCAATACAACGCAACAATTCATTAAATGGTGGGAAGAGATGAAGTAAGAAGATTGTCAGGTCTTAATAGAAGTTCTAATAATAAAAGCGAGAGCACCGAAGTTTATCCCGAAAGGGGCCCCTTCGACGAGTGAAACGAGGAGGAATGAGGGATAACTTCGGTGCTTTATCTTTAATAAGCTATTCTATTGAACTTTTATTTCAGATTATAGAACACTTCCATGCCGCCATAGGTCGCAGCCGGGCCCAGGTCTTCTTCAATGCGAAGCAGCTGGTTGTATTTCGCAACCCGGTCGGTACGGGCCGGCGCGCCGGATTTGATCTGGCCGGCGTTCAGGGCAACAGCGATGTCTGCCATAGTGGTGTCTTCCGTTTCACCGCTGCGGTGGGAAACGATAGCGGTGTAGCCGTGACGTTTTGCCAGTTCAACAGCCCGGAAGGTTTCGGTCAGGGTACCAATCTGGTTAACTTTGATCAGGATGGCATTGCCTACGCCTTTGTCAATACCCATCTGCAGACGGGCTGCATTGGTAACGAACAGGTCGTCGCCAACCAGCTGTACTTTGTCCCCCAGTTTCTTGGTGAGGGCAGCCCAGCCTTTCCAGTCGTCTTCTGCCAGACCGTCTTCAATGGAGATGATAGGATATTTTTCAACCAGGTCTGCCAGGTAGTTCACCATCTGGGTGCTGGTCTTGGGTGCGCCTTCTGCCAGCATATGGTATTTGCCGTCTTTATAGAATTCACTTGCCGCTACGTCCATGGCCAGCATAATGTCTTTGCCTGCTTTGTAGCCGGCTTTTTCAATGGCTTCCATGATAACGTCCAGGGCTTCCGCGTTAGATTCCAGGTTGGGAGCGAAGCCGCCTTCATCTCCTAAACCGGTGCTCAGGCCTTTTTCTTTCAGGATGGATTTCAGGGCATGATAAATTTCAACGTTCATACGCAGGCATTCGCTGAAGTTGGGAGCCCCTACCGGCATGATCATAAATTCCTGGATATCCACGTTGTTGTCCGCATGCTGGCCGCCGTTCAGGATATTCATCATGGGAACCGGCAGTTCGTGGGCATTGGTGCCGCCCAGATACTGATACAGGGGCAGGCCCACATAATTGGCAGCCGCTTTGGCTACCGCCATGGATACGCCCAAAATGGCATTGGCGCCTAATTTGGCTTTGTTGGGGGTTTCGTCCAGACGGATCAGCAGCTCGTCAATTTCAATCTGACGGGTAGCGTCCAAACCGATCAGGTGATCGGCAATCACATCGTTTACATTTTCTACAGCTTTAATTACGCCTTTGCCTACATAGCGGCGTTTGTCGCCGTCACGGAGTTCTACCGCTTCATGTACGCCGGTGGACGCGCCGGAGGGAACCGCAGCGCGGCCCATGGTACCGTCTTCCAGCACCACTTCCACTTCAACTGTGGGATTCCCGCGGGAATCCAGAATTTCACGAGCGTACACCTGAGTAATAATTGACATAGTCATCACCTTATCCTTTCGTTTTATTAATAAGCTTTACTCAACCAAACTCTTCCCTGTCATGGCTTTTGGCTGGGGAATATTCAGGAACTGCAGCAACGTAGGCGCAATGTCGGCCAGCCGTCCCTCATGCAATTTGCATTTTTCTTTGCTGATCACAATGAACGGAACCTTGTTGGTAGTATGGGCCGTACAGGGCGTCCCGTCTTCGTTCTGCATCTTTTCCAGGTTGCCGTGGTCTGCAGTAATACAGATCACGCCGTCAAGGGCCTTAATTTTTTCCACGATTTTCCCGGCGCAGGCATCCACGGTCTCCATGGCTTTTACCGCCGCTTCCATAATGCCCGTATGGCCAACCATGTCCGGATTGGCAAAATTCAGGATCACTACATCGTATTTGTCTTCGTCCAGGGCCTTCAGCAACGCTTCCGTCACCTGGGGGGCGCTCATCTCCGGCTGCAGGTCGTAGGTAGCAACCTTGGGGGACGGAATTAAGATGCGGTCTTCCCCTTCGTTGGGTTCTTCCACGCCGCCGTTAAAGAAAAATGTCACATGGGCATATTTTTCCGTTTCCGCGATGCGCAGCTGCTTCAAACCGTTTTTAGCCAGCACTTCGCCGAAGGTATCTTCATAATGTTCCGGCGGATAAGCCGTGGGGATATCAATAGTGGCGTCGTACTGGGTCATGCCCGTCATATATACCGGCCTTGCCCCTTCAGGACGGGCGAAGTACGGAAAGTCTTCGTCATGTAACGCACGGGTGATTTCTCTTGCCCGGTCCGGGCGGAAATTATAAAAGATGATGCTGTCATCTTTCCGGATACAGGCAGCGGATTTTTCTGCCGCATCCGCAGCTTCCCCTTTCTGCGCCACACAGAAAGGAATCACGAACTCATCGTTGACCCCTGCTTCATAAGAAGCCTTAATGCCATCTTCCGTTGAAGGGAATACTGCACCGTCCCGCAGCACCATATTGCGATAGGCTTTCTCCAGCCGCTCCCAGCGTTTGTCCCGGTCCATGGCGTAGTACCTGCCGCTTACCGTTGCAAAGCAGCCAATACCTTTTTCCTGCATAAACGCTTCCAGATCCTGCACATAGGGGATCGCGCTCTGGGGCGGAACATCCCGGCCGTCCAGGAATGCGTGAACAAACACTTTTTCCAGTCCGGCTTCCTTCGCCATTTCAAGCAGAGCTTTCAGGTGGTCGATGTGGCTGTGGACGCCCCCGTCACTGAAAAGACCCATCAGGTGCAGGGCGCTTCCTTTTTCTTTAGCATGCTGTATGGTGTCCAGCAAGACCTGATTCTTAAAAAAACTGCCTTCTTTAATGGCGTGGGAAATCAGGGACAGGTCCTGATAGATGATCCGGCCTGAGCCGATATTCAGGTGGCCTACTTCCGAATTGCCGATCTGCCCTGCCGGCAGTCCCACGTCTTCCCCGCTGGCATCCAGCCTCGTATGGGGATATTCCGCAAAACAGCGGTCCAGGTTCGGGGTTTTCGCTACTGCCGCCGCATTGTAAGGACCGGCCGGGGCCAGGCCCCAACCGTCCAGAATCATTAACATTACCGGCTTTTTTGCCATTTGTTCTCCTTCAGATCCTTTTCCGCAAATTTTTTACAGCGCAGTCAAATTGTTTACGGCTCATTAAAACCATTCAGCAAACAACCGCAAATCAGTTTGCAAAGGCTGCGTTGCAGATTATTTTAAAAGCTGCGCACGATCTTTGTAAAGCTTTCAACCTTAAGGCTGGCTCCGCCGACCAGAACGCCGTCGATGCCGTCAATGCAGAACTGGGACGCATTGGTATCCTTAACACTGCCGCCGTATAAAATGCGGACGTGACGGGCAGCTGCTTCGCCAACGATAGCGTTCAGCTGTTCCCGGATAAACCGGCACACATCCTGGGCATCTTTGGCAGTCGCGTTATTACCGGTGCCGATAGCCCATAACGGTTCGTAGGCCACCGTCAGCAGCTTTGCCTGCTCTTCCGTAATGCCTTCCAGGGCACTCTGCAGCTGACCTGCAATCTTTGCATTAGTCGCCCCGTTCTTCCGTTCTTCTTCGGTTTCCCCTACGCAAAGCACCGGTTTCAGCTGGTTGCGGTAAGCCGCTTTCATCTTCTTTGCAACGATCTCATCGCTTTCCATAAAAATCGTACGGCGTTCACTGTGCCCTACCAGCACATATTCACAGCCAATATCTGCAAGCTGGGAACCGGAAACCGCGCCGGTGAAAGCGCCTTCATCCTCCCAGCACAGATCCTGTGCGCCATAGCCCACTGCGCGGCCGTCAATGGCTTCCGCCACGCTTTCCAGCGCTGTAAATGGCGGGAAGATCACCACTTCATTGACAGTCCCGTTCGTTTCGGTAACCAGACCTTGGGCCAGTTCGACCGCTTCGTCAACGGTCTTGTACATTTTCCAGTTACCGGCCACAAAAGGGCGCCGCACCTCATCCAGTGCTTCAACCCCCGGCAACACTTTGCCTTCCAGGTATTCCAGAGAAGCGCCGCCGCCGGTAGAAATGTGACTGATCTTATCTTCCAGCCCAATCTTCTTGATGGCCGCCACGCTGTCGCCGCCGCCCACGATGCTGACTGCGTCGCTGTCGGCTACCGCTTTGGCTACGGCTTCCGTGCCTTTGCAGAAGGCATCCATTTCGAATACGCCCATAGGCCCGTTCCAGACCACAAGCTTCGCGTCTTTTACCGCCTCTGCATACTGCTGGCAGGTTTTGGGCCCGATATCCAGCGCCATATAATCCTGGTTCAGGTCATCCAGATCAGATACTTCATAAACGGAATCCGGTTTGAACTCCGCTGCCATCACTAAATCTGTCGGCAGCAGGATCTTCACATTCTTAACGGCCGCTTCCGCCATAATACGTTTGGCTTCCTCAATCTTGTCTTCTTCCACCAGGGATTTCCCCATGGGAATGCCTCTGGCCGCCAGGAAAGTATTGGCCATGCCGCCGCCGATAAGCAGCGTGTCTACCTTGCCCAGCAGGTTGATGATAACACCGATCTTATCCGACACCTTGGCGCCGCCGATAATGGCGGTAAAGGGATGCTGGGGATTGTTTACCGCATCCCCGATAAAACGGATTTCTTTTTCCAGCAGGAACCCGGCTGCGCTGGGCAGGAAATGGGTCACACCTTCTACCGAAGCATGGGCCCGGTGGGAAACGCCGAAGCCGTCGTTCACATACAGATCTGCTAATGACGCCAGCTTTTCTGCAAATTCCAGATCGTTCTTTTCTTCTTCTTTATGATACCGCAGGTTCTCCAGCAGCAGTACAGAACCGGTCTCCAGTTTTTTCGCCGCTTCCTCTGCCGCCGGGCCGATGCAGTCTTCCGCAAAGGCTACCGGTTTCCCTAATAATTCTTCCAGATGCTTCGCCACCGGCTTCAGGGTAAATTTGGGATTGACCTGTCCTTTCGGACGGCCCAGATGGCTCATAAGAATTACGGCAGCATCATGGTCCAGCAGATACTGGATCGTCGGCAGAGCCGCCTGCATACGGTTGTCATCCGTAATATTGCCCTCCGCGTCCTGTGGTACGTTAAAGTCAACCCGCACCAAGACTTTCTTACCGGCTACGTCTAAATCAGAAAGGATTTTTTTATCCAACGAACTCATTCTCCCTTCAAATAATTTCGATTTATATTTTCAAAACATTTCGCCAAAAATGCAAACAAAGCCGACGCCCAAAAAGGGCGCCGACTTAAAAAACTATTAATAGCCTTTCTTGCCAACATAAACCGCAAGGTCAACCAGGCGGCAGGAATAGCCCCATTCATTGTCGTACCAGGCTACAACTTTTGCCAGCCGGGGTCCGATCATCATGGTGGACTGACCGTCGACAACGGAAGAAAGGTCACAGCCGATAAAGTCGCTGGATACCAGCGGCAGATCCGTATATCCCAGAATGCCTTTCAGTTCGCCTTCCGAAGCTTTCTTCAGGGCCGCATTGATTTCTTCTGCAGTGGTGTCTTTCTTCAGATTTACAGTCAGGTCGGTAATAGATACGTCCGGAGTCGGAACACGCAGGGCAAAGCCGTTCAGTTTGCCTTTTAATTCCGGCAGGACCAGTGCAACTGCTTTTGCAGCACCGGTGGTGGTAGGAATAATAGACATGGCGGCAGCACGGGCGCGGCGCAGGTCCTTATGGCTTACGTCCAGGATCTTCTGGTCGTTGGTGTAGGAATGAACCGTTGTCATCAGACCGCTTTCAATACCGAAATTCTCCAGCAGCACCTTGGTAAAAGGAGCCAGGCAGTTGGTGGTGCAGGAAGCGTTAGAGATGATATGATGTTTGGTCTTATCGTATTTTTCTTCGTTAACACCCATTACGATGGTGATATCTTCATTTTTGCCGGGAGCGGAGATGATAACTTTCTTGGCACCGTTATCAATATGGGCCTGAGCTTCTTTGGAATCCTTGAACTTACCGGTGCATTCCAGCACGATATCCGCACCATATTTGCCCCAGGGGATCTTAGTTACATCTGTTTCACTGATTACCGGAATTTTTTTGCCGTCAATTACAAGGAACCCGTCTTCCCAGGAAACATCTTCCTTCATAGTTCCATGAACGGAATCGTATTTTAACAGATGAGCCATAATTTCGCCGACAGTCCGGTTATTGACCGCTACTACCTCAGCATCCGGTAATGTCAGAATCCTTCTCAGAGCCAGACGACCGATACGACCAAAACCGCTGATACCAATTCTTACCATACTAAACTCCTCCTTAAAATAAATAAATTTAGTCAGTACATTGATAAAATTCTAAATGTAACAGACAGTAAAGGCTATTGCAAACAGGCAAAAAAAATTCTTCCCCTCTATCGGTATTGTAACATAGTACCTGATAAAAGTGAAGAAAATATTTTATAACAGATTACGCTATATAGCAATTTTTTATCATTGTTCTACAACAGATTGCGTTTTATATCCTGACGGCTCCAATCCTCGCATTTTTACCGATTGTTTACGGTTTCCGGATTCATGTCATGGCAATGAAGCCGGTAATGGGCCGTTTTTTCCCAGTCTGTACCTTTCTTTCCATAGTTGGCGAAGGGATCGATGGACAGACCGCCCCGGGGAAGGAATTTTCCCCACACTTCTATGTACTTGGGATCCAGTAAACGGATCAGGTCTTTCATGATTATATTCACGCAGTCTTCATGAAAATCACCATGATTGCGGAAACTGAACAGGTACAGTTTCAGTGATTTACTTTCCACCAACTTCTGGTCCGGCACATAGGAAATATAAATCGTAGCGAAATCCGGCTGTCCGGTTTTAGGACACAGGCTGGTAAACTCCGGGCAGTTAAATTTTACAAAGTAGTCGTTTTCCGGATGTTTGTTCTGGAAACATTCCAGAACTTCCGGCGCATAATCATCTTTATATTTTGTTTTGGTTCCAAGAAGGCTCACGCCCTGGAGATCCTTTTCTGTTCTTCCTGCTGTCATATTCGGCTCCTAATTATTCCCTGCTCTTTCCGGTTTTAAACACAAGGTTCGTAATATCAGCCTTCTCCATTGCGTTGATCAGCATCATGCCGGCTATGCCGGAAATAAACTGTCCAACCAACAGGCTTGCAGCCAATACAAGGTATGGGATTTTCAAGATGTACGATAACCAGACCGGAACCCCCAGCCCTGGAAGCAATGTTACTGCAACGGCGACGATCCAGCTTCCAAAACCGCAACGTCTGCCCAAGGCAATCGTGCCGCTTGTTAGTATCCCCATGATAAAGCCGCCAATGGCATCTATAGGCCCCAACCCGCCCATAAACAAATTACTGACTACATTGGCAATCCCAAAAGGAACTACCAAAAACGGGAAAAAATACGATAGGCCGTACAATGCTGTGGCGATACGGATCTGATACTGACCAAAGGCAAAACTCTGGGTGCAGAACATTACTACGATATATAACGCAATACAAATTGCGCCAATTGTAAGTTTTTGCGTTTTAGTATAAGTCTGGTTCATTTTACATCCTCACTTTTCTCCAATTTATTACATTAACAAAATCAGAACATGACCAGACATACCGCAAAAGGGTAACGAAAAAACAGATTACCGGGTTAATGGAATTGTTAATAAGCTCATCCGCAGATTCCTGCGAATTAATAAAAACACATAGGAGACAATACTTCTGAAATAAAAAACGCCTATAAACTATAGGCGTATATTAACAATGCATCCAATCCGGAAACTTTATTTTAATTATATATTAATTATTAATATCACAATAATAAGGCTTCCGTCGACTGCGCCCGTAGTTTTGTTTAAAGACAGGATGGTCACGAACTGTCTGTTATGAAGTTTTATGCTTTAATATTATACATGATTCGATTTAGATTGTAAAGATTTTTTTGATTTTTCGCAGTTGATAAAATTAAACTTATCCGCTATGAGCTTATTTTTATAAACTCCGTCCCTGCCGCTGCATAATAACGACAACAATTCAGTCTAATGCTTTCTGCAATATAACAAATTCCATTAAAATACATTAAAAGCCCCCGCACGGTTAGTGCGGGGGCTTTGTCCTGACCGGCAACAATCTATCCTCCCAGGCCGCTTCCAGCCCAGTACTTTCGACGCGTGAGAGCTTAACTGCTGTGTTCGGGATGGGAACAGGTGGTTCCTCTCAGCCATCATCACCGGATCTCTGAACCGTCTTTTTGTGTTCCCACTTTGTCAAGACTGCGTCTCGCTTGCTCCACATACGCCAGTATGCCTTCGCTGCGCTCGCCGGCCTTTCCTCGCGGCCTCCACAAAAATCCTGGTTCCTCTTTCGGGTCCTTACGAACCCTCAAAACCTTACAGAAGAAACTACTCACTTTCAACTAACTCTAGCTCGAAATCAAGCCCTCGACCTATTAGTACCGGTCCGCTCAATACATTGCTGCACTTACACTCCCGGCCTATCAACCTTGTCTTCTGCAAGGGGTCTTACTAACTTACGTTATGAGAGATCTCATCT
>Ga0256404_1008059_pt1 | contig 16142 bp, 13 predicted proteins | sample RumenRJG_01DNA_FD_185990 | JGI IMG/M metagenome (GOLD analysis project Ga0256404, IMG submission 185990) | Bovine rumen microbial communities from Lethbridge, Alberta, Canada - RJG_01 | ecosystem: Host-associated > Mammals > Digestive system > Stomach > Rumen | place: Canada: Alberta | collected...
TCCGCTTTAGTATGTTTTGTTTCACACCTTAATTATACTAAATTGGTGCAGTTCATGCTATTTATTTTGCTACAAACATAGATTTCACAAGGCTTTACGGGTGCTCAGCACCTGCGAAGTTTGAGTTTCGTATTCACGGAATCCACGAAATCATAGAGCCGCCCGCCACGCTCGCAGGACGGATCTCTCGAAACCTGTTTCTTCGCGATGATGGTCTCGATGGCGGTGAAGCCCACGACAATCTGGTATGGTAGAGCTCGCCGCCATGGTCGCGCACCCAGACGGAGTTCACGAACTTGCCCTTGTCCGTGCGGACTTCCGCTTGCACGAGCTTCCATTCCTTGCTGTCAAAGTGCTTCGCATCCGCGATGACTTCCATCGGAACTGCGCGCTCATCAATACGCTGCCTGCAGTGCTTGGAAATCGTGAACGAATGCTGCCCCTGCATCTTGTATTGGATGCGGTCGAACAAGGATTTCGGGCCGAACCTTGCATCAAACCGCGCCGTTTGGAATCGTACTACCAAAAGATACACTCCTTCGATCCATTGTCAAAAACAGAACTTCGCGAATTGTTTTGCGATATCATCCGTCAGAACGTCCTGCGCTTCATCAACAGCTTTTTTGTAGCCAGCATCCTTTCCCATCTCTACGCCGGCCTGCATCCCAGTGTCGTAAGCGTCACCGGCGAAGCTCTCCGTATAGTCCTTGAGGAACGCGACGAAGAACCCCATGTCGCGATCGGAGATGCCATACCATTCCTGAAGCTGCGACAGGAAACTTTCGCAGTTCTTCTGCAAGTTCTTTGTCTTGCTGCCGGCCAGCGCCTGCAGGCCGGTCTGGATATTGATGCCCATGAGGCTACCCTCCAGTCACTCTCCAGAAAACTGTGATTCGAGAAGCGCAACGCCTTTTGCCGCAGCTCCTGCATCCGTCTTCGCCACCTTGACGAAACGCTTCACGAGCTCCCATTCGCTTCCATAGGCCGTGACCATGTGGAGCGGACGACACCATGCGGAACCTTCACTTTTTCCCCGTTCTCCTTGATTGGGGCTTCGAGGAACATGACGGATGTCTCCGCAGCTTCAGGATGCTTCTTCGCAACCCCGACGAACCGCTTGATGGAATCCCACTCGTCGAGCCATGCGCGGAGCATATGGCTCGGGCGGGCCTTGCTTTTCGACGGGTCGACCTTCTGGCGGCCTGCAGAGTGATGCGCGGGACGTTCGGCTGCCTCCGCATCTGTGATTTCATTAGTCATTGTACATCACCCTCACCCGCAATGTGCCCGCAATGCGGGCAACGCGGCAAGAATCGAATACTTCCATCCTTGCTTCTTTCGTACGAAAAGTCAGTAATCGCCATACTGCCAAGCATGGATTCGAGTTCGAGGATGCGGCTCAATGTCGATGCGCCTTGCTGGCCGCTTTTCTTTATCTTCCCTTGCGGCTGAATCCAATCAAACGTATTCCCGCAGTGTTTGCAACGCGGTTTTCCGAATGTCGCCCGGCAAGCAGGATTGAGGCATTGATAACTTTTGTCTTCTGTATGTTGCACATGATGACTGCCGCAGACAGGACAGGTATCTTGTGCATAATCCCAATCCATAAGCAAGCGCGTCACATGAAGGGTCGCGACTTTTGCAAGGCGCTGCGCCGAAGCGATGTCATCTTGTGCGACGGGCAGGAGACCGACGCGGTAATCACCGTAGGCAGTGTCATCAGGGAGAAATGAATCCCCGTAATTCAGAATACGATGTGCAATCGCAGCATCTTTTATGGCGAGCAAATCGGGGCTGCCCGGATCTGTCGGGACAGCTATGAGCAGACTGTCGATGCCTTCGCCTGCCATTACATCCTTGAGCGCGAGCAATCGATTGGTCGCTGTGCGGACAGTCTCCTCATCACCATGCAATGGCAACGGCAGCGGGACCAATGCAATGGTGAACGTTCGATCAGATCTCATCCGGTGGATAGAATCTGCGAGCAGCTGCCTCCACTGGCGGTGAAGCTGTGTGAGGATTCCGCCTTGATGCTTGATGTCGTTTCCGCCTTTTTTCTCCACCTCATCATGCAGTTCGGCAAAATAGTTTTGCAGACGCTCTCTGTCTGGATATTGCCTGAAGATGATTTCATCATCGCCGCCTTCCGGCGCGATGAGATCAGGATATTTCGCACGAATTTTATCAATAGGGTAACGAAGCGTGTATGCCATGCGATACGTCTGCCGCTCAGTGAAAGTGAGATGCAGATATGGTGTTTCCAGCAAATGCCGTGTTTCAATATGGAGGCTGATTCGGTCAATGTCTTGCGCAGCAGCATGAGCGTCGAGCATCAGAGTTCCATTTTTTGAAAGTTTTGCTACGGATTTCGGCGCAATGCGGAATCCTGTGATGCTTAACGCATAGACGAATAGCAACTGGACAAAGTCACCATAATTTGTAAAAGCATCCGTCTTTTTTTCGCCGATACTGCGATGGTTTTTCTTTTTCTGCTCGAGCAAAATTTTTTGCCAGAGAACGAGGATCTGACGATACCGGCTATCCATTTTGAGGATGTTTGTCGGCCGCACGGGGAGCGGGAAACGTTGGATTTTTTGACGGTCGAGCTCACGGTAAAATTTCGAGGCAAGAACCGTTGATAGCCCACGCTCAAGGCCATCGAGGTGATCTGACATGGCATCAAGATCTTTGCGTTTCGCGGTCTCCTTTTCTTGATCATAATCTGGCATCAGCGAGTAAAGCATCTGTGTGCGGCGGAAATCAGCAAATGCATTTCCATAGCGATCCCAGTTGATGAGCGTGTCCGTCTGGCGGATCGCCTTTTTTAGCCGCAAATCGTAAGTACCGACAATGTGGAACGCTGCTTGCATGACCTTGCCAAAAAACGTATTCTCGTAGATATCCGTCTTGTCTTCCGACGTGATGGCATTCATGCGGCTCGGAATGAGGCCGGCGAGCGTGCGCCCTTTCCAATGTTCAGAATGTGCGCCGAGATGCTGCAGCGAATGAGATGTTATGCGCTTCACAAGCTCGATATCCATGACCTGATAGCGCGTGCGCAGCTGCATACGGGGACGCGTACAAATCCCCTCAGCGTATGGCAGTGCCGTACGGATATCATCGAGAATACTCTGGTCATTCAACCCAGTCATACGGTCATTCATAGCGAGCAGTTGGATGCGCCGGTCACGTACAGCTGCGAAAAGGTCTCCAAGGCTCATAGAATCGCCGCTTGCTTTCATTTCGCGCTCGAGCGTGTAGTAAAAATGCGCAAGGTCTTGTTGTGCATCGTCAGAAAGCACAGCGATGACAGAGGATTGGAAGCGAATGTGTGCACGCGTGCGATCCACGTAAATGAGTACGTCGGAAATGCCATCATCGTCAAATGCGCAATCGAATGTGAAAGATGAAATCCCTTTTTCCATTGGAAGCCGATGGTCGTTCAGGAATACGGATGCCGAGGCATTTTCGTCGAGGTCATCAAGCAAGAGCCGTGTACGTCCGGGAGTTGCGATAAGCGTTTGGTTTTCGAAGGCGAGTTCGCGGCTGCCAGCGATGCCGTCCGTCCATAGGATTTTCATTCTTCGCTCCCAGCGCTGAGGCGCTTGATGATCTTATCGAGATATGCAAGGCTGGAAACCATGTTGCTTTCTCCATAAAAGTCCGCAATATCGCCTTTGACTTTTTTCAATCCTGGTACGATATACGGTTCGAAGCGTTCTTCGAGCTTGCGGAGGACTTTGTGGCAGATCATATAATCAATCGCCTGCTCTTTCGTTCCTCCGCAGGCACGGTATACCGGGATGAAGCGTTCCATCTGATTACGGATGCGGTTGCCGAAGGTGATGTCGAGCGTCTCCTTCATTTCTGCGTCGAGCGTGTCGATGTCTTCCCAATCTTTTGATGTCATGCGGAGCGCTGGATCGCTCGCTGCATTTTCGAGCAGTCCGTCAAATTCGTCAAAACTCATATCAAGCGCATCCGGGCACGAGGCTTCGAATGCATCGGCGCGCCGATCAAACGTCATGACCTGTGCACGGTCGTAGACTTTGTCCGTGATGCCCATCGTGGATTCATCGCGGTTCGCAGTGCCGATGAACCAGATGTTAGGCGTGACGCGGAGCTGCGTGCCTCCACGCAGGCCAGCCGGCTTGTCATCGTCCTCGTTGCTGTTGACGAGTGAGACGTACCAATCGTCTGGCGTTTTCTCCATGACGGCAAGGAAGTCGGCAAAGTAATATTCGATGCGTGCAAGGTTCATTTCGTCGAGAATGACAAGCGCAACGCGCTGTGCATTCTTCGGCAAGCTCGCACGGTAAACAGCTTTTGTGAAGTCCGTCTCCTTGAATTTTTTCGTGAAGTCGTTATCATAGCCGAGCAATTCACGATTGTCGTTCCACGATGCTTGAACAGGAATCAAATCGTTCGAGAAATGCAACGCTTTTTCAAACAGACGCGGCAAACTCGATTTGCCCGTACCGCTGAGGCCCTGAAGGATGATGAGGTGCGATGCAGCCATAGACGCGATGAATGTGCGGATGGCAGCCTGCGTGTAATAAAGCCTCGTATGGCCGTCGCCGCGTGCTGCACCATAAGCCCGTACATAGTCCACGAGATCCGCAAGCGATTTCCCAGATTTCTGGCCGTGATATTCGTTCTCTTGGGCGACCTCATGATCGATGGCAAGAAGTCCTTGGAATTTTGCCATGACATTTTGCTTGTAGAGCGCCGTATTGCGATCAATGGCAGCGAGCAGCTGGTCGTTCATTGCGCTGTAAGAAGCAACAAGTGCTGCCTGATTCCCCACTTCCCGGACATCGAGTTTATTCTGTTCCAATGCGCTTTCGGCAGTGATGCGACGAGCACGCTCTTGGCGGAGCTCTTCCGTAAGCGATTCAAGTGTCCGTGCCTTTTCACGCAGCTCGTCGATTTCCTTTTCAGACGGGTAGCCGGCAAGCTGATCGCCGAGTTCATCATTCTCGTGCTCTAGCGTATCAATGCGTTTCAGGAGGTCTTCCGTCGATGCGCCGCTCTCATCGCGTTGATAACGGCTCAAAAGCTCGATGCGTTCTGCCTGTTTTTTATTTTCTTCACGGAGCGAGTCGAGCTTTGCGGTTGTGAGCGAGAGCGATTCCTGCAATTTTTCAACAACAGCTGGAGAAAATTGCTCCTTCCGTGCACGGAAGTTCTCTTGGAGTTCTTTGACGCATTCCTGTTCTGCTTCCAGCGTCATGCGATCCATTTCAAGTGCATCCCGGTCTTCTTGGAGCTTTGTTTCGCGTGCAGTGATATCTTTTTGCTGCTGGAGATAGGCCGCTTGGCGTTCCTCTTGCTGCGTGCGCGCTTCTTCCTTGGCGTTTGCTCGAGTTTCTTCAGCTTCACGGTAAGCAGCATCCAGCATTTCTTGGGCGCGATCGCGATCCTGTTGCGCATTCTTGCGCAGCGTTTCGCAGGCATCCCGGACTTCGCTGCGACGCGATTCACAAGCTTGTTCCGTTTCTTCCCGTTGTGCATCACACCAATCCTGGGCTTCTTTGCGCATGGCCTCGCATGCATCCTTGGCTTCTTTCAGTTGATTTGCGCAGTCATCATCCGTTTTCTTTCGGAGGTCAGAGCATTCCTGCGCTGTCTTTTCGTACTGTTCTTGGCAATCGGCCTCTACCTCATCACGATGCGCCTGGGTTTCCGCTTCCACTTTTTCGCGGGCCGCGCGCAGGTCGTCATCTTGTTTTTGCATGAGGGTGTCATACGTTTCTTTCCATTTCGCTTCGCGTTCTGCGTCAACCTTATTGCGGATTTCCTGCTCCTGCTGGCGAATTTCCTCAACAGCACGGTCTTGCGCTTCTTTGACTCGCCCCTGAATGAACGCTTCTTGGTCATTCAGCTCTTCACGCTCTTTCTCGATGGCATCGCGCGTCTTTTGAAGTACACGCTCCTGTTTGTTCAGAGACTGCTCTCGTTCATCAAGGGACGTCTGGCGGTCTTCTACCGCGCTTTCGCGTGAAGCCACCTTTGTTTCACGCTCTTCGACTTCTTCCTTCAGTGCCTTGAAGGCTTCTTCGCGCGTGGCAAGCTCGGCGAGCCGGTCTTTGATTTCTTTCTCTTCGTTTTTCGCGGATTGCGTTGCATTCTGATATCCAGAGCTCCCGAACGGTTTGCTGGCTCTTCTTGATTTTCCTTTAGACATTGGAGTTCCTCACTTTATCATAAATTTTATTTATCCGAAATATGTGGATGAAGGTAGGCTCGGATCAGCACGTCGCTGAGCTGCGTGATGCGCTCGTAAACGTCAGCTACAATGCGTTCGCGTTCCTTTTGTTCTATAGTAACTTTTTCGTTGAAATGTGCATTTTCATTGCGTTGGTTGTAAATGGCGAACAATTCTTGCACAAGACTCGGATGCGTTTGGAAGGCTTTTCGCGATTCGCGCTCCTGAGCAATCGCATCAATCGCCATGCCAATCATGAGTTCTTTTGCCGATCCTTCCCTGTTATTCTTGCCTCGCAATGCTAAAGATACGTTTTTGGCGTTTATATGGCCGATTTTATCACAATTCGTTTGCCCGAGTTGTTGGAGGATATCAGAAACTTGCGCCTCAAATGCGCTGTATTGGATACGCTTTGCTGATTCTTTGCGTTCATTCTGGTCGATGTTCAGCATAGAATAACGAGTGACAGCTTCCAGCAATTTCCCGCAATCCGTGTAAAATTGCGTATCCATGCGTTCGTGGCGTACGACGATTGCATCGTAATCGTAGGCAAGCTCTTCAATCGCTTTCCGAAACAGATGATAAGACGGCTGGGAAAAAAGCGATGAATGCACTTCAATGAGCTTGATGCCACTAGTCGCCTGCGGGAGTGTTTCCGGTTCCGCCGCAACAGGCTCTTCATTTTCAGGCATATCGCCCGCAAGGTTTTCTTCTGTTTCCGGTGGAATTTCTTCCAGCGGCGAGTCGTTTTCTTCTTGTGAGGCATCTGCGTCTCTATTGTCATCGTCCGAAAAGTACTCATCTGCCAGTTGACTTTCCGTGTCGTCTGCCTTCGGATGATCCTCCATCATTTCGCGGGCAAACTGGATGGTCTCCTGCAGTTCTTCGGCCTGCTGGTTTTCGAGAATCCGATCAAAAAACAGACGAGGGACATTCGGGAACGGCGTAGCAATATGCATATCTTCCGGATGATTCGGGTCAATATACAGGTAGAGCTGCATCTTGATTTTTCCAGCATAGCGATCGTGGATTTGCAATGCACTGGGAAGATCGCCGTCTAATTGCGTCATTCCAGAAAATCCGCTATCAAAAAAATCCACATCATCCGATGTTTCGGATTCTTCATCATCGTCCCAAGCATTGAGCGTTTCGATGACGGATGGATCATCGAAATCAACATCCTCTGGATTTTCCTGCAAAAACGCGTGATTATAGCGAAATTCCCGCAATAATTGTTCGAGCTCGAGCGCATCCGGACAGCAATCTAAGTTGGTGCATGGAGAAAGTGATTGCAAATCCTCGGCCCCCATACGGATTTTCTGTTCACGCGGCAAGGAACGCAGGGTAAGCTCAGGGATGAGTGCCCCAGTTACGGCATCACGGAACAGGTATATTTCCGTTTTCCTCCATTTTGCTGTCTCAGAATCCATGCCGTTTTCCTGGCAATTCGTCTCTACGGCGCGATAGAGTTCGTCATCGATATTGAGCTGGCGGAAAACATCTTTTGCATCGACTTTTGGATCGAGCTTTTCAAGCGCTGCGTACAATCGTTCGAAAACATCTGGCATATCGGCTGTCACGCGTTCCGGGACGAGGGCCTGCCAATAGTAGAACGGCCAAATGATGCGTGCATAGCGCGCTCCTTGAGGGAATGCCGGCATGATGCGTGCAGCATATTCTTCACTCATGGTATCCCTCCTTTTGGCAGAGTTCATAGAACGATTCGAAGGATGGAATTACAGGCTGTGTCGCACTTCCGGCAACAGTTTCTGCGTCTCCGATGACGATGAGGAGACGCTTTGCGCGGCTGAAAGCGACGCAGAGGCGATTCGGGTTATCGAGGAATCCGACGCGCCTGCGGTGGTTGAGATAAGCATTGCTGCGTACTGTGGAGAGAATGACAACATCAAATTCCTTGCCTTGGAACGCATCGACCGTCCCGCATTCTACGCATTGCTGAAATTCCATTGGGAATGACTTGAGGCGTGCTCCGATTTCATTCGCCTGCGCGAGATAAAACGTGATGATGCCAATCGAAAATTTCGGATTTTGCTCATAGATGCGTTGCACGGTTTCGATGACACGATCAACTTCAGCAGGGCGTTTGCGGCTCGTTCCAGCCTTTTTTTCTTCGCCAGCGCGTGCGGGAACATCGATCCAAGCGACAGGCTTGTCATCAAAAAGCCCGAGATTATGCGCTTTTGCTTCAGCGGTAGCTTTTGAGCGGAGTTTCCCATCATAAAAGCATGAACTTACGAAATCGCCGATGACTGGATGCATACGGTATTGATCTTCGAGCATCGTGACACGACGCACACCGTTCTGGTCCTGCAGCTGGCGGTAGAGACGTTGGAACAAGGACTCCCGAAGAAGTGATTCCTTGTGCTTGCGTTCCCCTGGGTCATACAGGTCGAGCACTTTCTCTGTGACCTCTGGTTCAAGCATATGCGGCAGCTGGTTTTGGTCGCCGACGAGGATAATGCGTTGGCCGCGCGCCATCGGGATCAGCAGGTCGAGCGGATTCGAGCGCGCCGCTTCATCGATGATGACATAGTGGTATGTCACATCGGAACTCTGCTCAAGGAATCCTCCGCGCTTGGAAAAGTGGAGTGCAGCCTGTTGACATGTCGCTGCCTTGACCTTCGAGTATTTCGCAAGCACTTGCTCAATACAACTCGGATTGCCGATAGCGTCACGGAATTCCCAGAGCACGTCATATACCGTGCGTTGCTTCCCGGCAAGGCTGTCCACATAGGATTTCACTTCATCGAGCACTCTTGCGAGCGTGCGACTAAGTTCCTGTACGGCAGGATCTTCCGACGGGCCGGTAACGGCCGCGACCATACGATCGATATCCGCTCGGAACGCAGCGAACTTTTCTTGAAAATCATCTGGATGCTTTTTCCCTCGTACGCAGCGTAACGGCATCCAATCGCTTTTGATCAGCGGTTCCATCTGGGCTTGTTGTGATTCATCAAGGAACTGAAGGTACGTTTGCAGCCGGATGAGCTCTTTCGGCCCTTGCTGCAAAAATTCCTCTGGCGTACGGCATTGTGCGGAAAGCAGAGACGCGAGACGGTCATCATCTTCGGCACTATCCTCCGCTCCGTGGCGTACTTCGATAAAGCGCTCCTGCAGTGCATGGATGCGGTCGATGATACTCTCGTCATAACCGAGCGACTGCATTTCGTGTTGCAGTTCCTTAATCTCTTCTTCACAGGCTTCGAGATTCACGACACCTTCCCTGCGGATCGACTCAAGAAGCTGGTAGACATGGCGATGACGCAGGAGGTTCTTATTCTCTGGCGCTTTTTTGAGGATGGCATCACATGCTTCCGTGAGACCTGCAAGCCAAGCTGCTTTGTTCTGCTGGTCACCACGCACAGCCTTGCCCCGTCCGTTTTGGATGCGAATAGGAGGCATGCCGCAATGTGTCATACCACGAATCGCATTGTCTACAGCTTCGTGTTGTGTCGAGGAGATGAGAATACGCAAGTCATCCGAATGGAGTTCATGAAGGCGCTCGACGATGGCGCGGATGATTGTCGTTTTGCCAGTCCCGGGAGGCCCTTGGATGATGGCGATATCAGGCGTATTGATTGCAATGTCAATGGCTTCCATCTGCTTTTCCGTGAAATGGGTGCTCGTCGTGCCAAAGATTTTTTTCAAAAGATTTCTGTTTACGACCTTTTTCCGCTTGACGCCTTCGCGGTCAAGCGGTTGGCCGCTTCCGATGATATTGCGCAGTCCGGGCATGGCGGCATGTTCTGCTTGGATGTCATCGTAAGCACGCGTACGACGATCAATCATGATGCGTGAACCGCCATACGAGGCAAAAATATATCCCGCCCGCGGAATCTGCGGAGGTTCCATGCTACGATCCAGGACGACTGTCAACAGCTTGTCTTTCGCATTCCATGAAACCTCGTTCGATAGGAAGACAATCGGCTTGCGTTCTCGTGACAAAGCATCGAGGATTTCAACGGTTGTTACGTCCGTATCTTCCTTCGCCAGCTGGTTTTTTGTATCATCTGTTTTCTCGTCCAAGTTGTTTTCGGTTTTGTTTTTCTCAGCCGTCGCCTTCCGTTCCAACGTGCGGCGTACGTCGTCGAACGAGGTCTTTGCACATACGGCATAGCCTTGCGACGACTGGAGGAATATATCTTTCGACGATGTCATCTCGCGCGCAAGACGGAGCTGTATGCGTGGCATCTCTTTTACGACGCGGTAGGCAATCGCTCCGAGCTCATTCGTCTCATCGATAGCGCCTGCTTTTTCTGCATCGTTGTATGCATTCCAGATATCTTCAAATTCCTGATTTACATCGTGGTTCGCCTCGTAAAGAGCACGTGCTTCATTACGCAATGCGGCTGTGCCATCGACGAATGCGATTTTTCCTGTCACCATGCGAATCGCAGAGATATGCTCGACCTGTTGGCGGAACTTCCGCTTCAGGCGGAGCGCGCGCACCGTTGCTGTTTTCGGGTCATACGTCACTTCGCAGATGTAACGGCGTCCGAGCAGACGACCATGGACATCGTCTTTTTTCATAGGCTGCACGAAGATCCGCCCTTCACAGACGAATTCTTCCGTCATGAATTTTACGGGGTTCCGGCTATCCAGATTCACCACATTCATCGCTTCCAATCGGAAATCCTCATCGAGTGAAATCGACAGCGGTGCAGCAGCATATTCTTTTTGTTCTGTAAACGTCCGAATTTCGATCAAAACGTTGTTTTTTGACACGTCTCGCAAGGAGATCACAGAACGATTCGAATCCTGTTCGAACTCTTGAAGCATCTCTTGAGCGAGCCGTGTCTTTGCACTCAGCGTCACGCTGGCTTCATGGTCATCTTTCTTGTAAAACAGTAGGAGTTTTTCGTGGAAAAAACGGAATCCTGTCAAATGATCCCGCAGAGCGCGTCCTTCCTCAGCCGAGAGTTCCTCCTCTGGCTGCAGGTTCGCGTTCCTGCGCTCGCCAAAATCAATATCTCTTGTTTTCATCGTGCTTCATCCTCATTCAATTTCCATCCAGATTTTTGTCCGTGCGATCTCTTCTCCGTCAACAGCGAGCGGGAGTTCAGGAAATTCGATACGGCTTTCATGCCGTATCAGCTGGACAGCGGCTTCTCCTGGCCAGATCAAATCCTTCTTTTGCGATGCTTGTTCATGCAAAAGCGGTTTCTGCGTCTCGTTTTCCAGCCAGATAGTTCCATCCGGCCTCATCTCGATAGAAACGAGTGGCGCCAGCATCTCTGTTGGAATGGCTTTCGGCAAAAATGGCCGAATATCGAGATGCTGTTTTCCCTTAGAAAACAACCACGCGTGCGATGGAAGTTTGATGGAATTTTCCTTTTCGTTGGAGATGAAGATCGGCTTGGTCGGCTGAACCCTTATGCAAAGCCGCGCACCGGCTGTTGATTCTTCAGGCCAACCGCATATAGGACATTCATTCGTCTGCCCGATATGTGAAAAAAACCATGTCTCGCAGCTCGGACAACATTGCAGTTGCTGCATCGCACGCTGGCAAGCCGTCAAAAGCATCTCTAGCGAAACCGGTGCAAGCGTCCCCCCCTCTTCTATGGGAGCAGGAAACAGCATCGCGCGAAGCTCCTCCGTCAAATAATCTTCAACGGCTGCAACATCTTCCTCCTCGACGAACTCGCCTGTTTCCGATGGTTCTCCAGATGCAATATCCATCTCTGCCATTTCGACATCTGACGCCTTTGGTTCTGTTCCCAACGGCCATGGAAACAGCAAAGAACGCAGCAATGGCAAGACGCGAGAATTTTCCTCTAGCGTATTATGTGCCGGCCTTTCATCATGCCATGGTGCGAGGCGCAACAATCCGTCTGCACGTAAAAAAACGACTCGGCGTGTATCATCTTCGATACCGATTTCCTCGGGCTTCAATGTACCCAAGATGTGCCCTTCTCGATGCATGGTGATCAGTTCGGACAAAAACGAAATCGCAGTTTCATAGCACGCCCTGAGCCCGCCACGGTCTGCCAGCCAGTCTTCGTAATCTTCCACAGACATATCTTCCGGCTTTATGTCATCCGACCATTGATGAAATGCATTGTCCACCGTTGCAACATATCCCGTATCCGGTGCAGCGAGCAATGCCTCCGGGCGCAACACCAATGCATTCGAACCATTTTTTGCGAGCTGGTAAAATCTTGCAAGATAAACATCACGGACATCGTCTGCCACGGAATCATAACTCACGATGACATGACCGTCTGTTGTCATATAAGCGACTACATTCTTTGCATGCCAAAGAGATTTTTGAACAATATATTGTCGACCATCCTCATCCTGCAAGATGGTTTTTATTTCCGCCATGTTTTGTTCCCCTACTGCTTATTTTCTTCGTTTCCGCTTTTTCTTTCTCTTCCTCGTTGCTCTCGGCCACGACGACGAAGACAACGAAGTCTTTGTCTTCGTCGTCAAACGCTTTCATCAACGCGGAGATGCAGGTCATGACGCCTTTGTGCTGTCGTGCATATTGATGCGGCAGATGCCCTGATTGACTTTTGGAAGCCATCCCCGGCATTGGTTCGCCATACTACAGCCATGTCGCACTACCTGTACAGGTTCGCATTGCAGGATTTCTTGAATTTCTATGACTGTTCTCCACTAAAAAAGCCTCGTAATCCACGCAATGTCACTTCCTTTTTTATATTCGCCTTAAAGCAAAAAAATCCTGCCTGGATTCACCATGAATCATCAAAAGCAGGAAAATCTTGTGCCGTGACGAATAAAAAAGCATAGCAATCCTAGGAAGGGAGTCATAATCTGCATGTATGAAGCAGCAGAAAACCGTTATGAGGCCATGACCTACGCGTCGAGCGGGAGGAGCGGCCTACGTTTGCCGCGTGTGGCGCTCGGATTCTGGCACAACTTCGGGGACACGGCGCGCTACGACCAGATGGAATCGCTTGTGCGCACGGCGTTTGACCACGTCATCACGTATTTCGACCTCGCGAACAACTACGGACCGGCCTACGGCAGCGCGGAAAAGAACTTCGGGCGGCTCTTCCGCGAGAACTTCCGCCCGTACCGCGACGAGCTCGTGATCGCTACGAAAGCCGGCTACGACATGTGGCCAGGCCCCTACGGCAACTGGGGCAGCCGCAAGTACCTGCTCGCAAGCCTCGACCAGAGCCTGAAGCGCATGGGGCTTGACTACGTCGACATCTTCTACCACCACAGGATGGATCCTGACACGCCGCTCGAGGAAACGATGGGCGCGCTCGCGCAGGCCGTGATTTCAGGCAAGGCGCTCTACGTCGGCCTGTCGAACTATGACGGGACGACGATCGAGAAGGCCACCGCCATCCTCAAATAGCTGCACTGCCCGTTCATCGTGAACCAGAACCGCTACTCGCTCTTCGACCGTACGATTGAGAAGAATGGCCTGAAAGATGCGGCCGTACGTCTTGGGAAAGGCATCGTGGCCTTCAGCCCGCTCGCACAAGGGCTGTTGAGCGACAAGTACCTCCACGGCATCCCAGAAGACTCACGCATCCGCAAGGACGGCCGCTTCCTCACGGAACGCTCCGTAACAAAAGAAAAGCTCGATGCCATCGCAGCTCTAAACGAGCTCGCACAACAGCGCGGTCAGACTCTCGCAGAAATGGCGCTCGCCTGGGATCTCCGCGACGATGCCGTGACGACCGTCCTCATCGGCGCATCGAAGCCGGAGCAGATTCTGCAAAACATCCATGCGCTTGATAACACGACGTTCACGGAAGAGGAATGCAAACGGCTCGATGCCATCACCGCCCAGCCGGGCGTCCAAGGATTGATCCGCTGACGTATCTTTTGTTTTTGTCAGTATTGCAAGGAGGACGCACAATGGATGTGCAGGACGTCATCAAAAAATATGGGTTGCACCCGTCCGGGCGCGAGGACTGGAACGCACCTTATATCCAAAATCCGAAAGCGCTCAGCGAGTATATCGAGGCCGTTGGCATCATCGGGGCTACCATCCAGAAGGTCTCCATCACCGGGTATGGCGTTTGCGAATTAGGCCAATTGCATGTATCTTCCCTTTACCCAGAGCATATCATGATCGGGTATGAAAACGGTCGCGAGACTTACAAAAAATGGGATTACGAAAGTACGATGGACTGGCTTCACCGTGCCTCCATCAAAACGATTCTCCGGTTTGATGAACCTGTGATCCTAGAAACGGACAAGGGAATCTTTCCGATAGATTTCTCCGAATCCAGCACAGTATACATTTCACGGGATTCTCTTCCGAAAGATGCTGGCAAGAAGCCGGCATACGACAGGTTCGACATATCGAAACTGTTCGCCAGCGTCACTGGCTCAAAGGTCGTCGGCTACGACATCGAAGATGAAGACTTTTTTGCGGCCGATGACGATTTCACGAACAGCTACAGCGTCGGATTGGACGAAAACCAGGAAGGCTACATCAAGTCGTTCTGCCTGGATATGAGCAACGGGCAATGCTTGAAATTTTATAACGACTACGATTATGGCCAGCTGGAGCTGCAGGACGAACACCACCAGCCGGTCGTTATTCCCGGGCGCGATCTCAATGAGTATATGGTCAGCCCGATCGGCATCCAGCGCCATTCTGATGGCTGAAAGACGGTGAGTTTTATGCAAAACCGGATGCACAAGATGCATTGCCTCGCATGCGGCCGCGAGTTTATCGGGACACAGAGCGCAAGATACTGCCCGGAATGCCGCGAAAAGCGCTACCAGTCAAGGACGGGAACTAGGAGCGAAAGGGTCTGCGTTTCCTGCGGGAAGAGGTTTCTCGGCTGCTACAAGGCGAAATATTGCCCTGATTGCACGCAGCTGCGCAGGGAGCAGTCCATGCGGAAAACGATCGAACGCATGAAGAACGGGACGGCCTGCGTCATCGGCAAGACGAAACGCCGCTGCGAATACTGCGGCAAGGAGTTCGTCATCACATCCCCGAAGAACAAATACTGCCCAGAGTGCAGGAGGGCTGCCTGAAACGCGCGGCGCAGGAAAAGCTACCACGAGCACGTTGCTTCCTGCCCGGAAGAAATGAAGCAGCGGAGCAAGGCCACGCGGTACCGGAACCGTTTCTGCGCCGTCTGCGGAGCACCGATCATGAAGAACACGAGTACATCCATCTGCGACGCGCCAGAGTGCCGCAAGTGCCTCGATTATTTCTGGACGGCCAGGCGCTCGTACAACTCCGGGAAGCGCAAAATGCCTCCGACGATGGAAGCTGCGCGTGCGCGGTTCGGCATCGTCTACCATCAGCCTGTGATGGACTACGAAGCCGTGGCATCGCGCCACGATTTATTTTGAACAAAGAGATGTTCTGCCAAAATATTTACCGAAGCACATACCAAAAGACAACAATTTGAAGAAGGAAAATCAATGGTACGCCATACTTGAATTTTAGATGCTTCGTTTTATGACGAAACACCTGCATGCCAAGTATCGCGCCTATGCTTCCACCGGCAAGCGCCAGCAGAAGCAACGTGTTCTCTGGTATGCGCCATTTGTGATGCATCGATTTATATTTGTCGACGCCATACATGGCAAAAGCGATGCCATTGGTTATGCCCAGCCACGCCAGAGCGATATTGCCAAGCGTTATCATCTTATCCCTCCCAACGCAATGTCTGATCTCTCGTAGCCGCTGTCAAATAACGGGATACGCCAAATCATTTACGGCTATTGCAAATCAGCCAACTCCAGTATACCATAGATTCGTTTCAGCTAGTTGAGATGGTTACAAGGCTTTTGGCAATGCAAAAATCCCACTATCAAAGCACATTTTATTAGCTCAACTTCGCAGGTGCTGAGCACCCGTAAAGCCTTGTGAAATCTATGTTTGTAGCAAAATAAATAGCATGAACTGCACCAATTTAGTATAATTAAGGTGTGAAACAAAACATACTAAAGCGGAGGTTCA
>Ga0256404_1008060_pt1 | contig 16139 bp, 13 predicted proteins | sample RumenRJG_01DNA_FD_185990 | JGI IMG/M metagenome (GOLD analysis project Ga0256404, IMG submission 185990) | Bovine rumen microbial communities from Lethbridge, Alberta, Canada - RJG_01 | ecosystem: Host-associated > Mammals > Digestive system > Stomach > Rumen | place: Canada: Alberta | collected...
ACGCGTGCGGTAGCGCAGAATGGGCATCATGGAGCGGTCGAGCGTGGTGAGTACCATTTCGCCAATCTGTCCGTCGGGCACAGGCTCCAGCGTGTCAGGGTCAACAATCTCCAAAATGTAGTTGTCTTCCCACAAGTGCATGCCCTGCTGCTCCTTACACTCAAAGGCCACGCCAGGACCATTCATCTCTGTCATTCCGAAAGAGTTATAAGCCTTGACACCCAGCAGCCGCTCTATGCGGCGCCGCTGCTCCTCAGTATGTGGCTCTGCACCAATGAAGAGGGTGCGCAGCTTGGTGGTCTTGGGGTCAACCCCTTCTTCCTGGAAAACCTCTGCCAAACGAATGGCGTACGAGGGAATGGCATGCAGGCAGGTCGTGCCGAAGTCACGAATGAACATAATCTGACGCTTCGAGTTACCAGCAGCGGCAGGAACGGTGGTAGCACCCAGTTTCTCTGCACCATACTGGAAGCCCAGTCCACCCGTGAACATACCGTAGCCGCTGGAGTTCTGGAACACGTCAGTATCACGACAGCCCACCATATACATGTCGCGGGCTATCATGTTGGCCCATGAGTCAATGTCGTGGCGCGAGTAGGTAACCACCGTCGGGTGGCCTGTGGTTCCGCTGGTGGAGTGAATGCGGATGGCATCCTTCATGTCACCGCCTACCAGTCCGAAGGGATAGTTGTCGCGCAAGTCCTGCTTGGTGGTGAACGGTATCTTGCGGATATCGTCAACGGTTTGAATACTCTCAGGCGTAATGCCCAGGTCACCCAGACGCTTCTTGTAGAAGGGCGACTTCAGGGCAATTTCAATACTTTTACGAAGTTTCTCTACCTGTAACTTTTGCAACTGCTCGCGAGGCATAGTCTCAAGCTCTGGTTGCCAATACTCTGTATTATTCATCATAAACGTTTTAGTTTTTGTATAATTGCATCATCATTACAGCGGCCAGACCTGCCGTCTCTGTACGCAGACGACTCTGCCCCAGGTGAACTGACACAAAGCCGTGACTGACTGCTGCGCGTACCTCGTCGATAGAGAAATCACCCTCAGGACCTATGAGCACCAGCACATCGTCAGTTGCTGGCAACTGGCGCAGCTCATCAAATAAATAGGTACGCGCGACCTCTTCGTAGCAATGGGCTATAAACTTCCTGCCTCGATGTTCACGGGTAATGAACTGCAGGAAGGGCTCCATGTCGTTTACCACCGGCTTCCAGGCCTTACGGCTCTGCTTCATGGCTGAGACGGCTATCTTCTCAAGGCGAGCCACCTTTACTACCTTACGTTCAGAGAACTGGCAGCTGAGCAATGTCAGTTCGTCAAGACCTATCTCGACGGCCTTCTCTGTCATCCACTCCATGCGCTCCATCATCTTCGTAGGGGCAATGGCCAGATGTACGCGGCCCTGCCATTGGCGCGGTTGCGGCTTGGTCTCTACGATGCGGAATGAGCAACGCTTCTGCGTGGCCTGTGTCACCTCTGCACGATAAAAGGAGCCCTGCCCGTCCATGAGCATCAGTTCGTCACCTTCATGCAGGCGCAGCACCCTCACGGCATGAACGGCCTCTTCGTCAGGCAGGTCTGTCGAGGTGGCCACATCAGGCGTATAGAAATAGTGCTCTTCCTTCATTTCTTATCATTCGACTTATTACGATAGTTCATTTCTTCCTTGATGTAGCCTGCCAGTCGGTAGTTCTCTTCCTCCAATGCCTGCTGCAGAAGAGTGTTGAGATTCTCGTCGTCAAGGGTGTTAATAGGTATCTGGACCTTGTTCGTGCCTACATTAAATGGCATAGCCTGAGCATCCATCAGCTTTCTGTCAATGAAGATGGGGATACCTTCCATAATGTGCAGAAGGACAGCATCGCTAAGCCGTACCTTGCGTTCGGTAAAGGTCTCAGTATTATTGAGGGTAGTCAGGTACTGCCCGTCCTTGATGCCAAAGATGACGATTTCAAGGGTCTCCAGGTTGACATAGTCGTTCAGCATGCCCACCAGCACCTCTGGCAGCAAAGTGCGGCATATCTCCAACTCCCCAAGACGCATGCGCAGCTGATTGCACGTTACCTGGTCGCATATAATGTTAATGGCACGCTCTCCGTTAACATCAGTCAGCGAGAGAACGCCCATCGTTTCGCGCTCTTCGGCAGAAACCTCAGAAAGATTCCTGAATATCAGTTGCACACGTTCCATTACGTAGTCTTCTTATTTCTTCTCGGGTTTGAACATCAGGGCGAAGGCTACACCCACAGCAAGCGCAAAGGCAGCAAAGATGAACCAGCAGGTCTGCCAGCCATTTGACTCGATGCCCAGCAGGTAGCCGTCCTTCCACTGGCAAAAATAATTAATGATTTCACCGGCTGCCAAGGTGCCTACGGTAGCACCCACACCATTGGTCATCATCATGAACAGGCCCTGTGCAGAAGCCTTGATAGAGGGTTCGCACTCCTGGTCAACAAAGATACCACCCGAGACATTGAAGAAGTCGAAGGCCACACCATAGACGATGCACGACAGCACGAAGAGCAGCACACCAGGCATACCCGGGTCACCCACTCCGAAGAAGCCAAAGCGGAACACCCATGCAAACATGGACATGAGCATAACCACCTTGATGCCATAACGCTTCAGGAAGAAGGGAATCATCAGGATACAAAGAGCCTCGCTAATCTGGGATATAGAGGTGAGCAGCGTAGCGTTGTTGGCTGCGAACGTGTCAGCAAAGGCTGGGTCGCCTTTGAAGCTGGTGATGAAGGGTCCGGCATAGCCGTTAGTCACCTGCAGACACATACCCAGCAATGCTGAGAAGATGAAGAACAGGGCCATCTGCCGGCGCTTGAAGAGCTTAAAGGCATTCAGGCCCAACGATTCCACAAGCGACACTTTCTCAACCTTCTTCACAATCGGGCACTCGGGCAGTGTGAAGCAGTAGGCACAAAGTGCTATGCTCAGCACACCAGACACGAAGAACTGCATGTAGGTGTATTGGAACTTATTGGCATTCTCGGTCAGAGTCATCGAGAAACCTCCGTCTGACCATACTGCACAGTTGACGAACCACATGGTTACGATGAAACCGACAGTTCCAAGCACACGAATGGGCGGGAAATCCTTCACCGTGTCAAGACCATTCTTCTTCAGAATGGTGAAAGCAGTAGTATTGGCAAGTGCGATGGTAGGCATAAAGAATGCCACGCTAATAGAATACAAGGCAATGAAGAGACCCTTGTCGGCTATCTCCTGCCCTATTCCTGCCTGATAACCCATCCACCAGCAGCCCAGCATAAAGGCGCCTGCCAGCAAATGGCAAAGGCCAAGCAGACGCTGAGGCTGAATATACTTATCGGCAACAATACCCATCAACGTGGGCATGAAAATGGACACAATGCCCTGAATAGCATAAAACCAGGAAATTTTGTCACCTAATCCTGCTGTGCCTAAGTAGTTTCCCATACAAGTGAGGTAGGCTCCCCACACGGCGAACTCCAAGAAGTTCATGACCGCCAAACGCGTTTTTAGATTCATAGTCGTAATTATTTTTAAAGTTTTTGATTATTTTTGTAAGCTGTCAGGCTACCATCAGGGGCAGCTCTTAACTCTATGGTTCCTGCCACCCATTCTGTTCGAGCCTGCTCGCCCTCAAGCGGATAGACCCTGTTGACCTTGCCGCCGGCAATCTCCACCACTCCAAGCACTTTTTGGGTACCGTCAGGAAAGATGATGTCGTGTGCTGCCAAACGTCTAACTTTGTCCATTACATCAGCGGTTTAACTGTTGTCGTGTCTTTGGCTTCCTGCTCTTCCTGCCGTTGTTTGTGGAAACGAACAAGCTGTATCTGGTCAAGGAACAGCATGTTGTTGGCATCCTCGTCAGAAGGCTGCAGGTAAATGAATGTCCTGATGTCCTTCACCAGGTGATCATCAACTCCCGAAATGCGAAGCGTAGTGAAACCTGACACCGTGCAATGTACCTGATGGGTGGAGACGCTGTCATTATCGTAACGAACAGCAGCATAAATCAAGGCATCTTTCATGCCCGACTTATAGAGGTAGTTTGCCCTCAGGTTGAACTGGAAAACATCACCCTTCTTAAAGGCAGAGTCGGCCTTCAGCTCAAAGCTCACACGGTTAAAGCCTGCACGAGGGAGGAGCAGCAGAGCCGTAGCATCGTTCCAGATGTTGGCAGTATCGCCTGTCAGGCTCATCGTGGTAAGGTCACCCAAGGCACCTACCGATGCACCCAGCGACATGGCCTCTTCGTTCAAACGCTCTGTAACCTCCTGATAAACCTCAGCAAACTTATCTACATGCCCATAATAATAAATGAGCGAGGAGTCCAGCACGGCCTGTGTAGTCCCATGCTTCTTCAGCACGGCCTGCATGTACATGGTCTCGTTGAACTCAGGCGAATCGGAATTCCTATGCTGGCTGGCCATAGCCCTTGCCACATGGTAGTCGTAGAGAATATCCTCCATGTCACCAGGACTGAGAATGCCCGATGGAATGGAGGGTTTACAGGCTGCAAGCAACGCGAGCACCATCACCAGTAGCACAAGCCGTTTATTCCGTTTCTTCGTCATCAGCTGTTGTTGTTTCGTCTTGCTTCTTTTGGAAAGACAGCTGGCTCAGTTCCTGACGGTAGAAGAGCAGCAGAGCAATAATGCCAACACTCACGCAGGCATCGGCAAAGTTGAAGACGGGACTGAAGAATACAAACTCCTGACCGCCCACAACAGGCATCCACTCAGGCCACGTTGTTTCTATCAAGGGGAAATAGAACATATCTACTACCCTGCCCTGCAGGAACGGCGCGTAGCCGTCACCAAACGACACCAGTTCTGCTATGTGATAAGGTGTAGAAACATTGAAGATAAGTCCATAGAACATGCAGTCAATAAGGTTGCCCATAGCTCCTGCCAGTATCAGCGATAGCAGTACCACATAGCCGCCACGGGCCTTCTCCCTGACTTGAAGCCAGATGTAATATCCCAGACCGATTACTGCTACCACACGGAAGAGCGACAGGAAGAGTTTGCTACCTATCTCCATGCCGAAGGCCATTCCGTTGTTCTCAATGAACGAAATCTTAAACCAGCTGAACACCTCGATACTCTCGTGAAGACTCATGTTCGTCTTCACCCACACTTTCAGCACCTGGTCGATAATGAGGGCCAGCAGCACTATCAGTACTGCCGTCCACCCATTGTTCCATATCGTCTTTTTTGACGTAGTCATTATTTGCGATTCATCTTTGACTCCACGCTCAGCGTAGCATGGGGTACAGCACGCAGACGCTCCTTGGGAATCAGCTGACCTGTGATACGGTCTATGCCGTACGTCTTGTTCTTAATTCTGACGAGTGCTGCCTCCAAACCCTGAATGAACTTCTGCTGGCGGGCGGCCATCTGGATCAGCTCTTCCTTCGTCTGGGTAGCGCTGCCTTCTTCCAGTGCCTTATACGTCGGTGATGTGTCATCAACGTCGTTGGAGTCCTGGTTCATCAATACACGCATCATCTGGTCATAGTCACGCCTGGCCAGAGACAGCTTTTCATCTATAATCTGACGGAACTCTTCCAGTTCCTCGTCAGTGTAACGTGTTTTTTCTGCCATAATTAGCTAAGATTTAGTTATAGTAATATTTATTGTGAATTCATCGAACTCTACCTCCTGACCGTCGTTGGCCTCGATGTCGATAGCATCGGCCAAAACCTGGGTCTTGATGTATTCGCCAAAATGCTCAACTGCATTCTCCACTTCTGCATGGGGTGACAGCACAATGCTGATGCGGTCGGTAATCTCCAAACCACTCTCCTTTCGAATGTTCTGAACACGATTGATGATTTCGCGGGCCATTCCTTCCTGACGCAACTCGTCAGTAAGCTCGACTTCAAGGGCTACAGTCAACGAACCTTCGTTAGAGACAAGCCAGCCGGGAATGTCCTCGCTGATAATCTCAACGTCAGCCAACTCTACAGTCAGGTCGTTGCCATCTACCTGAATGCCAATGGTACCAGCAGTCTCAAGTGCTGCTATCTGCTCCTGTGAGAGGTTGTCCATCTGGGCTGCAACACCCTTCATGAGCTTGCCGAACTTCTTGCCCATCGTCCTGAAGTTGCACTTTACCTTCTTAACAAGAATACCCTGACCCTCAACGAATTTCAGTTCCTTGACATTTACCTCATTCATGATAAGGTCCTTCACGGCCTCAATGTGGCGCTGCTGCTCGGCTGTAGCAGGTATCATGATGCTCTGCAGCGGTTGGCGAACCTTGATGTTCACCTTACGACGCAGGGCCAGAACCATAGAAGTAATCTTTTGGGCCATCTCCATACGCACCTCCAGGTCCTTGTCGATGAGCGTTTCATCAGCAACGGGGAAAGTGTCCAAATGAACGGAGTCTTTCTCGCCACCAAGATCCTTGTACAGCTGGTCTGCATAGAACGGAGCAAACGGAGCCAACAATTTCGCTACCGTCATAAGGCAAGTGTAGAGGGTCTCGTAGGCAGAACGCTTGTCGGCACTCATTTCCTTGCCCCAGAAGCGTTTACGGTTCAAGCGTACAAACCAGTTACTGAGGTCGTCGTTGACAAAGGCATCAATGAGTCGGCCAGCACGGGTGGGATCAAAGTTCTCCAGCTCTTGGGTCACCTTCTTAATAAGGGTATTGAGTGAAGACAGTATCCAGCGGTCAATTTCCGGTCGCTGTTCCGTAGGCTGTGCCTCAACACCCTGGGGCTCCCAGCCATCCACGTTGGCATAGAGGGCAAAGAAGCTATACGTATTATGTAAGGTACCGAAGAACTTACGACGTATCTCATCCACACCTTCGGGATCGAACTTCAGGTTGTCCCAAGGCTCAGAGTTGGTCATCATGTAGAGGCGCACGGCATCAGAGCCATACTTCTCAATCATTTCAAACGGATTGACCACATTGCCCACATGTTTCGACATCTTGTTTCCTTTGGCATCGAGCACCAATCCCGATGAAATGACGTTTTTAAAGGCTACGGAGTCAAATATCATAGTGGCAATAGCATGCAACGTAAAGAACCATCCACGGGTCTGGTCAACACCTTCATTAATGAAGTCGCAAGGGAAGGCTATGCGCTTGTCGATTAAATCTTTGTTCTCGAACGGATAGTGTACCTGAGCATAGGGCATGGAGCCTGAGTCGAACCACACGTCAATGAGGTCAGTCTCACGCTTCATGGGCTTACCGTTAGGCGAAACAAGCACATAATAGTCAACATATGGGCGGTGCAGGTCTATGCGGTCATAGTTCTCCTGCGACATGTCGCCAGGCACGAAACCGGCATCCTTGAGCGGGTTAGAGGTCATGAAGCCTGCTTTTACAGATTTCTCGATTTCATCGTACAACTCCTCTACGCTGCCTATGCAAAGCTCTTCACCTTCCTCACTACGCCAAATGGGCAGCGGGGTGCCCCAGAAACGGCTGCGTGAGAGGTTCCAGTCGTTCAGGTTGTCGAGCCAGTTGCCAAAACGGCCTGTGCCTGTTGACTCCGGCTGCCAGTTGATGGTCTTGTTCAGTTCGCTCATGCGCTCCTTGCAGGCTGACGACTTGATAAACCATGAATCCAACGGGTAGTAGAGCACTGGCTTGTCTGTACGCCAGCAATGTGGATAGTTGTGAACGTGTTTCTCTATCTTGAACACCTTGTTTTGGGCTTTCAGGTCCATGCAGATGGAGATGTCAAGCGTCTCGTCCTTGTCTGTCAGGGTGTCGTCATAAGCATTCTTCACGTAACGACCGGCAAACTTGTTCCACTCCTCTACATTCACATAGTTCTTGACGAATTCTGCATCCAGGTCATCAATCACGAAGTACTTTCCCTGCAGGTCAACGACAGGACGTTCATTTCCCTTCTTGTCAATGAGCACAATGGGACAGATGCCGGCTTTCTTGGCCACGAAGGCATCATCGGCACCAAAGTTCGGAGCAATGTGTACGATGCCAGCACCATCTTCCGTTGTAACATAGTCGCCGGGAATAACGCGGAAAGCATCACCCATTGGCTTAATGGCAGGCATCAACTGCTCATACTCCATACCAACGAGGTCGGTTCCCTTATAGTGGCCTACGATACGATACGGCAGGAATTTCTCACCCTTGTTGTATTCGGGCATCTCACCACCATCGGTAATGTTACCTTCAGCAGGAAGATAGGCATTCAGACGAGCTTCTGCCAGTACCAGCGTTACCTTTTCTGCGGTATAGGGGTTATAAGTCTCAACGGCTACATAGTCTATCTTTGGTCCTACGCAGAGTGCAGAATTGGCTGCCAACGTCCACGGTGTGGTGGTCCAGGCAAGGAAATAAGGCGTGCCCCACCCTGTCATTTCCGGTTTGGGGTTCTTCATTTTGAACATCGCCGTACAGGTGGTGTCCTTCACATCGCGATAACAGCCTGGCTGGTTCAGCTCATGGCTTGAAAGTCCAGTTCCTGCGGCAGGTGAATAAGGCTGAATGGTGTAGCCCTTATAGAGCAGTCCCTTCTGGTAGAACTGCTTAAGCAGCCACCAAAGGGTTTCTATATACTTATTATCATAAGTAATGTAGGGATGGTCAAGGTCAACGAAATAGCCCATACGCTCGGTTAGGTCACGCCACTCTGCTGTATAGGTCATTACGTTCTCACGACATTTCAGGTTATAGTCCTCTGTCGAGATGTAGCGTTCACTCTCCTTGTTGTCAATGTCAGCCTTGGTAATACCCAGTTCCTTCTCAACACCCAGTTCTACAGGCAGTCCATGAGTATCCCAACCAGCCTTGCGCTTAACCTGAAAGCCGCGCATGGTCTTATAACGATTAAACGTGTCCTTGATACTGCGGGCCAGCACATGATGAATGCCAGGATGGCCGTTAGCCGAAGGAGGACCTTCGTAAAACACAAACTGAGGACACCCCTCGCGCTCATCAACGGAGCGCCAGAAAACATTCTTCTCCTTCCACATCTGCAGGATTTCATTGTTCACCTGCGTCAAATTCAAGCCGCTATGTTCGGCAAATCTCTTTGTCATATTTTTTGATAATTTTCTTACTCTTTTTATTTGAGCTGCAAAAGTAAGTATTTTTTTTGACTCCACCAAATTATTAGGACAATTAAAAAGTGAATAACAAAAAATGACATGGAAAAAGGGCGACTTTGGAACGGAAAGTGGCCGAGTTTAAGGCATAAAGGTGCCGAGTTTAAGGTACAAAGGTGCCGAGTTCCGGGTGCAAAGGTGCCGACTTCCAGGTGCAAAGATGCCGAGTTCAGAAACTGCAGCGGGCGGTGCATTTGATTGCACCGCCCGCCGCAATTGATTGCACCGCCCGCTCAAATCAAGTTGACCGCCCGCTCAACTCCCCTTTCTGTCCGTTTTGCTAAAACTTTAGCAAACGGATAGCTGTGACGGGCTAACGGAACGTCAATGCAAAGGTACAAAATTTTCTTGGCAAATGCAAGAAAAACGACAGGAATTTTAAAAAAATCATGGGGGCAGGTTCTGTTTGAAATGAATTTCACGAAATCAATCAAAAACTGAATCTGCCCCCCCTCTATGATCTCTTGATCGTTCATTGTAACACCGTCTTTGGTAAAAGATTTAGAGATATAGTCAACACTCATAAGTCCTCCTCAAGTGGCATGTCAGGCAGCGTCCTGGTCTGTATGGGCTTGACGCTCTGTATGAGTATCGACACCAACTCCAGTTTCTGGCTGTCGTCCATGTCCTTCACCATTTCGCGGTAGTAGCTCATTGGATATCCATCTTGTCTCAGTATGTCAAAGAACACTTTTTTCGTCCACGCGGTGGTGGATGAACTCGCCAAAGGGCATGTCCTTATGGCGGGTGGATGTGTAGAAGTGTCTGTGCTTTTTTAAACACTTCGGGAAACAAATTCGCTGATTTTCGGGGCAAATAGCGTTATATATGCATGGGAATAGTCCCAAATAACTTTCAAAAAAAATCAAATATCAAAGGATGACGGATACAAAAAAGTCGAAGAATGTTTGGAAGAATAGAATAAAATTTATATCTTTGCAAACCGATAAATAACAAACTTAAAAACTTAAAGCACATGACATTCTTAATGATTATCCAACTGCTGGTAGTGCTTTTGGCATTATACGTGGGTTCACGCTACGGCAGTCTTGCCTTAGGTGCCATTTCTGGCATAGGCTTAGCAATTCTCGTGTTTGGCTTCGGGCTAAAGCCTGGTTCGCCGCCTACTGACGTCATCTACATCATCATTGCCGCTGTTACCTGCGCAGGCATCATGCAGGCATCCGGAGGTATGGACTGGCTCATTCAGATAGCAGAAAAGTTGTTGCGCAAGCATCCTGACCATATTACCTTCTTTGCCCCGCTCTGCACTTTCTTCCTGACGGTACTTGTCGGAACAGGCCACGTGGTCTATACCTTGATGCCAATTATTGTGGATATTGCCATTAAGAAAGGTATTCGTCCTGAGCGTCCTTGCGGTGTTGCTTCAATAGCATCTCAGGTAGGCATAACTTGCTCTCCCATAGCAGCTGCCGTTGTTGCGTTCGTGTCAATCTCTAATGCCAACGGATTCGACGTTACCATTCCTCAGGTACTCATGGTCAGCATTCCTGCATGTCTCTGCGGACTCATGGTTGCCGCTGCTTGCTCTTACCATCGTGGACTTGACCTGGATAAAGACCCCGGGTTCCAGGCCCGCATCAAGGATCCTGAACAATACAAGTTTATCTATGGTGACTCAGCTACCACCCTTGACAAGAAAATTGCTCCTGAGGCAAAGCGAGCCGTCTATATCTTCCTGACAGCATTGATAGTTATCGTCATCTTTGCTGCTTTCCAGAACTTGCTGCCCACCTACCCCACACTGCGTGCCGTAAAGGGTGCTACTGACTTGAACATCGGTCAGGACCTCACGCTTACAGCCGACCAGCTGGTGAAGGCAAAAGTGACTGTAGCCGGCATTACCGAGAGTTTCCAGAAGCCTCTGGCCATGAACTTGGTCATTCAGATTGTCATGATTTCGGCTGCAGCACTGATGATTATCTTCTGTAAGGCTGCCCCGAAGAAGGCTGTAGCTGGCCCTGTGTGGCAGTCGGGTATGGTGGCTGTTGTTGCTATCTACGGTATTGCCTGGCTGGCTGACACCTATTTCTCTAACTATCTGGGTGAAATGCAGACTATGCTGGTTGACATCGTAGCAAAGTACCCGTGGTCCATAGCATTGGTGTTCTTCCTTGTTTCTGTGCTCATCAACTCTCAAGGTGCGGTAGTGGTTGCCATGTTACCGCTGGCCTATAAACTGGGCATTGAGGGATGGGTGCTGCTGGGTGTACTGCCAAGCGTATATGGCTACTTCTTCATTCCAAACTATCCCTCGGATATTGCTACGGTGAACTTCGACCGTACAGGTACAACCATTATTGGCAAATACCTTTTAAATCACTCATTCATGATGCCCGGATTGGTTTGTGTCATCACTTCGACACTCGTTGCCTACGTATTGTCCTTGTTATTACATTAAAAAAATATAATTAAGGATGGTCATTTCAAAATAATTATGTACTTTTGCACAAAATTATTGTAAACACCAAGAAAGTATGAGTGCATCAGAGAACCAGCATCACCACCACCATCATCATAAAAAGGACGGTGCAAGCCTGTTTAAGCAGAAGTCTTTAAGAGCTATTGAACGCAACAAACTGATTCAGAAATGGCTTTTCAGATTCTTGTGTATTCTGGCTGTCGTCCTGTTTGTGATAATGGTGGCGGTATATATGCTCTAAATCTTACGAGTCCGCATTTTGTAATGTCCCTCAAGCGAAATCCTCATTACACGCTTGACGGCATCGTTTGTCGGCGATAAGGACAAAGCGGCATGCCCCATGGTACGCCGCATATTTATTTCCACACACGGATACACGAGCACCTCGCCATCAACTTTTACCATCATCATGTCAACGCCCAACGGGCCATGATATTTGCTGCCAAGCAGGCGACCGATGATGGAGGTTAGAGACTCCTGAACGGCACAAAGGAAATCCAACGAAATGTAACGGCTGAGCATCTCCCTCTTTACTTCTTCACTGGCAAGTATGTTACCAGTATAGGCACCATTGGCCGTATGGAAGAGTGACAGACCAAGATAATGAACCTGTCCTGTTTCGTCGGCAAAGAACTCCATGCCAAAATCCTTTACCTTATTATAATAAGGCTCTATCATCACACTTCCTTGAGTGCGCAGCGTATTCTTCACCCAACCTCTGAGCGATGGTGTCATTTCAGCAGAAAGAAGGAAGCGAATGCCCCGGCCACTGGAGCTCCAAGGAGCCTTCAGCACAAGACGAGGATGTTTCGCAAGCTTTTCTTCGATTTCATCGAATGTGGTGCAAAGATAAGCATCGCCTATGGTTCCGGAAACATTGATTTCATGGAGCACCCTTGCCGAGAAAGACCGATGAGAGAGCTTGCGTATATCTTCGATTTCATCGGTTGTAGGCAGTAAGCTCTCCTTGACCCCATATCGCAGCAACTGTGCACGTAGTGCCAAGTCCCATCCCCAAGGCTCGACTCCATCAATCTCAAGACCAGAGAGGTCGTTCTTTGTCACAAACAAGGGGTCTGGCAGATGCTTCTTGGCTCCTGCCGACAACCGGTGAAAGCGTATCCTGGCAGACGCAGCATCTTCAACAAGTACGGCATCTCCCTGCTCAGCCCAACAAGCAGGAAGGAAACCTAAATCAACACGTAGTGCCCGACCGGCATGAGGGGCAGTGAAGTTAGACCGATGAGCCGCTAAGGCTAAGTCGTGTTCTGGGTTAAAAACATGTAATTTCATTCACAAAACGTTATAATTCGTCCTTCGGGGCGCAAAATTACAACTTTTTTTTGAGATTTTGCAATATAGAGTTTGCAAATTCAAAGAAAATGATTAACTTTGCATTCGTTTTAAAACAAATCAGTTTATCAGGAGTAGTTCATGGAAGCGTTCTTCAGGACACATAGGTACTTGGTCGAGCATACGAATGCACCCGTTCGCCGCACGTTAATGGACGAAATTAACTGGAGCGACCGGCTCATTGGCATCAAGGGCACAAGGGGCGTTGGCAAGACAACGTTCCTGCTGCAGTATGCCAAGGAGAAATTCGACATCAGAGACCATAAGTGCCTCTACATTAACATGAACAACTTCTATTTTCAAGGACGCGGAATTGCCGATTTTGCCGGAGAATTTTATTATCAGGGCGGTCGTGTGCTGCTCATCGACCAGGTGTTTAAACAGCCAGAGTGGAGCAAGGAGTTGCGCCGTTGTTACGATGAACACCCGGGCTTGAAGATTATCTTCACAGGCAGTAGCGTTATGCGATTGAAAGATGAGAACCCAGAACTGAACGGTATTGTTAAGTCGTATAACCTGCGTGGCTTCTCTTTCCGAGAATTCCTGAACCTCATGACTGGCAATAACTTCCGTCCCTTTACACTCGAGGAAATTCTGCAGGACCATGAGCATATCATCAAGCAAATTCTGCCGAAAGTATCTCCCAACAAGTATTTTCAGGATTACGTACATCATGGCTTCTATCCCTTCTTTCAGGAACACCGCAACTACTCCGAGAACCTGCTGAAGACCATGAACATGATGACAGAAGTTGACATTCTGCTCATCAAGCAGATTGAACTGAAGTATCTTACAAAGATTAAGAAACTTTTTTATCAACTGGCCGAAGAAGGTTCGAAGTCACCCAACATCTCGCAGTTGGCCAACGACATTGAGACCAGTCGTGCCACCGTAATGAACTACATTAAGTATCTGACCGATGCACGTCTGCTGAACATGATTTATCCTGTTGGAGAGAGCTTCCCCAAAAAGCCATCAAAGATTATGCTCCACAATTCCAACCTGCTGTATGCCATCTATCCATTACAGGTGTCTAAGCAGGAGGCAATGGAAACCTTCTTCGTCAATTCCATGTGGAAGGATCATAAGGTGAATCAGAGCAGCCGCGACCAGTTCTACACGGTTGACGGTAAGCTGAAGTTCCGAGTCTGCGATGCAAACATCCCTCATAAAATAAGGTACGCGCCTGATGTTGTATATGCTCGTTACAACACGGAAATAGGCAAAGAGAACCAAATACCACTATGGCTGCTGGGGTTCTTATATTAAAGAAATAACGTAGAATCGAAATATCAAATAATTTAATTCATTCATTATTTATCTAAACAAATGGCAAAAGAAAAGAAATTTATCACCTGTGATGGTAACGAGGCTGCAGCTCACGTGAGCTACATGTTCTCCGAGGTAGCCGCTATCTACCCCATCACCCCGAGCTCACCTATGGCTGAGCATGTTGACGAATGGGCTGCCCGCGGTCGCAAGAACCTGTGGGGTCAGACCGTAAGTGTGCAGGAAATGCAGTCAGAGGCTGGTGCTGCCGGTGCCGTTCACGGTTCACTGCAGGCTGGTGCTCTCACCACCACCTTCACCGCTTCTCAGGGTCTGCTGCTGATGATTCCTAACATGTACAAGATTGCTGGTGAGTTGATTCCCTGCGTATTCGACGTTTCTGCCCGTACGCTGGCCAGCCACTCGCTGTGTATCTTCGGTGACCACCAGGACGTAATGGCTTGCCGCCAGACTGGTTTCGCCATGCTGTGCGAAGGTTCTGTTCAGGAGGTTATGGACATGACCGCTGCTGCTCACCTCGCATCGCTTGAGACCTGCGTACCGTTCGTGAACTTCTTCGACGGTTTCCGCACTTCTCACGAGTATCACAAGATTGAATTGCTCGACCAGGAGGATGTTCGTCCGCTCGTGAAGGAAGAGTACATCAAGCGCTTCCGCGACCGTGCTATGTCGCCTGAGCGTCCTATCACCCGTGGTACCGCTGAGAACCCCGAGACATTCTTCACACACCGTGAGGCTTGCAACCCCTATTACGATGCAGTACCCGAGGTAGTTGAGAAGTATTTGGGCGAACTCTCTAAGATTACTGGCCGTGAGTATCACCTCTTCTCTTACTACGGAGCCGAGGATGCTGACCGCATGATCATCCTGATGGGTTCTGCTACCGATGCTGCCCGTGAGGCTATCGACTACTTGAACGCCAACGGCCAGAAGGTGGGTATGATCTCTGTTCACCTCTATCGTCCGTTCAGCGTGAAGCACTTGCTGGCTGCTGTTCCCAAGACGGTGAAGAAGATTGCCGTGCTCGACCGCACGAAGGAGCCCGGTGCCAACGGCGAGCCTCTGTACCTCGACGTGAAGGATGCCTTCTACGAGTGCGAGAATCGTCCCGTCATCGTGGGCGGACGCTACGGTCTCGGAAGCCACGACACCACCCCGGCTCAGATTATCAGCGTGTTCAACAACCTCGCTATGCCCGAGCCCAAGAACCACTTCACCATCGGTATCGTTGATGATGTGACCTTCACCTCGCTGCCTGAGGTCGAGGAGATTGCCCTCGGTGGTAAGGGCATGTTCCAGGCTAAGTTCTATGGTCTGGGTGCTGACGGTACCGTAGGTGCTAACAAGAACTCAGTGAAGATTATTGGTGACAACACCGACAAGTACTGTCAGGCTTACTTCAGCTACGACTCCAAGAAGTCGGGCGGCTTCACCTGCTCGCACCTGCGTTTCGGTGACACACCTATCCGTTCTACCTATCTGGTAACCACGCCTAACTTCGTGGCTTGCCACGTTCAGGCTTACCTGCACATGTACGATGTGACCCGTGGTCTGCAGAAGAACGGTACATTCCTGCTGAACACCATCTTCGATGATGCCGAACTGGAGAAGTTCATGCCTAACAAGGTAAAGCGCTACTTCGCTCAGAACAACATCACCGTATATACTATCAACGCTACCAAGATTGCACAGGAGATTGGTCTGGGTAATCGCACCAACACCATCCTGCAGTCAGCATTCTTCCGCATCACTGAGGTGATTCCCGTAGAGCTGGCTGTTGAGAAGATGAAGGCTGCTGCTCTGAAGTCTTACGGTGCCAAGGGTCAGGACGTGGTTGACAAGAACTACGCCGCTATCGACCGCGGTGGCGAGTACAAGAAGTTTGAGGTGAAGCCCGAGTGGGCTAACCTGGCCGACGACGCTGAGAAGCAGGATGAC
>Ga0256404_1008061_pt1 | contig 16135 bp, 15 predicted proteins | sample RumenRJG_01DNA_FD_185990 | JGI IMG/M metagenome (GOLD analysis project Ga0256404, IMG submission 185990) | Bovine rumen microbial communities from Lethbridge, Alberta, Canada - RJG_01 | ecosystem: Host-associated > Mammals > Digestive system > Stomach > Rumen | place: Canada: Alberta | collected...
TGGTAGAGGTCGTACACCTCCTGATAATTCACTTCTTTCTTTGGCATGATCTTGAAATTTAAGATTCGATGCCACAAAGGTACTAGATATTGAGGTTCGTGTCAAGGCGGAAAATAGAACGTTTACTTAATGATAAGAATGCCGTCCCCTTCATCAATGATGTTTGAAGACAGTAGGAATTTCCGGTGGATGTAGTTGTCTATGTCCTGAATATTCCCTTCAGTCATTTCAGCGATAAGCGACACGAATTCGTTATAGCCTGCGATTCCAATTAAGTAACATTTAAAAATTAACTTGGTAAACTCGTCTTCCCTTGCCATAAGATTCTATAATTCCATTTAGGAAGCTTCTTATCAAATACAATATGTTGCTTGCAAATTTCATCATAGTTGTCTTCAACTTTTGAAGAAGTACTGTATAGTTTTTTATTGATCGAGGTTAAAACACATAACCCCTTTTTTGTTCGAGTTTCTCCTGCAAGTTCACAAGCCTGCTCAATACTATTAAAGAACACTCCTTTCCACACTCTGGTTATTTGTGAGAACAATCTGTGTTCAATGGGATTCCATTTGGAAGTATAGGGCGGGTAATGAGCAACTATTATATCTACTTTCAGATCAATAGAAAGCTCAATAAGTTTTTGCTTGAAGAGTTTGCTGGAACTACTGTTAGAGCCGCCTCCATCACAAAGCAACATGATGCATTTTGCACTTGGATAGATATATTTAAGCGAACTGTTCCAATGATGCCTTATGTTATCACAAGCGAACTCAGCTGTATCATGATTGGTTCCAAAACTCATATATCCCGCATTCCTCTTTATGTCAAAAATACCCCATGGGACAATCTTTCCATCTGCAAATGATGGAAAATCATGATCCTTTGTCTTTGGAGCTTTGCTACAAAAAACTTGCCCATCCCTCCTAAAAGGACCAATGAGTTCTTTCTTTTTAGTATCAATGCTAAAAACAGGGATGCCATGCGCTATACAGTCTTGTTTTTTCTCAGAAATTTTCTCGAATTGTTCGTTCCGGTTTTCACATTCTGCCATAGACGTGCATTTCTTTGGCTTACGCTTCTTCAATCCCTCACTTGAAATTAGCTGCTCCACTATATAGCGTGATATAGCGATGCCTCTGTCGCTGAATCTGTCTATTACGACTGGTATCGGGTAAAAGAGCATCCTAATATCTTCATTCTGAGGCAAGCCACCAGTAAAGTCGTCAGTCTCCTTGCAAAATATATCTTTATACTCAGGATGAAGGTCAAGGATTCTCTTCCTTCCACCACCTTGTTTTCTTATACGACCCGATTCCATATTACGGTTGCCTTTTAGTTCATGAATACCTCTATAAACTGTATTTTTAGACACGCCATATTCCTTGCAGACCTCTTTTACGCCGTGCCGACCCATATCCAATGCCATTTTAGCATAGAACAGCCGACGTTGCCTTTCATTGAGGTTCGCAATGCCTGGAAAATTCCTCTTTTTGTCGCAGTTGCTATGTCTAACGTTTCTTGTTTCCACGTTCCGGCTTGCGCCCTGCAAAGATAAGGAATTTTATCGATAATAAAGAAATTATTCATATAATAAAAGCCTACGTATCAGTTAATTAAACTAAATATACATTCTGAATATAATAAACAAAACAATTACTCAATATAAGATTATCAAATGTGATAAACTTTACCAAGTTATTTTTTGAAGATCACTTAGTTTCTGTTTGCTGTCATATCTCTTCAAACCCAGCTTGCGCAGGATTGGCTGAATCTGTTGGAAAAGCTTTGTATCGAAATCAAACTGGGTCGAGGCAGCGCTCGTGTTGTCTTCATCCTCAGCTTCGTCCATATCATTCTCATCGACGCTGTCGTCCTGAGTTAATACAGTCTCTTGTATCCACTTCTCAAAGAGTGCGTTGACCTGTTGCTTCATCGGCTCATTTGCCTCGACGGCATTTTTTACCTGCAGGGCCTTGCGCTTGAGCAAATCAGACAGCTCTTTTTCCTTTGTGTTAACTTTGGCCTTCTCATTGTCCATCATGGAATTGAAGAGACGTACAAGTGCATCCAGATCCTTCACATTATCGCCACGCTTGCAGTACGCTTTAATCTCTATTGCAAGCGAGTTCCACTCAAATTGCGATGTCGGCAATTTGTAGGCATTCTGAAGGATATTAACGATATTTCTGACAATGAACTTTCGGAAATGATCCACAGCGAGCATGGCATCTTTAATGACAGGTATGGCTGTCTCCCCATGAAATTGATAGTATCTGAATGGACCATCAGTTTCCTGATTCCTTAATTTGTAATTAAGAAGTTGGCTCTTACAGAATTTTTCAAGAACGGTAGTATTCTCCTGTTCTGCTCTCAGATCCTCTTCCCGCATGGCATCACGAAGGAAGCCCAGCAGTTGATTGTTGGGTGAGAAGAAAAGCCAATGGGAGTTGACAGTCTGTGGGTCTGTCAACTCATTAATCTGTGTTTCTGTCAGTGGCGTGTCGTAATCAGTCAAGGCACTATAGGATATAAGGAACTTCAAACGCTGAATTAACGTAGTGGTCTTGCCTGTTCCAGGTCCGCCTTCAATCAGGACAGGCACACCATCATAAAGATGGGAACGCTTTACATCCTCCTGCACGGGATCAAGAACATGCTGACTGCGGAGAGAGTTGCCTTCTCGGATGAACAGCTGCGCATTCCAAATTTTCTCGCGAGCCTCGGCCTCTTTCTGAGCGAGTCTGTCAAGTTCGGCCTGTTCTTCCTCTTGTCTGCGTTTTTCTTCCTCAAGTCTCTTTCGTTCAGCTTCCTCAGCAAGTTTGCGCTGACGCTCTGCTTCTTCCCTTGCCAGCTTCTCCCTTGCAAGTTCCTGCTCCTTTTCTGCCTTGCGGGCGGCTTCCTCACGCGCCTTACGCTCTTCATCTATCTTGCGTTTCTTATCAATATACGCATTATGTCTCAGAGCCAATTCATTATAGAGGTCAGACAGATTCTTGAAGTGATAGCCATGGCTATCACCATTGAGATATACTGTCAGATCCCTGGCGGAATTTGACGTACAGTTATAGCTCGTTTTGTTGAAAATGTCAATCGAGACATTGTTGATGCCAAGATATTTAGACTTGATAGGAACATTATGAAATCCGGAATTATTCTTGATAATGACCTCACCAATCTTTGTATTCTTATAAACAGTTACCTCCTTCCCGTTATTGCCCAGTGAACCACCAAAGCGGCGGCCATCGTTGGTACGGACTATTCTGTCTCTGTATTCATTATTAGTCAGCCAAAGACATTTATTTCCATTAAACTGTGGATGAAATGTGTTTGACATATCACAGTTGACACGGGCTATAGCGCGTATCCTCACATGCTCCTTTTCCTCAGCCAGTCTATGCTCTTTAATTGACGCTGCTATATCTTGTATTGTTTCTTGCATTGTGTGGTATTAGTTATACTTCAAATATTCGGTTGTATCAGTTGTCTGACGTCGATATCCAGGACCCTGGCAATTTCATTGAGTTGCTCAAGTGAAGGCTGGGCCTTGTTAACACCATCTGGAAACTGTATTCTCGCTTTTCCCGATTTGTTCGGATAGCCAGCGGCTTGTCTTGCCTTTTCCGACAAGCACGAGCTTAAGCCGATTATAGTTAGTTCGATTATTCACCATAATATTTGGATTGTTGGTTGTAAAATTTGGAAAAATCTATGAACTACACAAGCTTTTCGTTATCTTTTTTGTTGGTATGTTTAATTTGTTTGATATTTAATCTCTAAAGCTCTAAAATACTATCACAAGAGTAAAACACATACGAGACAATCTGCTGCCGTTCGACAACCGATCTGCTGCCGTTCGAGGGCCGATTTGCTGCCGTCCGACGGCCGATTAGCTGACGTTCGATAGCAAATATGCTATCAAGTGTTGACCGATAGGCTGCTAAGTGCTAAATGATGAAAGGTTGATTAATATTTCTTTTTGCCAGCGTTTACTTCAATATTTCCCAAAAGCTCTCGGGCAGATGGATGTTCTCTACATCTACAGCGTCTTCGAAGAGTGGGGCGATATCCTCGGGGAAGAATCCGGCGATGCCACAGCCTATGGGAGTGACAAGAAAGGTCTGCTCGGGGTGAGACTTGGCATAGGCGATGAACTTGTCGACATAAGGCTTGATGGTCTCTACACCGCCTTGCATCGTAGGGATGGCGTAGCTCTGTCCCTGCGGGCCGTCACCGTTGCCCATGACGGCGCCAAAGTAAAGACGGGCAGTGCGGGCGGCGCCACCTCCGTGCATTCCGGCAAGATTGCTGCCGAAGACAAAAATCTCGTTGGGTGCGAGTTTGGTGATATACTCAGGGGTGATACGGTTTGAATAGTTTTGTTGCATGGTATTTTGTATATAAGATAGTGCTCCGGACATCGGCATGGCCTTAACAGACAGTTCCATTTCTATGCAGGCAGACTCTATTGGTGCCTCGTAATAACGCTTGAAATAAGGAATGACGACCTCGTTCATCATCTTGTGGAAGCGCTGTGCTACAGCCGAAGGAGAGATGCCAAGCTGGGTGGCGACCTCCTTGCCCTTGAAACCGTCAATCAGCAGCATCTGAAGGATGATGGATGCGCGGGAGTCACGGCCATAGTAGCTGCGGCAGATCTCAAAGACTGTATTGCGGAAGTCCTCCTGAAAGTTGTTATCGGGAATGTCGAATTTGACTTCGGCTTTCTCAACACGCTCCTCGAAGCTGTCCATGCGGTGTTCTCGCTGATAGTCTTTCAGACGATCGAGCAGGACGAATCGGAAGCCATTGATCATCCATGTCTTCAGCGAGCAATCGGGATTGCGGTCCTCCAACTGCTTGAAGTCGTGCTTGTCGAGGGCGAGGTAATACTCGTGGGCGATGCTGTAGAAGTCCATGCCCGGCTTCAGGGCAAGAGCGTATTGCCTGTCATAGATATGCCAGACAATACGGCAGTAGCCGTAGAAATAGTCGCGAGTGATGCGACTGTCACGGTAGCGCAGCCCCTCGATAATCCGATCATCAGTGAGGCCTATGGTCTTCTTTTCCGTTATTTCTTTCTTCATCGCAGTTGTCTCTTGCAAAATTAAAACTTTTTTCGGAACGTGCTTCATTTTTCCGTCCCTTTATTCTTTTAAAAGACAAACGGGCTCGGAAAATGAAGTATAACCATTAATATTTATGACCATGAAGAAAGTATTCAATCTGATCATTGTAGATGAGAGCGGAAGTATGAGTATCATCGAGAAGCAGGCACTCATGGGACTGAACGAGACCCTTGAGACTGTGAAGAAGATTCAGCAGGCTCATCCTGAGATGGAGCAGCATGTGACACTCCTCACTTTCGACAGTACGCACAAGCGTTTCATCTTCGACAATGTCCCGGCCGACGACACGCACACGCTGGGCAGGAAAGACTATCGTCCGGGTGGAGCTACACCGCTTTATGACGCCATCGGCATAGGTATCAGCAAACTGAACGCACAGACGGAACCCGACGATAACGTGCTGGTGACGATCATTACGGATGGCGAGGAGAACTGCTCCGAAGAGTATAACCTGAAGATGGTGAAGAACCTCATTGAGAAGTTGAAAAAGCAGAACTGGACCTTCACGCTCATCGGTACTGATAACCTTGACGTGAAAGGAATGGCTGGTTCTCTATCTATCGATGACCACATGGCATTCCCAGAAGATGCTAAGGGCACTACGGAGATGTTCATGGCAGGAAATGTAGCCCGCTGCTGTTACAACACTATGTTGGCAGAAGGCCGACCGATGCCGAGAGGCCACTTCTTCAAGAACAAGAAGGGGAAGAAGTAAGCACAACTTCTCATACATGCACGCTGTGCGACGATCAGTATCGTACATACGTGAAGTTGCTGAACGCTACGCTCAACAACCGTGGCCTGAACAAGTAAGTAAGTTCTTCTATACAATTATAGAGCCCTGAAAGTCTAACGACGTTCAGGGCTTTGTCGTTTAACAGAGCATAGTCTTCATCAAATGGGATTACTTCTTGAACATCTCCATTTCCAGTTCAGTCACTCGAGTAATGTCAAAGTAGATTTCGTCCGCCTTATAATACTTGCTTTTCTCCTTTACATTCAGCTTGTCGCAAGGTGGCGTACCGCCTACAAGATACTGATTGCCGTTTTCAATATTGAGATAATCCCTCATAAACACATACTCGTCGCCGACTGAGATGACAGCAAAAGGATTCTTATGGCTACCATCTCCTGACGCTGCAATGGTATTCATGATACGCATCGTAATATGATAGTAATATCTCAGGTCATCTACTGTATAAGCGCTCTTTTTCGTTGAATCTTTTATTTGCTGCAAAATCATATCCATAACGTCCATATTGGCTTCCAAGGACAGAGGATAGATCTTCACTGCCTGCAACGCAGTTCGTAATGCCCCGTCATAGTTCTTATTTCTGACAGAATCGTTATAATCCATCAGAAGCAGGTCTGCACTGCCGGCCTTGGAAAGATAAGTCTGACCAACATAGGCTGTCAGGCGTTCTTTGTAGGTTAGTGTCGTGTCAATCTGCTTTTTCAGCATCCGCTTTATCAGAGTTTTGATACTGTCGGGATGGTTCGTGCTGAGTATCCCGATTTCTTTCCAGTCCACCTTTGTGATGGGAGCTGTTCTTTCCTGGGCTCCCAAAAGGCTCACAGTGAGAACAAGTAATAGTAGGGTCAAAGCTTTCTTCATAGATGATTGCTATGTTTATGAATAAAATGTATCCAATAAGCCGCAATGGTTCCGCACGCCTATTTTAATGTATATTTCGTAATGGCAAAGACCTTGCGCCTCTCACCTGTCTGCTGGTTTATGACAGTCTGATTGCCATATACCAGGAAGTTGTTGTCATACCATGGGAGATTTGTGCTATTTGACTTCTTAACCATCTCATCCTCACTATCCGTCTCCAGCTTGACAGTGCTGCTCTTAACTTCATGCCCGTCTGAGTTGGCTACCAGTTTCTTCATGAGTTTCCTGCCATCAGTGTAGACAAGTTGAATATTGTTGCCGACAAAAGTGGCAGAGACAAGATATTTGAGGAAGATGGGACGGTCTGAGACATGTAGCGGGAAACATTGATCCCATAGGAGATTACCATTACCGTCGAATTTCGCCAATACGCTATGAGTGTATTGTAATCCGGAAAAGAAGGTATTGATGGCGCCCATACTCACCTGAGTCGTAGGGACAGGATAATAGGCCTCTCCCAGGTAATAGTAGTATCTGCCATCTGTAAGGATATCATGTGAATTGACATTGTAGCTTGTCACAAGCACCTTGTCTTTCTTTTCCGCCTTGGCTTTTTTCTCGGCTATTTCATTTTGCTCATCTTCGCTCAGATAGTTATAGAAATTCTTCAAATCGATAAAGTTATAGAATTTGATGGATGTTATCTTATCGTTCTCCATCTGTCCGAAATAGATGCCCTGTGATACGTTCTTCTTGTTGATGGAGAAAGTGCCCGTAACGAAAGTCTTGCCGCCAGCCTTTGAAAGAGTAGCAGAGTGGATGTTCTCATCGATCTCCGTTGTCAGATTATCAGAGGAAAGAATCTTCCCGTCTGTCGAGATCTTCATGAGGTACAAGTCTCCTCCTGCGTTAACCAATGCATGAATCACATTGTTTATCATAGAGTAGTTGAGGACATCAATATCTTTGTCCTTTACATTGCCGAATTTTAAGTCACACAGCTTTGTGTTGCCATCCCTGAAATCTATGATGCCTACGGCATGCTGTTTCTTATATATGCTGGTGAAGACGAAATAGTGGTCAAGAACGGTCTTGTCATACTTGATTCCGTGATGAGGGTATGGGCTGGTTGCTATCGTAGTTTTGCGGGTAGACGGATCATATGTGATGAGTTGCAGCTCGTTGATCCATGAACCCAAAACAGTGTAGCATTTATTCCCTTTATAGAAAATGCCATCAAAATAGGCATGCTTGTTGACGGCAACAGAATCTGCATATAACTGTTTGAGGGATGTAGAGCAGAAGACTGACCGAAGATAACGTTTGCCATCGAGGTTGTTGAGCTCCTCAACAACAAGTCCTTGCCTGCCCATGGGAAGCACCTGGTTAACCCAGCCAAAAATGTTGCTACTGCTGGGCATCTCCGTTCTCGCGGTAACTTGAGCATTCGCCCGGCCATAACTTAGGGCCAGGATAAGCATGAGAAATAGGATAGATAACTGTTTCATAGTCCGTGTATTAATTTCGTTTATTATCGGCTGATTCAGATGTCGTTTGCAAAATTAAGAAATATATTTGTTTTTATGAGCCTGAATTCAAAAATACATTCATGTTTATTTCTTTTGCTACGTGGTCTATGGCGATATATGTTCTGTCTTTGGTTGTCAAGCGTCATAGAAGAAGTCATACTCTATTTCTTCTGCAAAATTACGGCATTTGTCTGAGTTTATGCATTAACGACATGCCTGTAGTTCTCGGGATCCGTGTCACCCTCAGTACTGAACACAAGAACGACAGAACTCTCGTCAAGTCAGATCCGTTCTTTCATGTCTTTGTATGAGGAATTGTGGAGCAATGCGTCGACGAGACCGGTCGTCACTGCTCCTGACTCTCCCGAGACAACCTTAGGGTCATTGCCTTGTGGATGAGCCAACAGTCTCATGCCCTGACGTGTGATGTCATCGGTCACGGCAAAGGCATAGTCGGAATAATCGCGCAGATAATCCCATGCCAATCCGCAGGGCGTTGCACAATTGAGACCGGCCATGATAGTTGTGTTATTTCCCGTTGAGGTATGCGGCTTACCGTCCCTGGCTTTCATCGACTCAAAGACGCAGGCTACCTCCGTAGGCTCAACGCAAGAGACAACAGGCATGTCATTGGGATAGGTTGCCTTCAAGGCTGCCGTAACAACTCCGGCCATTGATCCGACACATGCCTGAAGGAAGACATCGGTAGGTCGCTCATAGCCGAGAGACTTCATCTGTGACAGTGCCTCGTAGACCATCGTCGTATAGCCAAGCATGATCCATGAGGGGATTTGCTCGTAGCCCGGCCATGAGGTATCCTGGATGAGGTGCCATCCGTTCTCATTTGCCATCCGGGCGGTATACTTCACGCAGTCGTCATAAAGCATGCCTGTGATCTCAACATGGGCGTTTCCGGCCCTGCGGACATTCTCGGCACGTACTGGCACTGTGCCCTTGGGCATAAAGACGTAACTCTTTGCCCCGAACAGTTTAGATGCCCAGCTGACTCCTCTGCCGTGATTGCCGTCAGTGGTGGTGATGAATGTCATCTGATTGATGGCTTCCTTGTATTGAGGGTCATTGAGCAACTGGCTGAGGGTTGTCAGCCTATAGTCGAGATGGAATTCCTGGCAGATGACTCGGAACATGGCATACACGCCACCCAAGGGCTTGAAGGCCTGTTCGCCAAAACGCGTGGACTCGTCCTTGACAAGCATGGCTTTGATGCCGCCTGTCTTTGCGAATGACTGCAGGTTGACAAGTGACGTGGGCTGATAAGTGGGGATACTCTCATGGAGCTGCCTTACATTCTCTGTCGCATCATAAGCGTATGCGCCGACATCGGTATGCTGCCGCAGACAATCGTTCTTGATAATATTGATAGCTGCCATAAACATGAATTGTTGGGGCAAAATTAAGAAAAGAATTTCTATTTACTGAAAAGATTAGGAAAAAATTGCAATCTAGACAAAGAAAGCATTGCTCAGTATATTCTGATATGCATAACACGCCAATAATATAAGTACACGAATTGAACTTGTACTGCCTGACTATAATAAAGCTTGCACCCAATACCGTTATACTGACGAATCCGGTATCATGCATAAGATAAGGAATTTTAGGCAAGATGCAAACCTTCTTGCGTAATTTATGAAAATTGTCAAGAGACACTTTGAAAAAGAAGTATGATTATTTGAAAACTAAGATAGTTTTATTAACTTTGCATTATACATCGATTAGGATGAAGTTTATCTATAACACTTTATGGAAAACTATACCGACATATTCTTGGACTTCGACGATACGCTGTACGACACGCACGGCAACAGTATCATTGCGTTGAGGAAGCTTTATGACATACGGCATTGGGAGAAGATCATGCCGTCGTATGAAGCTTTCCGGGATGACTACTTCGCTACGAACGTCGAAGTATGGAAGGCGTATGCTCACGGTGAGATTGACCGCGACACGCTCATCGTGGAGCGATACAGGCGGCCTGTCACGGAGATGGTGAAGCAATGTGGCGGTGATACCTCCTGGATAACGCCGGAATGGTGTGTGGCAGCCAGTGACCAATATGGTGACATTATTTCACAAGAGAAGGGAGTCGTTGACGGAGCAAAGGAACTGCTGACTTATCTGACCGACAAAGGTTACCGCCTTCATCTTTGCAGCAATGGCTTCTATGAGGTGCAGTATCGGAAACTGCAGTCGAGTGGCTTGAAAGACTTTTTCAAAACAGTTGTTCTCAGTGAGGATGCGGGGGCAAACAAACCCAGGAAGGAATTTTTCGACTATGCGTTCAAGGTGACGGGAGCGGAACCAGATACGACTATACTCATCGGTGATAACTATGATACCGACATCACTGGTGCGCTGAATGCCGGTATAGACTCCATCTTGTTCAACCGATGGAACATCAATGTTGACGAGCTACAGCGCAAGCCGACGTTCGTTGTGAACAGACTACAAGAAATAAAAGGCATACTATAAAGTATTGTAATTATGGCAATATCAATAAAAACAAGAACATTATGAAGGTATTATTAGTCAATGGCAGTGCCATTAAGAATGGCAATACATTCGTTGCACTGAGTGAGGTTGCCGACAGATTGGAACAGCAAGGAATAGAAACAGAGATCCTTCAATTAGGCAACAAGCCTGTGAGAGGATGCATAGCCTGCGGAACGTGTTCCCGCAAAGGCAATGGTCGGTGTACTTTCGATGATGATTTCTGCAACACGCTCTGTCAGGCAGCAGAGACCGCCGATGCATTTGTCTTTGGCTCTCCGGTTTATTATGGACAGCCGAATGGCGCGCTCTTGGCTGTCATTCAGCGGGCTCTCTATGCCAATGGTAAAGCATTCCGTTTCAAGCCCTTCGCCAACGTTGCTGTATGCCGTCGTGGAGGAGCCACTGCAGCCTTCTCCACCATGAATATGGCGTTTCAAATGATGGATATGGTTCAGGTGACCTCGCAATATTGGAACATCGCCTATGGTGCGGCACCAGGAGAAAGCAAACAGGATCGTGAGGGCATGCAGACCATGCGTACGCTGGCCAACAACATGGCATGGATTCTGAAGAAATTGCATGCTGGGAAAGACTATGATGCACCTGAGAAAGAGCCTTGGGATAAAATGAACTTCATCCGCTAAGTTCTCTGGGATCAAAAATTATGCTATAAGAAAAATGGATACAGAGCAACTATCATTAGGTAAGAAAACTATAGTAGGAGTACAGTTCCTCTTTGTCGCTTTCGGCGCCACGGTCCTTGTGCCGTTGCTTATCGGCATTGATCCGGCTACGGCTCTGTTCACGGCAGGCATCGGAACATTTCTCTTCCACTTTGTCTGTAAAGGCAAGGTGCCTATATTCCTCGGCAGTTCTTTCGCTTTCATTGCACCAATCATCGCAGCAACGAAGCAGTGGGGACTGCCCGGCACGCTCGCAGGCCTGACGAGTGTCTCGCTCGTCTATTTTGTCATGAGCGCGCTCGTCAAGTGGCAGGGCAAGAAACTCCTCGACCGCATCTTCCCGCCTGTGGTCATCGGACCGGTCATTATCCTTATCGGCCTGTCACTCTCCGGCAGTGCCGTGGACATGGCAAAGACCAACTGGATCCTCGCCTTCGCCTCACTTCTGACGGCCATCCTCGTGCTGACGTTCTGTAAAGGACTGATGCGACTTGTGCCCATCATCTCCGGTGTTGTAGTAGGCTATATCCTCGCTTTGTGCCTGGGCCTGGTCGACTTCTCCGGTGTAGCGGCTGCGCCTTGGTTCAAATGCCCGGTAAGCTTCAACACGATCACCCATTTCACTTGGGGACCATTCCTGTACATGCTTCCAGTGGCTATCGCTCCTGTTCTTGAGCATATCGGTGATGTATATGTCGTGAGTTCGGTAGCACAGAAGGACTTTGTCAAAGACCCGGGACTTCATAGGACTATGCTCGGTGACGGTATCGCTTGTCTCGTATCAGCTTTCCTCGGTGGCCCTCCAGAGACGACATATTCGGAGGTGACCGGTGCCATGTCAATCACAAAAGTAACCAGTCCTGCCGTGATCCGTATCTCTGCAGCAACGGCTATCTGCTTCTCCATCTTCGGCAAACTGAGTGCTTTGCTCCAAAGTATTCCCCAGGCTGTCCTTGGCGGAATCATGTTGCTGCTGTTCGGTACCATTGCCAGCGTCGGCGTACAGAACCTCATGCAGAATAAGGTCGACATGAACGACACGCGCAATGTCATCATCATGTCTGTCATGCTTACGATGGGCCTTGGCGGAGCTGTTCTTTCTTCCGGCAGCTTTACGATTTCTGGCATTGGGCTGTCTGCTGTTATCGGTGTTATACTGAACCTTGTGTTGCCGAAAACAAAGGGTAAAGATTCTTAGTTTGAGAGCAAACACGGGTCAAGATAATCAAGAATGGAACCAAAGTTCATACTGACTCTTGACGGCTATCTTCGCATCGGCACGTCAGGATGCATAAAGACTTGCTGCTACCCCATGACACGTGCATCGGTGGCGGTTACTGGGAAGTTGATCATGTATCGGGCAGACTGCTACTGTCACGACGCTCCTTTGACTATGGCAAGCCCAAATGGACCTTAGTCACGGATAAGCTATTTGTCCCTAAGGAGTACCGGGGCATGAGAATAGAATATGAAGGCGACAGTCTGATGGATTACTGCAATGTGTCAGATGAGTTTGAGATAAGCTACTATTAAAGATAAGCTACTATTAAATTTGTATCTTTGCATTGAAAAACAGAAATTATCATGGAGAATCCAGGTATCATAACATTATTTGGCAACTTGATGGAATCCACCAAGGAGGATCTCATCCAAATAGCCGGCATCGTTGGAGCTAAAGTGAAGAAGACAGGGGCTAAAACATTCATAGCGAAATCTATCAGCGATTTCATCCTCGCTAACCCAAAGAAGTTTCTGAGCGGCCTGATGCTCCATGAACTTGACTTGGTGAAGTCCATCTGTGAAATCAAGAATAATGATGAAGCTGTATGTGCGCCTTTGATGGAAGACCAGATGTCTTTGTTCAATCTCTCGATCATGGACATATATGATACGGAAGAGGACAATATTGAAATGTATGACTTGCCTGTTGATCTGAAGAAAGCCATTGATGATCATATTGGCCTTGAGATAAAAAGACAGGAAGACAATATTGATGATTTCTTTAAAGAGCGTGCCATTTTGGCGAACCTCAATTTAATTGGGGTCGCAGGCTATGACGAATTCGTGTCGCTAATCGCAGATATGACAGATGAAAGTCCTCGTGATATAGACAACTATATTCATCACAAGTTTCTTTTAGCATCTAATGTTATTGATCAGGGAGATGGCATTGTTCTAATTAAATCTCCATTCCTTGAAGAAGTATATGTTGATGATATTTTCCAAATGATGGATGAGAATGAACATAAATGTCACTGTGATTTTAAGGCGCCAGTTGAGGAAATTATGGAATGGGGCAACATGCCCTACCCTGTCAGCCATCTTGGTTATGCGCAGAAACTCATAAAAGATATTGGCAAGATATTGGAGAAGGAGGATATCCCAGACGCTCTGCTCACACAATATTGGATGGACATCCAACTTACGGGCGATGTTAGTGGAGCAATATCAATGATGATTGCTAATGCAGGAATAAATGACTGCGACAAGATCAATGAGATGATGCCTGAGTTCGTGAAATTCGCTAACAAGATGCCACGATGGGCCTTCCTTGGTCACTCTTCAGAAGAGATAATGAGCAGCCACAAGGGAAAGAAAGGCAAAGCTATGATATTGCCTTTGAATAGTAGGAAGACAAGGAAATAAAGATTCCGCACAATATTCTATAAGACTATGATTCACAATTGTCCGGATTTGGAAGATGCTATCGAAGCTTGGGGCATACTCCCACTGCTATCCATCGGCATCTCTGGCTGGTCTGCTGAGGAACTAACTGCAGATGAATGTCAGTATACAAAGTTGCCCGATGGTGGATGGGAATGGCCACTGTGGAAATGGAAAGGCGGTGCCATACAGGAGACTGGCTGCGCGTATGGCAAGTTTATCATGGGCAAGGCCGCTTTCATCAGTAGACAACTGTGGCCAGACTTCTGTAACTGGCGGAGATATGTCTTGCCAAAGATAGAAGAAGGCAGCATTGAAGAGACAATCCTTTTCACTCTTGAGGAAAACGGCAGTATGATCACGCGAGACCTGCGTAAAGCATGTGGTTTTGATGGACCAAAGATGAGAGGAAAGTTCGACACCTACATCACCCGGCTTCAGAATGCCGGATACATTGTCACTGAAGACTTCGTCTATCCCCATGACAAGCACGGGAAAGAGTATGGATGGGGCTGGGCGATGCTGACAACGGCTGAGGCACGTTTTGGAAAGGAAGCATGCCATCCTCAGCGTACCCCTAATGATTCATTCGACATACTGATGGAGCATCTCAAACATATCTTGCCAAGTGTGAGCGACAGGCTACTTGAAGATATATTAAAGAAGAAATAATAGAATTATGACGCAGGAAGATATCATGAAACTCGTGACAGGTAAGGACGGCTTCATTGGAAACGTGATGAAGATCCCTCATGGACGACAGGAGAAGACACATGAACTGGTATTGGAATACAACCAGTCCAGTCCGTCTGACGTCAAACGACAGCAGGAACTGCTCAGGCAGATTCTCGGCACATATAATGAGAAAGTGACGATTCAACAAGGTGTTCATTTCGACTATGGGTTCAACACCCACTTCCTCGGTATGGCTTACGTCAACTTTGGCGTTACCTTTCTTGATACAAGTCCTGTAACGATCGGGGACATGTGCTTCATTGCCCCGGGTGTAATCATCACTTGCGCCGGTCATCCCGTCGTTGCCGATCAAAGAAACCAAGGCATTGAGACCTCCAAGCCGATAACTATCGGCAACAGCGTGTGGATTGGTGCACATGCCACGATCTGCGGTGGTGTGACGATCGGCGACCATGCCGTGATAGGAGCTGGAGCGGTGGTACTTCATGATGTTCCCGAGAACACGATTGTTGCCGGTGTACCGGCCAAGGTAATAAGAAAGATAACGGATAAGGATATTATCCCACAAGACAAGATTGACTTTTAAGTTAAAGATATGTTAGAAATCAGAAAAGCCACTCCTGGGGATGCAAAGGCCTTGTTGGATATCTATGCGCCTTATGTCACCGATACAGCCATCACCTTTGAGTACGATGTGCCAAGCGTAGATGAATTCCGGCACCGCATTGAGACAATCTCGGCTCATTATCCCTATCTTGTGGCCGAGGAGGACGGGGTGCCTGTAGGATACAGCTATGCCCACCAACTCAGAGAGCGTGCTGCCTATCAGTGGTGCGTGGAGACGACTATCTATCTCGACAAGAACCACCGACATGAGCACATCGGCACCCTACTCTATCAGGCGTTGGAAGAAGCTCTCGTCAAGCAAGGCTTCAAGAATATGTATGCCAGCATCACCGTCGCTGAAGATGACAGCAAGTATATTCCCAAGACGAGTCCGTTGTTCCATCAACATCTTGGCTTTACAAAAGTAGGCCATTTCCACAAATGCGGCTGGAAGTTTGGTCGATGGTTTGACATGATCTGGATGGAGAAGCTCATTGGTGACGGGGTAGCACCAGAAGAAGGAGTAGTACGCAAAGAGCGCACTTGACAGTTACTATTGCACAGTTGAGCAATGACACTGTAGTTTAACGCTTTTGGTTGACTACTTTGAGCCTTATTTTTAATGTCGGTTGACCCAGTTAAACATTACTTTTATATTTGGTTGATACGTCTGCGGCTTAGTCACGTTTGTGGTTGACAGAA
>Ga0256404_1008063_pt1 | contig 16124 bp, 9 predicted proteins | sample RumenRJG_01DNA_FD_185990 | JGI IMG/M metagenome (GOLD analysis project Ga0256404, IMG submission 185990) | Bovine rumen microbial communities from Lethbridge, Alberta, Canada - RJG_01 | ecosystem: Host-associated > Mammals > Digestive system > Stomach > Rumen | place: Canada: Alberta | collected...
GGCATCCTCGTTGTTAAGCTCGACCACCGCCACGACAGGATCCTTTGTCATAGGAAGACCGGTGTAAGGATTCACATGCGTGAGGAGGTCCTTGGCATATTCCCTCTCTTTGGCCTGGATGAAGGTGTTGATGGCGTTCTGGCCTTTGTAGTGGTACTGGTACCTGGCCACATAGAGGTTGACATCAACGTATATTCCTCTCTGCTTGAACTGATAAATCAAATACTCAAGCCTGTCCAGCATCTCCGGATCAAGGTTTCTCTCCGATCCATCCTTTGCGAATATGCTGGGTTCCTTAGCGAGAGGGAAGCCTTCCGGACCGTATGGCCAGTCCATGTAATGGAGTCTGACACAGTTGATTCCGAAGTTAGCGATACGTTCTGCCACCCTTTCCGCCTGCTCATGGGTCGGGAAATTGGCCGCAGCGGTGAGATTGGTGGCGTTCAGCTTGACAATTCCCTTATCGTTGACAAAATGGCCGTTTTCGACCCGGATGAATCCGTCCTTTCCGGCCGGAGCCTCAAGTAGTGTGGAAAAATCCGTCGCCGCACCCTTTGACATCTCATAGGAGATCACGAAAGGGAACAGACCTTCATCAGAAGGAATCAGGTCGTCTGTCGCCTCTACCGCTGGTTTACAGGCGAAGGCCGCCAGTAACACGGCGAATAATATGGTCGTCTTTCTCATGCTTTTATTTGGTTTTAATCTCGTACCAAACGGTTTTGTACTCAGGTCCGATCTCGATGATGGCCTTGCCGTCATCAGCCTTCTTCACCGGAACCTTGGCACATCTCTTTCCTCTCTCGTCCAGAGCCCAGCAACGGGTCCTGCGAGCCTTTGAAGCAAGCTTTATGGTCGCCGGGATGCCCTCGGTGAGCATCGGGCCGGTTCCCCAGGCCTCATGACGGCAGTGGATGTAGGTTGAAGGTTTCGACGGATCTTTCGGATCCGGATCGACAGTCAGAGTCTGGTTTGAATGCTTTGTATAACCTGTCGCGACAAGCAGAGCCTTGCTTCTCTTCAAGAAACCATTAGCCTTCTTGCTGACAAGAGACATCGTGGTCCACCCAAGTTTTGTCTTTCCGACATTAAAGGTTATTCCGTCACCCCAGTCGATGGTTCTTCCGGCAGGGAAGCCGGAGAACAACTTGGTGTTGTCTGTCCTGACAATGAACATTCCTTGTTCGGGATTCTCGTTATTCCACTCGATCTGGCCTCCTTCGGTGACCTTGACATCCGGACGGGTCTCGGTCGGGAAAGTCTTCGTTTCCTTGGCGGTATAGTCCGTGGCCACCCGGCGAGTCAGCCTTTCCCAAGGAAGGAAAGTACCATCCGTGGCGTCCGAAAGCATTCCAGCGACCTGATGCTGAAGTCTTTCCGCCCATCTCTTCTGATAAAACTCATAGGGCAGATTCTGAACTGTCTGCTCCGTGGCCTCATCAATATCGGCTCTCAAGAACATGGTGCCGCAGCAGATGAAATGGGCGAGGGCATCAGTTCTCGAGGTGTAGGTGAAATGGTACGGCAGGAAATCCGGCTCCTCGTCCGAGAGGTTGTTCCAAGAATGGGCGATCACTCCGTCCCAACCCTGGAAGGCTCCGAAGGCCCGGAGCATCAGCTGACCCTCCGCTCCATAAAGATTAGGGAACGGGTGGTTGTACTCAGAGATGGTATAAGGCCTGTCTGAAGGACGGTAACTTGCTAAAGAAGAGAGGTTTCCTCCATCGGGATTGTTGATCATCGGAATGTTGTTGATGGTCCAGCGATCCACATCCCTCTGGTTTGTAGGATGGCACCAATAGGCGTGCATGTCGAAATAGTCCATGTCCATCAGGGCCCAGGGAGAAGTGTAGCTCACCTGGGTTGAGGTCACGGGAACCTTGACTCCCAACTCGTTCACAAGAAGGTCTTTCTGGCGGTTCCAGTGGTTCCTGTCGGCGTCCTCTAGATTATGGAACATCTCCATCCTGTCTTCTTCCGAACCGTTCTGGAGCTCCGCGAGGGTCTTCCATGCCGGTTCACCTTTCTCTGGAGACCACTCCTTACGGTTGCGGTAAGACGTGAATATGGCATCCTCGTTGTTCAGCTCAACCATAGCCATAGCGGGATCCTCCGGAAGAGTCAGACCGGTGTATGGGTTCACATGGGTAAAGAGAACACGGGCGTAGTCAAGTTCTTTTTGCTGGATGTCCTCGTCATAGGCGTTCTTACCCTTAAACGGGCGACCAACGAGGAGATTAATGTTATAATAGACGCCGTGTTTTTTGAGCTGATAGAGCAGATAGTCAAAAAGATCCGTCTGTTCAGGGTTGAGAGTGCACCATGTGCCGTCGTCCTCTAAAAGACCCTTTTCATTATATGCCCTGTAGTTATAATTGAACAGGTCAAAAAAGTGCATCCTGGCGCAGTTGATTCCGAAATGGGCAAGACGCTCGGCAAGCCTTTCCGCCTGCTCATGGCTGGGAAAACAAGCTCCTCCGACAATGTTGACTCCATTAAAACGAATCCTTCCAGCGTCATTGACAAAGTGCTGACCTTCAATCCTGGTGAACCCGTGTTTTCCGGCAGGGGCATCCAACATGGCGGAAAAATCGGTGATTCCTTTAGCCATGTCGTAGGAGATCACAAAGGGGAATAACCCTTCGTCAGAGGGTACCGCTCCTACCCTGGGATATTCCTGGGCAAGGCAGACTTTTGGAAGCGCCAGCGACAGAACCGCAAGCGCCGAAAGGATAATCCGTTTCATAACTATTTGAATATTATAATGTTATCCCGTCTCCGTCGTTTTTGAGATAGAACTCCTTGGTCATGACATTTCCTTCGGCGTCAGTCCAAGAAACCTTGTAGTTGCCCTTGAAGCCGCGGAACTTGATCACACCCTTCTTTCCGGCCTTGACATTAAGGTTGGTCTTCCACTCATGGTTGATCAGGTTGTCAAGGGCGTAATAGGAGGCCTTGGGCTTCATGTCGCGGTCGAAGAGTCCGGACACCGAGGGCTCACCGGGTGCTCCACAATCGTCCACGACGTTCCACCAAGTGATTCCCATCATGGGCTTGACGCTGAACCAGAGCCTGTAAAGATTCGTGGCTATGATAGCCTGGATCTGACGGCCATGGGCGTCATTGCCGGGAGCCGTGATCGTGATTTCGCTGAGGTGGATAGGTTTTCCGGCCTGGCCGAGACGCTCAGACCATTCCCACACCTGTTCAGGAGTGACCGCCTTTCCGGGGATGACCTCCTTTCCAGCCGCTATATCAAGGCACTGCTGGGGATCGAAAAGATGCATCTGCGCTCCCATGATGTCAATCTTGCATCCCCTTTCCGTCAAGTCTTTAACCTGGTCCAGATATTTCTGACCCATGTCAAAGTCATTGATGTTGAGCTTGACCCTGTCAGGGAACACCTTCTGGGCGGTTTGGAAGGCCTTGAAAGTGTAGTCGGCGGGCATAATACCGTAAGAGCTCTTTATAAGCCTACCGCCAGGATTCATCTTCGGGAAGTCCGTGGCGCTCTCATTAACGACATCCCAGCTGTCGATGCGGTTGCCGTAACGTTTCGCAAGATCCGTGATCCTCTTCTCGAACACCGTATTGAGAGTTTTAGTGAACTCTGGAAGGGCATCCGAAAGCTGGTCGTTTGTCAGGGCCTTGTAGGTGTCGGTATATTTCTCGATAGCCCTGTTGTTGCTCGGGTTGATAACTTCGGAGACATAGGTGTCAAGCTTAGCCTTCTCCTCCGGGGTCGCCATTTTCTCAATCAGCCAGTGGGGATGCTGCCAGGTGCGGTTACCCCAGATAATGGTGTGTCCGTGGAGACGGATACCCTTGCTCTCGCAGAACTCTACCACCTCGTCTGTCGGAGGCCTGCGCCAATGCGGCTGCATCTTGGGATCCGGGCAATTGTTCCAGAAATCCTCCGTGTCCCAGTACTCGGTCACGAAACGCATCCTGTTCGGCTCCATCTCGAAGGTCTTCCAATAAAAGGCGATCGAAGCGGAGTTGAACAAGGTTCCATACAGTTCCTTGTAGCGCTCGTTGCGCTCATGGGTTCCAAGTTGGTTGAAATTGAAGATGTGAGCTCCAAAGATGAAATCGTGGGAGACCTGCTCAATCTTGACTTCGGTTCCGGCAGGGACATCACCCAGATTTATCACCGCGTCTGCTTTACGGTTGGCCTCGATGTCCGCGTCAATCTTTGCCTGAACTTTCGGATTCCAGATCTTCCAGTAGCCCTCGCTCATCGTCTTGTCCTTGTCTTCCCTCTGGGATCTAGGAAAGGAGTTCTGGGCAAAAGCGCTGACAGTAAAGCCAATAGCTGTTATTAGTAATAATATTTTCTTCATAAATTCTTATTTTGATTCAAGAAGAGGCTGGCCGTTGGCCAGCCTCATTCTCAACAAACCAATTATATTAACCACTTCTAATAACCGGGATTCTGATCTTTGCTTGGATCGAGAGCCGCGTTGTAATTGAATTCAGATTCAGGGATACGGAAGAGCATCATGTTAGGATTGATGTCCCTGCCCTTGTACTCCTTGACATATTTGTTGGCCAGTCCAGTCCTCACGAGGAAGTTCCAACGCTTGGCCTCGCCGATGAACTCGTAGCTGTGCTCCTTGACGAGAAGCTCCATGAACTTGTCCTTCGTGTTGTAGTCGGCCAGCTTGTAATCAACCTCTGAAGGCTGGTTCGGAGTATAACCGTAAGCGCGCCTGTGAATCATGTTGAGGTACTCCATGGCCTGCTCGTTAGGTCCGCTGGTCTCGTTGATGCACTCAGCCTCCATGATGAGGATGTCGGCATAACGATAGATCGGGTTGTCGCAGGTGCAGGCGTAGGATCCGCTGTGCTCGTGGTCATAGAACTTGACCATCAAGGCATCAAGAGGAAGGCCGTCGAACTCTCCCATCCTCTGGAAAGGAAGGATGACGAAATTCTTCCTGAGGTCATTGTCGTCCCACTCCTTGATCCATTTGTTCTCGGAGCTGAGGCAGAGACCATACCATCCGCCGGACTTGAGCATCTTCCCGCCATTGACAATGGCGCTCGGATGAGAATACATCATGACCATCGCGAATCCCATGGCTCCGACATCGGAAGTCTTACCGTAGAACACTTCCTCAGGGGTGCTGGTAACAGTGTAACCGAAGAGGTTGTCAAAATCACGGGAAGTCTTGACAGGAACAAGGGAATACTTGCCACTGCTAATGATAGCCTCAAGAAGGGGTTTCGCGGAAGCGTGATCCTTTTGGATCAGGTAGAACTCGGCGAGGGCGGCCCTGGCGGCGTCCTTTGAGGGACGGTTGTCCGTGGCGGCCTTGTCGGGGCAATTCTGGACGGCGAACTTCAAGTCCTCAAGCGCGAAATTGTAGATCGTGGCACCGGGCGTGAGCGGCTGGTCCCATTCCGTCATGTTCTCCTCGGTACGAAGCACGGCCTTCCCATAGTACCTGGCGAGGCTGGTGTAAGCGTAGCCGCGGAAGAAACGTGCCTCCGCAATGTATGATGTCTTCTGGGCTTCCGTAAGATCAGTGGCTTCCGGAATCCGGGAGATAACGATATTGGCGTCACGGATAATGGAATAAAAATTATTCCAGAACCCATCCGAACGGCCATAATTGGTAGGATTCAGAACCGTGTATTCGCTGTTCGCCGCCCAAGATCCACGACCATAGATGTTGTCGGCGAAACACTCCAGCATTGAAGGGAAGTTGAAGTCTCCGACATAAGTATTATAGAACTTCCTGGAGACAGACGCTATTGCGGCGTCGGCTTCGGCGGCGGTGTTGTAGAACGTGTCTGTAGCTATGGAATAAGGGTGTTCCTCAAGCCATTTTTCGCAAGAGGTTGCGAATGGCATCAAAAGTACTGCCGTAAGGAATATGGATATATACTTTTTCATGATGTTCGCTTTTAATTAAAATTGAACGTTGACTCCGAAGGACACGGTCTTTGTGCGAGGGTATCCATGCCAGTCAATTCCGATAGTAGTGTCACTTCCGTAAGCGTTGACCTCAGGGTCAAGACCGGAATATTTGGTGAGAGTCAGATAGTTCTGGGCGCTGACATAGACGAATACCCTGTCAACCCAATCTTTCTTCAGAGGAAGAGTATATCCGAGCTGGATGTTCTTGAGCCTCAGGTAAGAGCCATCTTCGATGAGGTTGTCAGAATGCTGGACATTGCTGTTCATCGCTATCTTCGGATACTTGGCAGCGGCATTCTGCTCAGCGCTCTTGTTAGGATCCCAGTGGTTGTAATAGACATCCTTAGGCATGTTCAGGCCATATCCATAGTCGTAGAACTGGGACTTTGTGACGCAGTAAATGTCGTTGCCATAGCTTCCCTGCCAGAACATGGAGAAGGACAGGCCTTTCCACGTGACTTCCGTGTTGAATCCGCCGATAAACTTCGGATGAGGGTTGCCGAGGATAACCTTGTCCTCAGTGTTGAGCTTGCCGTCTCCGTTCTGATCGACATATTTGAATTTCCCTTTCTCGTCAAAACCGTCGGCCTTATAGACATAATAGACACCCATCGGCTCACCCTCGCGGAGGAGGTTAACCGTACCTGAGAAGAAAGACATTCCCAAGTTGTTGCCGAATATGTCGTCGCCATTGGCCAGTTTCTCAATCCTGTTACGGTTCATCGAGATATTTCCGCTCGCGGTCCAGCTCCAGTCCTTGGTGCTGATGATCTCGCCTTCGAGCATGAACTCAAGACCCTTGTTGCTCATGGAACCGATGTTCTGGAGAGTTGAGGAATAACCGCTGGACCTAGGAAGGTTGATCGAGTTCAGAAGGTCGGTGGTGAGCTTGTAGTAAGCGTCAGCCGTGAAGCGCAACCTGTTGTTGAACATGGCGAGATCGACACCCACGTCGTACTGCGCGGTGGATTCCCATTTCAGGTTGCCAGGATAAGATGAACTAGCCGTATAGTAAGTGATAGCACCCTTGCTTGATCCGGGAGTGACTCCAGAGGAAAGCATGTTCATGGTGGCGTAAGGACTGATGGCCGTGGATCCGGTCACACCGTATCCGGCGCGGATCTTAAGGTCGGAGATAGTCCTGTTACCCTTGAGCCAAGGCTCCTCGGACACACGCCAGGCGATTGCTCCGGAAGGGAAGAATCCCCATTTCTGGCCCTCGCTGTAGCGGCTGGATCCGTCGTAACGTCCGCTCAAGGTGAGCAGGTACTTGCCCTTGTAAGCGTAGTTGACACGGGCGAGATAGGACATTAGGGACCACTTGGAGTAGCTTGAGGAAGGTATTCCGGGAGTTGTTGCGGAGCCGAGGTTGTAAGTCTCCTCGGCATCGCTGAGGTAACCCTTACCGCTTCCGCTCAAACCCTTGGAAATGCTCTGCTGATAGGTGAAACCGGCCATAAGGTTGATGGAGTGGTCGCGGGCGATCGTCACGTTGTAGTTGGCGATGTTCTCGTTGATAGCTGTGGTGTTGCGGGTGAAGCTGACCGATCCGCTTGTGCCTCCGGAAATGATTTTGGAGCTGGTGTAGGAGTCGCCACGGTAGTCATTGTTCTCCATTCCCCAGGAAGACTTGATTGCGAATCCCTTGAAAGGCTTGAACGTGACAGCTCCGTTGATGTCGATCAGGTTGGCCTCCGTCTTATTGGTGCTGGCTTCCATCGAGTTGACCGGGTTGATGATCGCGTTACCCATGAAGGTGTAGGAAGTCATGATGTTCCTGTAAGATCCGTCCTCGTTGTAAGGAGTCAGGGTAGGAGGAGCGAGGAAGGCCGCACTCACGATACCACCGCCTCGGTTGGATCCGACACCACCGCCCTTGCTCATGCGCTGGGTGTAGGCATATCCCATCTTTAGCTGGACGTTCCACATCTTGTTGATGTCGTGGTCGATGCTGGAGCGGAGGTTGTACTTGTTGTAGAAGGAGTTCTTGATGATACCGTCGCGAAGCATCGCGGAACCGCTCACCGAGAATTTGGTCTTATCGTTACCTCCGCTCACGCTGATGTTGTGCTGCTGGGTCGGAGCGGTGTGGTAAACGGCCTTCTGCCAGTCAAAACCATCACCCTGGCTTGCCGCCGCGGCGATCTCGCTGTCGCTGAAATATGCCGCGCGGCCGTCATTGACGAGCTGGAGATTGATCATCTCCATGAACTGCTGCACGTTGCACATGTCGTAGGTCTTGCGGAGATCAGAGATTCCGTACTCGAAATTGTAACGGACCTGGGTCTTTCCGGCGCGACCACTCTTGGTCGTGACGAGGATGACACCGTTCGCACCGCGGGATCCGTAGATCGCGGTTGCGGAAGCGTCCTTCAGAACCTCAATGGACTCGATGTCGTAAGGGTTGATTGAAGAAGCGCTGGCGGGCATACCATCAACAATATAAAGAGGGCCGTTGTCACCCCTGATGGAGTTGGTTCCGCGGATACGGATGTTGAAATCTCCGAAGGGATCTCCAGTGTTGGTAGTCAGGTTCAAACCGGCCACCCTTCCCTGCAGAGCCTGCATAGGGTTGGAGACCGCAAACTGAGTCAGCTCTTTTGCTTTGACCTGGCTGACGGATCCGGTAAGGTCTCTTTTCTTGACCGTACCGTAACCGATAACCACCAACTCATCCAGGAGGTTGGTATCTTCCTCAAGGAATATCTCAAGAGACTTGTTTCCGGCGACAGGAACATCCTGTGTCTTGTATCCCACGAAAGAGATCTCAAGAACCGCGTTTGCCGGAACATTGTTCAAGGTAACTACACCGTTGGCATCCGTATTGGCACCAATAGTGGTTCCCTTCACAGCGACATTGGCGCCGGCAAGGGCGCCCATGGCGTCCTTCACCGTCACATTGACCGAAGTCGGTCGCTGAGCATGAACATTGACACTCAGTGTCAAGCCGAGTAGCGTCACAAATGTGAGCCACATAGCTTTACAAAGCAGTTTTTTGTGATTCATGTTGACTTGGTTTAATGGTTATTTCTTAGTATCGTATGGTCTTACCTTTACGCAATTTAGCAAGACCCTGCGCCATTTCAAACCAAATCGTTTTTTATTTGGAGGGTGTTTTATAATATAAAACTAAAAGACACTACTGATAAGGTGCGCCGGAGGCGTCCAGAATTCCCTTTATATAACCGATTCCGAAGACCATGCCGACGGTAGGGTAGCCGGGAGTCCCATTGTCATCTCCGGCCATAGAAGGCACATGATCCGAACGGACGAGCCCATCAAAGCCTTCTGACACATATATTTTAATAAGGTCAGCCATCTTGTGGGGGCCATTGTCGTGGAAAGTTTCCCTGAAATGGTCCGGAGTGCCATCGACATCTCGCAGATGAATGAATGCTATCCGGTCTTTCCACTCCTTGAAAAGTGCCTCAATGGCAGCTCCCATAGTGAGATATGTCCCTTGGCAGAACGTGAGGCAATGGGAAGGGCTGTCACTTAGAGTCAACGCTTTCCGGACAGCTTCCGGAGAAATGAATATCCTCTCGACGCCTTCCACAGAAGGCACAGGGGGGTCGTCCGGATGGAGAGCCATCCTAACCCCAGCGGCCTCAGCGGCCGGCATAACCTCTTTTATGAACCATTTGTAATTCTCCCAAATCCTGTCCGCACTCACTGGGGCGTATGGTTTCGGAGGAAGTAATTCAGCCTCAGCCAGATCAAAACCAGTCACCAGGGCTCCGCCTCTTTCCGGAATATCTTTTCTCGTCCTGAACCATCCCGTCTGCATGAAATTGTAGCATAAGGTAGTGATTCCAAGTTTTCCCATATTCCCGAGCATCATGCGGTAACGCTCCGCATCCTCCTCCCTGCCGGGAAGCCCCAGTTTAATTCTGGTCATGTCGAACTGGTCTCCCTCCAGGGCCACCAGATCAAGCCCCTTTTCAGCAAAGCGTCGTTTCGAGGCGGCGAGAGAATCAAAATCCCAAACAGGCTTATTACCAGTTAGTTCCGGAGCAAGTTTAGCGACAGCGTAACGAACTCCCATCTGGCGGCAAAGATCCCACCGGACGTCAGGAATGTCAGAGAAAAAAAGGTTGGCGAGCTTCATCTTCTTTATTTTATATTATAAAACGCCTATCTCTATTTTATAATGTTGAATAAAAATATCCCTACCTTTAAAGGTAGAAAATATTGTTCAAAATGAGAAAACAGTTCCTTAGTTTTTTGGTTGCCGTCTCCGCAGCCCTGCTCTTATCAGCGCCTTCGTTCGCCGCCAAGACCGCCTGGACTCTCTCATCTCCTGACGGTAGGATAAAGGCGGAGATTTCCTCTAACGGAAAGACTTCGTACTCAGTCACTTTCCGCGGAAAGACCATCCTTTCTCCTTCGGAGATCTCCATGACTCTCGAAAGCGGAGAGGTCTTTGGAGAAGGCAAGGTGAAAGGAGTGAAAACAGGGAAGGTTGAAGAAAGAGGACTTCCGGCCGTAGCCTACACAAAATCCCAGGTCGATAACATCTACAATTATCTTACACTGAGCTTCAAGAACTGTGACATAGAGTTCCGGGCCTACGACAACGCCGTGACTTACCGCTTCGTGTCCACGGCCAAAAAAGGCTCTTTCAACATCTCTTCAGAAAAAGTGGAGCTCAAATTCCCGGAAGACTGGAGTTCCTGGGCTCCATACCCTATAGGAGCCGATAAGCAAACCATCGAAAGACAGTTCCGTAACTCTTTCGAGCACTTTTACGACATCCAGAAGATTTCCGAGTGGAGCGACAAGAAGATCGCTTTCCTCCCGGTGCTGGTGGACGCTGAAGACGGAGTCAAAGTGCTTATCACGGAATCAGACTTGAGAGGCTATCCCGGGCTGTTCCTGTTCCCTGGCGGAGGGCATTCCCTCAAAGGAGTGAACGCTCCTTATCCTAAGACCGTAGAGCCGGTAGGAGTCCGGGGAATAGTAAAGGAGAGGGAGGAATATATCGCCAAAGCCGAGGCCGGCAAGACTTTTCCCTGGAGAATCGTCGGAATATTTGACGACGACAAGGATCTCCCTAATTCAGACCTCACGTGGCAGTTGGCCAAACCCGCCGACCCGAACACAGACTGGAGCTGGGTTAAACCGGGCCACGCCGCATGGGAATGGTGGTCCAACTGGAACCTCTACGGCGTGGATTTCAAATCAGGGGTCAACACTGTCACCTACAAGTACTTCATAGATTTCGCGGCGAAATTCGGACTCGAATACGTCCTGATGGACGCTGGTTGGTATGACGGGAAGAAAAACGACCCGATGACGGTGATCCCTCAGGTTGACATGGAAGAGCTTGCCCGGTACGGGGCGGAAAGGAACGTAGGACTGATCCTTTGGGCCGGCTACACCGCGATGGCCAATGACTATGAGAAGGTTTTCGATCACTATTCGAAAATGGGGATCAAAGGCTTCAAAGTCGATTTCTTTGACAGGGACGACCAGATGATGGTTGAGTTCTTGGAGAGCATCGCCAAATCGGCGGCTAAGCACCACTTGCTCATTGACTTCCACGGAGTGTTCAAACCCTCGGGCCTTGAGAGAACCTATCCGAATGTCATAAATTACGAAGGTGTCTATGGCCTTGAGCAGATGAAATGGGGCGCTGATGAATATGACCAGGTCCTTTACGACGTGACCGTGCCTTTCATCCGAATGGCGGCAGGAAGGATGGATTACACCCAAGGCGCCATGATCAACCGGACGAAAGGCAACTCATATTCCGACAACTCAAACCCAGTCAGCCAAGGCACCAGATGCCGCCAGATCGCTGAATATGTGGTCTTTGAATCGCCTCTGGTAATGCTTTGCGACTCTCCTTCCCGGTACTATAAAGAACCTGAATGCACCGAGTTTATCGCTGGAATCCCGACGACCTGGGACGAGACAGTTCCTCTTAAAGGAAAGGTCGGTGAATACATCGCTATAGCCCGAAGGAAGGGCGACGACTGGTTTGTCGGAGCCTTGACGAATTGGGACGAGCGGGAGCTTGAACTCGATCTCTCTTTCACCGGAGGCGGTAATATGACCGTTTTCCAGGATGGAGTGAACGCGACCAAAATGGCTGAAGACTACAAAAAAGTCGAGACCACTCTCCCTGCCGAAGGAAAAATCACAGTCAAGATGGCCCCTGGAGGCGGTTGGGCCGCAAAAATCTCAAAATAGAAGAATATGATACTCGTAATAGGAAAAGCCCTTAATATCCTGGAACTTTTGGCGAGGAACACAGGAAAGGAGTTCCCGCTCGGAGAGATAGCCGACACCCTGAAGATGGACCATGGCACGTGCGCCAACATCATCAAAACCCTCGCTTCGAGAGGATATGTCCAACAGACAGGCCCGAGACAAGGCTATAAGCTCGGATACATGGTGTATAACCTGGCCAACTCTTCGGTCAACAACGATGACCTCACGAAGATCGCAAGGGAAGATGTCATGGCGCTGGGGAATCTCCTCAACGAGACCGCGATTCTGTCCGTCATCAGGAACGACAAGCGGGTAGTCTTATTCAGCACCGAACCCAACAGGGAAGTGGTCGTGAAGACAAATATCGCCAAATCAATATATTCCGCGAACACGGGAAGGGTGATTTTGGCCAATTACTCCCCGGCTCACCAGGAAAAGTTCATCATCAGGAACGGGATTCCGACTCCGAATGAATGGCCGGAAATCTACGCTTCTGACAACCCTTCCGGAGAACTCATGAACCAGCTCGCGACCATCCGCCGTAACGGTTACGAGATATTCATCGACAAGAATGACATCGAAGGTTTCGCCGCCCCGCTGTTCGCCAACGGCCATGTCGTCGGCAGCGTAGGTTGCTACCTTCCTGTGTACAGGGCAAAAGACAAGAACGCCCTTTTGAATAGCGTTCTTGACTGCGCTTCCAGGATCAACCGGAAGATCTCCCAAACCGAAGGCCTGGAGAACCTCCACTGATTCAGTGATTTAACTCCAGATCCTATCGTTGGAGAATTCCTTGTTCCACTCGTCAGTGGGTTCCCAAAGTCCGGGGATGTCAGGGTTGATTTTCTCGGCGATAAGTTCCTCGTTGAGACTCTCGATTCCAAGGCCGGGACCGTCAGGAACGGTGATAAACCCATCTTTGACAAGAGGTTCCGGAAGACCCTTCACAAGATCCTGCCACCAAGGGACATCGACGGAATGAAGTTCCATCGCAAGGACATTGTGCATCGCCGCAGCCGCGTGAACAGCCGCCATGCAACCGACGGGGCTCTCGGCCATGTGGATCGCAACGGCGACTCCGTTCTCGTCCGCCATGTCGGCGATCTTCTTTAGCTCAAGCGCTCCGCCGCATGTCAGGATGTCGGGATGGATCACAGAGACCCCATGGCCCTTGATAAGCGGCTCGAAATTCTCCTTAAGGTAGATGTCCTCTCCGGTGCAGACAGGAACGCACGTGGAGTTCTTTAGACGAATGTACTGGTCTGTGTACATCCACGGGATCATATCCTCCATCCAGGCGATGTTGTATTTCTCGATCCTGCGGGCAAAACGGATACAGTCCTCAACGCACACGTGGCCGAAATGATCTATCGCCAGAGGAACCTCATAACCAATTACTTCCCTCACGTCCTTGACATATTTCTCAAGAATGTCGAGGCCCTTCTCGGTAAGGTGGATGCCGGTGAAAGGATGGGCCGTGGTGACAATGTCGTAACTCCTCTGCCTTTTTACCATCTCAGAGGTAACGGAACCGCTCTGCACATTCAGGATGTGTGGGGCATATTCCTTCATGTCATCGATAAACCCAAGGGGAGCGTTGATCGCTCCAGGCTCGTCCATCAACAGGCCTATTCCAAGATCCATCTTCAGGAAGGTGAAGCCCATCTCCATCCTCTTCTTCAGGGCAAGACCCATCGCGTGGCCGTCATTGTCCTTGCCGTCCGCATCGGTGTCGCAATATACCCGGATCTTGTCCCTGTACTTGCCGCCAAGCATCTGATAGAGAGGTACTCCGTAGGCTTTTCCAGCCAAGTCCCAAAGGGCGATTTCCACTCCTGATACTCCTCCACCTTGACGGGAATGTCCTCCGAACTGTTTGATCTTGTGGAACAAACGATCTACGTTGCAAGGGTTTTCCCCGAGAAGACGGCTCTTGAGCATCAGGGCGTAGGTCTTGCTCGAGGCGTCTCGCACCTCGCCGTAACCGACAATGCCCTGATTGGTGTAAATCTTCAGCAACGTGCATCTTTTGGGAGCCCCATCGATGTCGGCGAAGCGAATGTCAGTGATTTTTAGGTTTTGTGGATCAATATTGCTCATATTCAACTATTTATCAAGTGAAGGGAATTGACATGCCACCATCGACAGGGATGTCCGTACCGGTAATATAACCGCCTTCGGCAGAGCAGAGAAGCAGCACTGTGGCCGCGATCTCGTCCGGCTGGCCGATATAACCTACCGGGATGGAGTTCTCGATCTTCTTCCGGTAGGCCGGGTCAGACAACGCGGCGACATTGCGGATGGTCTCTATGCACCCAGGGGCCACATTGTTGATGTTGATCCCGTCCGCCGCAAGCTGGACGGAAAGGGTCAGCACCAGGTTGCGGATTCCGGCCTTAGATGCCGCATAGACAGCCATTGCAGTGTTCGGGCGGTATTGCTGGACACTACCGATAGTGACGATCCTGCCCCAATGTTTCTCCCTCATTCCAGGAACGCAAGCCTGGATAAGAGCGAGCGTGGAGTAAAGATTAACCCTCATCTGGAAGTCGAACTCATCCACGGTAATATTCTCCCAAGCATTCCTGATCTGCACCGAGGCATTCAAGACGAGAATGTCCACCGTAAGGTTGTTTTCTTTCATGAAAGCCTCGAAATCCTCTTTGACCGTAGGTTTCGAAAGATCATATTTCCATGTCAGGAAATCAGCGCCCTCAGCTTTGAGAGTCTCGATGGTCTTGGCCGCGACTTCGTCGTTGGACCGCCAATTGATTATAACCCGGGCACCTTGCCTCGCGAGAAGCAGGGCTGTGGACTTGCCTATTCCCTGTCCGCTTCCGGTCACAAGTGCCGTTTTTCCTTTAAGATCAAACATTTCCGTATAGAATTATTGAGTTGTCACCATGTCTTTCTTGGCGGTAAACACCAAGGCGATTATTATACACACCGCTCCAGCGAGAGCGAAAATTGCCAGAGAGGCGAAAGCTGTCCTGATCGAGAAAGCGTCGCTCAACACACCCATCACGAGAGGTCCGAGCGCTCCGAAAAGGCAACCGCCGCTGCCAAATATTCCCGTAGCCATGGCCCTGTATTTAGGATCTATGACTTCCAGAAGCGCGGCGTAAAGATTAGAGTCATAAACGCCTGTCGCGAAGCCGAAAAGAAGGATCGTGATAATCATGACCGTCAGTCCGGTAGCCCTGGACATAATCAGGATGAAGGGGATGCAGAGCAAGATACCTGCAAGCTCGACAATGAACCTGATAGTCGGTTTCTTCGGTTTCATCTTGTCGGAATATCTTCCGGCCAGAGTCACCCCGATGAAAGCTCCGAGATAGAACCAGAACACACCATGGAACACCGCTGTCAAGGGAGCCATCTCGGGGAAAGCCCTCATCATGAACACCGGAGTCCAAAGCTTGACTCCGTAAAGGGCGAAGAAATAGAAACCGAGAGCGGCCATCATCCATAGGGCTGTTGGCTTGGAGAAGAATGCCGCAAGTGCCTTTTTAACAGAGACTTCTCCCTTTCCTCCCACATTCGGGGTGTCTTTCAGGAACAAGACCAGCACCAGGGTCCAGAGCAAGCCGATCACACCAAAGACCCAGAAGGCTTTTCTCCATCCGTCGGCGGAAGTTCCAGCCAAACGGCTAGCCGCCAGCGAACAAACCACGATTCCCAGATAAATCGCTCCTTGATAAATGCCAAATGCGGTTCCTCTCGTATCGTCGTGGAACTGCCCGATTAGGGAAGAGTTACAAGGAGGCATGAGAGACTGGCCGACTCCGTTCATAATTCCGTAGGCGATAAGAAGAAGGCCTATTCCCGAGGCGAATCCTGAAAACAGGATGCCCAATGAGAACAGAAGGCTGCCGGCGACAAGGATCCACTTTCTGCGGAAGAAATCAGCCGCCAGGCCAGCGAATGGCATCACAATTCCGAAAGCCCAAGTGAAGGCGCTTCCGACAAGGCCCAAGGAAGT
>Ga0256404_1008064_pt1 | contig 16120 bp, 9 predicted proteins | sample RumenRJG_01DNA_FD_185990 | JGI IMG/M metagenome (GOLD analysis project Ga0256404, IMG submission 185990) | Bovine rumen microbial communities from Lethbridge, Alberta, Canada - RJG_01 | ecosystem: Host-associated > Mammals > Digestive system > Stomach > Rumen | place: Canada: Alberta | collected...
GTCTTGCCGGAGCCTAAAAGGCCCAAGGCTTGCTGGCTGATTGGCGGACTTTTGTTCTGAAACAAGCTGCCGGATTAAGTTATACAGAAAAAGACGAATCCTTTCCTTTCGGGGGAAGGATTTTTTTCGCTTGACATACTATGCCACACATAGTATATTTGCCGTATCAAAAGTACATTGTCTGACGTAGTACGGCAGGCAAGATATTTGACGGTTGTTGAAAGCCCTTTCTGTCGGAGTTATGAAGGGCAGAAAAAGTCAAAGTACAAGAAGCCCACAGGACTGTAAGGCAAAAAGACAAATAGCCCAATAGGCAAAGAGCCAAAGGGCCAAAGAGTCAAAGAGCATAAAGGCCAAAGGACGGAAAGGAGGCACTGCAGCTATGGCAGGAATTTCAAGCGATGTGATCCGCGGCTATACGGATACGATGATTCTCTACTTTCTGAGGGAGGAGCCCTCGTATGCTTATTCGCTCTCGAAGCAGATCCGGCTCCGGACGGAAGAGAAGTATGTGATCAAGGAGACGACCCTCTATTCGGCCATGAACCGGATGGAAAAGGGCGGCTATATCCAGTCCTTTCCCCGGGTCGCGGAAAACGGGAAGAAGCGGACATACTACCGGATCACCGAAGCCGGGGAAAAATATTATTCTGAAAAATGCGCGGAGTGGGAGTTGACGAAAGACGTCATCGAGCGCTTCATTGCGAAGGAGGCCTGACTGAATATGGAAACACTGAAAAACTATCTGGATACGATGTTTGCGGTTCTGCCGGACACCGACGAGGTGCGGCAGGCGAAGGTGGAGCTTTTTCAGATGATGGAGGACCGCTACTCGGACCTCATCTCGGAGGGCAAGTCGGAAAACGAGGCGGTCGGGGCTGTCATTACCGAGTTCGGCAGCATTGATGAAATTGCGAAGGCCCTGGGACTGGACCTGCCGAAAAAAGAGGACGCTTCCGATGCAGACAAAAAGGAAGACTCCGCCAAGACTATTGGGGCAGAAAAAGAAGAGGGCCGGACGAATGAGGCAGATTCCCGTTATGACTTCGGCAGCGGCTGGGCCAGCTTCGGGAACGGAATCCTCAGCGTGCGGGATTTCGCCCGGGCCATTGCCGACTGGAGCCGGAAAAAGGCGGCGGCCGTGCGCCCCGCAGGACCGGAAGAGACCGTTTCGTTGGAACCCTTCACTTCTCTTGACTGCGAGCTGGATACGGCAGGTATCTGCATCCGGATCGGAGATGCCTATTCCCTGACCCTTCCGGAGGAAATGAAAGCCGACCTGACCTATGAGGTGACCGGAGATACCCTGACCATTCGGGAGATGCCGAGAACTGCCATTATCATCCAGGATCTGAAAAATGAAAAACTGGTCGTTACGATTCCTGCGGAAGCAGCCGGAAAACTGTTGGACTTCCGTCTGGACATTGCAGCAGATGACATCGTGCTTGAGAACATTTCAGCTTCTTCCGTCAAGGCGGAAACGGCGGCCGGAGATATTATTATGAATAATTGCTCCTTCGCCCTCGCGGATCTGGAGGCTTCTGCTGGAGATATCCGCATTTCGGGCGGAACCTGGGGCCGCGTCACATGCGACTTCTCCGCCGGAGATTTGCAGACAGACGGGGCGGACTTTCAGACATTGGAAAGCGATGCGTCAGCCGGCAATATCCTCCTCCATGCCCTACCGGACGTTGAAAACAGTGCCTTGAAGGCAGCGGCGGAACTGGGCCGGGTCATGCTCTTCGGCAGGAAGTACGGGGCCTATTACCAAGCCGACGGCAGCAACGGCAAAAAGCTGGTCCTTTCGGCCGCTGTCGGAAATATCGTAATCGATTGAAAATATGGATTTTGCCATGCAATCCCCGGGCGGAGAATGGAATTCCTGCCCGGGGATTTTTGCGGTTAGAAGAATCTAACTATTTGTCGGGACTTCCGCAATTAGCAGTATCTAACTATTGCCCAAAATCGGCAACAGTACTACAATTGCGGCAATCTTTTGAGGAACTGCATAGAAAGGACGAACCATGGAGATTCGAATTCGTGCCTATGAAAGCCGCGATGCCGCAGCCTGTCGCAAAATCTGGAACCGGGTCGTGGACGACGGTGTCGCCTTTCCCCAGGTGGAGGGTCTGACAGAGGATGAGGCGGACACATTTTTCAATAGCCAGACCTATACCGGCGTCGCGGAAGACGCAGAAACCGGGAAAGTCGCCGGGTTTTATATTCTTCATCCGAATAATGTAGGGCGCTGTGGCCACATCGCCAATGCCAGTTACGCGGTCGACGTCGACATCCGCGGCCAACACATCGGCGAAAAACTGGTGAAGGACTGCCTGGAACAGGGCAGGGCCCACGGTTTCCGCCTGATGCAGTTCAATGCTGTAGTCGCGTCAAATATCCATGCCATCCACCTCTACGAGCGCCTGGGCTTCATCCACCTCGGCACGGTTCCCGGCGGTTTCCGCCTGAAGGACGGGAGCTATGAGGACATTATTCTCTTCTATCACACATTGTAGGAAAGACAGCCACTTTCTCTTGCAAATATTTGGAAATGGCATATAGTGTTGAAAAGACAAAGGCGTCCGGATTTTCCGGGCGCCTGCTTTGTATCGCAGGCATGTGCAAGAGGATGTCCCCGACTGCGCAGGGCGCGGGCTGCGGCGAGTAGAACAGGAAGTGTGGGATATGGCAGTAGAAAAAGTGAAGGCTTTCTTTGAGGACACAGGGCTCAAGGTCATAGAGCTTCCGGAGTCTTCAGCGACGGTACAGCTGGCCGCGGAAGCCCTGGGCACTGAGCCGGATGAAATTGCAAAGACATTATCATTTCTGATTGACGATCAGCCGATTCTCATCGTCATGGCCGGCCTCGGAAGAGTTGACAATCACAAGTACAAGGAGACCTTCCACAAGAAGGCGGCCATGATCCCGCCGGACAAGGTGGAGGAGTATATCGGCCATGCGCCGGGCGGTGTCTGCCCGTTTGCCGTCAACCCCGGAGTCAGGGTCTATCTGGACGAATCCCTGAAACGGCACGAAGTCGTATATCCTGCGGCCGGGAGTTCAAACAGCGCTGTGAAGATGACGATTGCAGAACTTGAGAAATATTCCGGATTTGAAGATTGGGTGGATGTGACGAAGGCGCTTGAGTAAGGCCTTTCTTCATGCTTCCCACTGATACTTCTTCAGGTCCACATGATTTTCATCCCTGAGCTCCACTCCTTCTTCGGAGAGAAGCTGTGCCTGCTCTGCAAACCCCGGTGCCAGGCGGCCGGCTGCATTCACTACCCGCTGACAGGGGAAGTCGCCGAAATATTCCGCACAGCTTAGGATCTTTCCCACCAGCCGCGCATTCTTCGGCCGCCCGATCAGGCGGGCAATCTGCCCGTAGGTGGCCACTTTTCCTTCCGGAATTTCAGAAACGACGGACAGGACTTCATAGGCCAGGTCTTCCGTCAGAACAGAAGATTTGGCTTTCTTCTCTTTTTCACCTATATGGGTAAATTCATCAAAGGTCATGACCTGCACCATCTTTGCCTTCGCCGGGCATTTCCGCTATCACATGCAGAATCCAGGCCTGTATGCTGTCTGCTGTCGGCTGACTGAAAGCTTTATGAAACAGCCGGTAGCCTTTCGGGTCCTTCTCCTTCAGATAGTGGTCCGCTTCCTTTTCATCTACAATCAAAAGGAAAATATTCAAGAATCTTTTCTTTCATCGTTCGCGCTCTCTCCTTGGGCCTTTTAGGCTCCGGTAAGGCAAAAGTCCGCCATTCAGCTATCAAGCCTTGGGCCTATAGGCCACGGCAGGACAAAAGTCCACCACTCATCTTCCAATCCGCAGGAAGGTTACTTCAAATACTTCGCCACATACTTCCCCGTATAGGACTTTTTGGACTTGGCCACCTGCTCCGGGGTGCCGGTCGCGACGATGGTGCCGCCGCCGTCCCCGCCCTCGGGTCCGAGGTCAATGAGGTAGTCGGCGCACTTAATGACATCGAGATTGTGCTCGATGACGACTACAGTGTTTCCGGTATCGGACAGGCGGCGGAGAATCTCCACCAGCTTCCGCACATCCTCGAAGTGAAGGCCCGTCGTGGGCTCATCCAGAATATAGATGGTCTTGCCGGTCCCTCGCCGCGAAAGCTCGGTCGCCAGCTTGACCCGCTGGGCCTCGCCGCCGGACAGGGTCGTGGCGGGCTGGCCCAACTTGATGTAGCCCAGGCCCACGTCGTAGAGGGTCTGAATCTTTCTTGTAATGGAAGGCACGGCTTTGAAGAAGTCCAGGGCCTCTTCCACGGTCATATCGAGGACATCGTAGATGGACTTGCCCTTGTACTTGACTTCCAGGGTCTCCCGGTTGAAGCGCTTGCCGTGGCAGACTTCGCAGGGAACGTAGACATCCGGCAGAAAGTGCATCTCAATCTTCACAATACCGTCGCCGGCGCAGTTTTCGCAGCGGCCGCCCTTTACATTGAAGGAGAAACGGCCCTTGGCATAGCCGCGCGCCTTCGCATCGGGCGTGGCCGCAAAGAGGTCCCGGATCATGTCAAAGACCCCTGTGTAGGTCGCCGGATTGGACCGGGGAGAGCGCCCGATGGGGGACTGGTCGATGTCGATGATCTTGTCCAGCTGGTCCACGCCTTCAATCTTGTCATGGTCGCCCGGAATCTGGTGGGCATGATTCAGCTTGTTGGCAAGGGACTTATAAAGGATCTCATTGATCAGGGTCGACTTGCCGGAGCCGGACACACCGGTCACGACGGTCAGGATACCCAGGGGAATCTGCACGTCGATGTTTGTGAGGTTGTGCTCCCGGGCACCTTTGACTGTGAGGAAGCCCGTGGGTTTCCGCCGCTTTTTCGGTACCGGGACGCAGAGCTCCCCCGAAAGGTATTTCCCAGTCAGGGAGTTTTCATTATTCATGATGTCCTGACAGGAGCCCTGGGCAACGATTTCGCCCCCGTGCTCCCCGGCCCCGGGGCCCACGTCCACAATCCAGTCAGCCGCCCGCATGGTGTCTTCGTCGTGTTCAACAACAATTACGGTGTTGCCCAGGTCGCGAAGGCCTTTGAGTGAGGCCAGGAGCTTGTCATTGTCCCGCTGGTGCAGGCCGATGGAGGGCTCGTCCAGGATATAGCAGACGCCGACCAGGCCGGACCCGATCTGGGTGGCCAGGCGGATCCGCTGGGCCTCGCCGCCGGACAGGGTGGCCGTGGCCCGGGAGAGGGAAAGGTAGTTCAGGCCCACGTCGTTCATGAATTTGACCCGGGACTTGATCTCCTTCAGGATCAGGCGTCCGATGTGCATCTGATAATCGGTCAGCTTCAGGTCATCGAGCCAGCCCATGAGCTTGTCGATGGACATCCGGGTAACGGCTGTGATATTGAGCCCGCCGACCGTGACCGCCAGAGCAGCCGGTTTCAGGCGCTCTCCGTGGCAGACCGGGCAGGGGGAAACCTCCATAAACTCTTCGAATTGCTGCTTGGAGAGCTCCGAGGATGTCTCCCGGTAGCGGCGGTGGGAGTTTTCTATGAGACCCTCAAACTGGACGTCGTAGATGCCTTCTCCGAAACGGCCTTTATAAGGGACTTTCACGACCCGGTCGGATCCATAGACCAGCATGTGGCGGACCTCCGGAGACAGTTCCCGGTAGGGGGTATCCAGGGAGAAGCCGTACTCCTTCGACAGAGCCAGGAGAATGGCATGAGTGTAGGAAGAGTCCTTATTTGACGACTGCCAGCCGGGAACCCGGATACAGCCTTCATTCAGGGACAGGTCCCGGTCCGGAATCATCAGGCGCTCGTCGAACTCCATCTTGTAGCCCAGGCCGGCACACTCGGGGCAGGCCCCGAAAGGATTGTTGAAGGAAAAGGACCGGGGCTCGATTTCCTCGACGGAAATGCCGCAGTCCGGGCAGGCGAAGGACTCGGAGAAGGTCAGCTGGTCCCCGCCTATGACGTCAATGATGAGGAGGCCGTTGGAAAGCTTCAGGGCGTTCTCGATGGAGTCGGTCAGCCGCCGCTCGATGCCCTCTTTCACCACCAGACGGTCGACGACGATTTCAATATCGTGCTTCTGATTTTTGTTTAACTTAATTTCTTCCTCCAGCTCGTACATGTTCCCGTCGACGATGACGCGGACATAGCCGGATTTCTTGGCCCGCTCGAAGAGTTTCTCCTGGGCCCCCTTGCGCCCGCGGACGACCGGAGACAGGACCTGGAACTTGGTCCGCTCGGGCAGGGCCATGACCCGGTCCACCATCTCGTCGACGGTCTGCCGCTTGATCTCCCGCCCGCAGTTGGGGCAGTGAGGAGTACCCACCCTCGCATAGAGGAGACGGAAGTAGTCATAGATTTCCGTCACGGTGCCGACCGTGGACCGGGGGTTCCTGTTCGTAGACTTCTGGTCGATGGAGATGGCCGGGGGCATGCCTTCGATGGTGTCGACGTCCGGCTTTTCCATCTGTCCTAAGAACTGCCGTGCATAGGAAGAGAGGGACTGCATGTAGCGCCGCTGCCCTTCCGCGAAAATCGTATCAAAGGCCAGGGAGGACTTTCCGCTGCCGGACAGGCCGGTGAGTACTACGAAACTGTCGCGGGGGATGTCCAGGCTCACGTCTTTCAAATTGTGCTCCCGTGCCCCGCGGATCTTTATATATTTCTTGTTCGGATCGCTGCTTACTTTCATTTCTTTTCTCTTCTGTTCTCTGCCCGCATGGGCGGCATTTGCCCTATGCCATGGGCGGTATTTGCCCGAAAACGCTGCTCCGGAGACTTACCCATTCCCGACCTGAAGGTCACGAAGCATGTTCTTATACTTGATCATATTATCGCGGAGCTCGGCAGCGGCTTCGAAATTGAGATCGGCCGCGGCCTTCTCCATCTTCTTCTTCGTCTTTTCGATGAGTTCCGTGAGCTCCTGCTCGTCCATCTCCTCGGGCTGGCGGCCGGACTCCGATTCGGTCTTGGCGATGTCCTTCGAAATGGCGATAACGTCGCGGACCGCCTTCTCGATCGTCTTCGGGGTAATGCCGTGGGCTTTATTATACTCGTCCTGAATCTTGCGGCGCCGCTCGGTAATGTCGATGGCGTTCTTCATGGAATCCGTCATCGTATCCGCGTACATGATGACGTGGCCCTTGGAATTTCGTGCCGCCCGGCCGATGGTCTGAATCAGCGAGGTCTCGGACCTCAGAAACCCTTCCTTGTCCGCGTCGAGGATGGCAATCAGGGTGATTTCCGGTATGTCCAGGCCCTCGCGGAGGAGGTTAATCCCGACTAACACATCGAATACGTCCAGGCGCAAGTCCCGGATGATCTCCGACCGCTCCAGGGTGTCGATGTCCGAGTGCAGATATTTGACCCGGATGCCCAGTTCCTGCATGTAGGTGGTCAGGTCCTCGGCCATGCGCTTGGTCAGGGTCGTAATCAGGACCTTGCCGCCCTCCTTCGTTTCCTTGTTGATTTCCCCGATCAGGTCGTCAATCTGCCCCTCGACCGGGCGGACGGAAATCTCGGGGTCCAGAAGGCCGGTGGGCCGGATGACCTGCTCGGCCCGCAGCATCTCGTGCTCGGCCTCATAGGGGCCGGGGGTTGCGGACACAAAGAGAAGCTGGTCAATCTTGTCCTCGAACTCGCTGAAGTTCAAAGGACGGTTGTCCATGGCCGAAGGCAGGCGGAAGCCGTAGTCGATCAGGGTCTGCTTCCGCGAGAAGTTTCCGGCATACATGCCCCGGATCTGGGGAACGGTCATGTGGGATTCGTCGATAATAATGAGAAAATCCCTTCCGAAGTAGTCGATCAGGGTGGCCGGCGCCTCCCCGGGCTTCTGGTTCGAAAGGTAGCGGGTGTAGTTTTCAATGCCGGAGACAAAGCCCGTTTCCCGCAGCATTTCGACGTCGAAATTCGTCCGCTCGGCGATGCGCTGGGCCTCGATCAGCTTGTCGTTCTGCTTGAAGTATGCGACCCGGTCTTTGAGGTCCGCTTCAATCTCCTTGCAGGCCGCCTCGATGCGGTCGTGGGGGACGACGTAGTGGGAGGCCGGAAAGATGGCCACGTGCTGCATTTCCTTCGTGACCCGCCCGCTCATGATATCGGTCTCGCAAATGCGGTCGATTTCGTCGCCGAAGAATTCTACACGCACTGCGTATTCGCTGACATTGGCCGGAATGATTTCCAGAGTGTCGCCCCGGACCCGGAAGGTGCCCCTTTTAAAGTCCATCTCGTTGCGGACGTACTGGATATTAATGAGGGCCTCGATGACCGCGTCCCGCTCGATTTCCATGCCGGGCCGGAGGGAGACCATCATGTTCTGGAAGTCGTCGGGCTCCCCGATGCCGTAAATACAAGACACGGAAGAGACGATGATGACGTCCTTGCGCTCAGCCAGAGAGGCCGTGGCGGAAAGCCGGAGCTTGTCGATCTCGTCGTTGATGGCCGAGTCCTTGGCGATATAGGTGTCCGTCTGGGGGACGTAAGCCTCGGGCTGGTAGTAGTCGTAGTAGGAGACGAAGTACTCGACGGCGTTTTCGGGAAAGAACTCCTTCATCTCCCCGTAGAGCTGGCCCGCCAGGGTTTTATTATGACTGATAATGAGGGTGGGCTTGTTCAGGGCCGCGATGACGTTCGCCATCGTGAAGGTCTTGCCGGAGCCCGTGACCCCGAGCAGGGTCTCGAACTGGTTGCCCTCCTGAAATCCCTTCACCAGAGCCTCAATCGCCTGGGGCTGGTCCCCGGTGGGCTGATATGGACTGTGCAGGACGAAGTGATCCAATATTATTCTCCCTTATGACTAATGTAAGGCGCCTCAGCAGTGCGGATTTATGCAATGCAGAATCAACGCCCCGGCTGGAAACAGCCCTGGATCAGGGCCATTCAGTATCCCTCTGAATGGCCGCTTTTAATTCAGTATGGTTTTCAGAATGGTGACCGCATCCTCATCCTTGCCGTCGATGATGTCCTGGTAAGCTTCATGCAGGCGGTCGATGGCTTCCTCGGGCATCCGCTCGCAGCGGACGTTGTAGAACTCCTCCAGTTTCTTCATGGAGGCATTCTCCTGGCCAGTCTCTATAAGGTGCTGGATTTCCCAGGCCATATCGAGGTAGTCGGGCCGGGACACATTGATGATGCGGACCGGCTCGTCCGCGAGCCGCTCTGCCGCCACCTCTTCTTCGGCGGGCTGGTGGGCCACAGCCTTGATGAGGGGTGAAATCTTCTTCTTCTCCCGGATAGGGCTCTGGATGCCGGAATACTCGACCGGCGTCTCTTCCTTCGTCTCCCCTTCCTCACCCACGGCAAAGATGCTGGAACCGGAATCCAGCATGGTCCGCCCGTAGCTGACCACCCGTTCCAGTTCCTTCAGAAGGGCGTCCAGGCCGCCCTTCACCGCGGCGGCGTCCCCCGCCGCCGCGGAGGCCTCCTGTTCCGCAGCCATCTTCGACAGGTCCTCGGCCCCGATGGCCATGGAAGAAGACTTGATCGCGTGGACTATTGTCCGGTAGTCCTCGAAGTTTCCGGCCTTGGCAAGGTCCGGCAGCTCCTTCATGTACTTGTAGCCCCCGTCAATGAACTTGGACAGGACATTGCGGAAGGTGTTCTCGTCTCCGCCACAGTACTTCATGGCCAGGGACAGGTTGAAACCGGGGGCTGCCGCCTCGGCTTTGGGCTTTTCGGTAAACTTGCGGACAGCCGGTTCCACGGTCTTCTGGGAAACCAGCTCCGCCGGCAGGACATTGGTCAGCACCGCCTCCAGCTCGTCCGGATCCACGGGCTTTTTGAGATAGCCCTCAAAGCCGGCATTCTGGTACATGACGGCGGCCCCGGGCACCGCATTGGCTGTCAGGGCGACGGCAGGGGTATTGATGTTGGGATTGTCCTGATCATTTCGGATCATGGAAAGAGCCGCCAGACCATCCATCCCGGGCATCATGTGGTCCATGAAGATACAGTCGTACTTCTTACCCGTGGTCTGAGCCACGGCGTCGGTCCCGGATTCGGCCGTGTCGATATTGATCTGGGACCGCTTAAGGAGCCCCGTGAAGACGGCCAGGTTCGACGCATTGTCATCGACGACCAGGATGTGGGCATCCGGGGCGAACAGGGCCGTCTTCTTCGCGGCCTCGGCGCGGGCGGCCTCGGCCGCCTCCAGGCTCCCGGCGGGCGAGGCGTCCACGACTGTCTGCGGCAGGCGGACAGTGAAGACGCTGCCGAGCCCGTAGACGGAATCCACGTCTATGGTTCCGTGCATGGCCTCGACCAGCTGCTTCGTAATGGCCAGGCCCAGGCCCGTCCCCTCAATGTGGTGGGTCTCGTGGGCGTCCAGCCTCGTAAAGCTGTCAAACAGGGCAGCCTTGTCCTCTTCCCGGATACCGATGCCGGTGTCCTTGACGGAAAAGGCCAGCTCGAAGGTCCCGTCCTCGTCCATGATGCCGTTGGCCGTCAGGGTGACGGAGCCCTTCTTCGTATACTTGATGGCATTGGTCAGGATATTAATGAGAATCTGCCGGATGCGGACGTCATCCCCGTGAAGGACAGCCGGCATATCCTGATCGAACTCGACATTGTATACCAGCTTCTTGTCCTTGGCCCTGCCCTCCGTCATGGCAATCGCATCTGCAAAAATGGAAGCCGTCCGGTAGTCGCTCTCGGCAAGATCCAGCTTCCCGGCCTGAAACTTGGAGAAGTCCAGAAGGTCGTTCACGAGGGAAAGGAGCATGTGGCCGGCGTTGTCCACCTTCTTCGAATAGCCGTAGATCTTCTGCTCCCCGGTCTCCCGCTCGATCAGGGTGTTCATGCCCAGAATCGTATTGATGGGGGTCCGGATTTCGTGGGACATGGCTGCCAGAAAACGGTCCTTCGAAGCGGCCGCCTCCCGGGCGTCGGCTTCAGCCGCCAGCAGCTTTTCGTTCTTCTCCTCCAGAGACCGCATATAGGCCTTTTCATTCGTCTCATCGTGAAACTCAAGGACATAGCCCAGGGGATTCTTCAGATTCCCCTTGTAGATGGGCCGGACTTCCGCCCTCAGCCACCGGTCGTCCATCTGGAAGGCCTTGCCCCGGAGCCTTTCTCCCCGGGCCAGCTGTTCCTTCCCCTGCACCATGGCGTCAATGTGGGAGAGGCATTCGGCAAAGGCCGGAGAGTCCGCCATGGTCTCCTGAATCGGCGAATCGATGAGCTGAACGGAAAGCTCCGGAAACAGGACCTTAGCCGGGGCATTGCTGCCGATATAGTTCTTCTTCGCATCGACGACAATATAAGCGTACTCCTGCAGGTGTTCCCAGACATTCGTCACGTCCTCGGACAGGTCGTACATCTCTGCCCGCCGGGCCAGGAGCACCATCCCCGCCTCCAGCAGGACATAGACGACAGGCACGAGAATAATGGAAAGCCTCGGCATGAATTCGATGATATACACCGAAAACGTCGCCAGAAAGATAACGACATAGGTTCCCGCGACCCGGGAGGAGAAGTCATTGCGCCGCTTGAGGGAGCTGATCATGAAGGCGATGGCGAAGGCCCCGTATATCATGATCAGCAGGGTGTATGTGAAATGCAGGGGGCCGTACTCCCGGACCAGGAAATGACCGTACTGCCCCTTGTGCAGTTCCACGCTGCTGTAAAAGACCCCGCAGCGGCCGACGGAAAAGGCACAGGCCACCACGAAAAGGGTGCAGACCGCCAGGACGTGATAGACGCCCTTTTTCAGCTTCAGCTGCATGAGGGTGGATTCCAGCAGGAAAAGGAAAAAGGGGAGGAAGCAGCCGGCCAGATAGGCCAGGTCATTGGCATAGATGGCGGCCGAAACGTCCGGGGCCAGCAGCACCCCCAGGTCCCCCAGGGTTGACAGAAATACCATCAGCACGACAAGGAGCATGTAGACATTGATCCGCATGCTCATGCCGACGAGATAGAACAGGGTAATGATTGATACAGCAAGTACCGCAACATAGAGTGCCGCTACCATAAGCCCTTCCTCCATCCTACAGAAAATGCGGAAAATGCCTTATATATTGTAGCATAAAGGGCCCGGCGCGCAAAGCGCGCCGGGCCCTCCGGACAGGAATTTCTTCCCGGTTTACATTATTCTATTCTCACATACCGGGCAGAGGTCCTGCACCGGGCCGACCGTGGCAGTTCTTGTACTTCTTGCCGCTCCCACAGGGGCAGGGGTCGTTGGGATAGATCTTCTTGTGAACCCGGGGCCTGGGACCGGACATGGACGGACCTTCCTCCTTGTTCGTGGAAGTGGCCTGAACCTGCTGCTCGGCGGCCTTCTTCTCGTCGTCGATTTCCTTCTGCTCGATGCGGACGCGGTAGAGGAGGTTCACTACGTCCGTCGTAATGGCGTCGTTCATGGCATCCATCATGTCATAGGACTGAATCTTGTACTCGTCGACGGGGTTGTGCTGGCCGTAAGCCTGCAGGCCGATGCCCTGCTTCAGCTGGTCCATGTCGTCGATTTCCTGCATCCAGTGGCGGTCGATGACCCTCAGGAGAACGACCCGCTCGATTTCCCGGAACATCTCGGGCTCCGGCGCCTGGGCCTCCCGCTCCTTATAGAGGTCTTCGGCCTTTTCGAGGAGCTTGGCCTTCAGCTCATCCCCGTCCTTGCAGTCGGCAATGGACTCCGCCGTAATCGGGGGCAGGGGGATGACGGAGCGAAGGGACTGGTTCAGCTCCTTCAGGTCCCACTTCTCGCCGTTTTCGGCGTTCTGCATGGCCACGTCGACCGAATTCGAAACCTTGACGTCGATCATGGACATGATCTGGTCGCGCATATTCTCTCCGTGGAGAACCCGCTTCCGCTGGGCGTATACAAGCTCACGCTGCTCGTTCATGACCTCATCGTATTCCATGAGGTTTTTCCGGATGCCGAAGTTGTTCTCCTCGATCTTCTGCTGGGCCCGCTCAATGGCGCTTGAAAGCATCTTGTGATGAATCTGCTCGCCCTCGGGCACGCCCAGGGCCTCAAAGACGCCCATGAGCCGTTCGGAACCGAAGAGACGCATCAGGTCATCCTCAAGGGAGATGTAGAACTGGGACTCACCCGGATCTCCCTGACGGCCGGCACGGCCGCGGAGCTGATTGTCGATACGGCGGGACTCGTGCCGCTCGGTGCCGATGATACGCAGGCCTCCGGCTGCCCGGGCCTCGTCGTCCAGCTTGATATCGGTACCACGGCCGGCCATATTCGTCGCAATCGTGACAGCCCCGTGGACACCGGCCTTCTCGACGATGGCCGCTTCCTTCTCGTGGAACTTGGCGTTGAGGACACTATGCTCAATGCCTTCTTTATTCAGCATGCGGTCGAGGAGCTCGGAAACCTCAATCGTAATGGTGCCGACGAGGACGGGCTGGCCCTTCTCGTGGGACTTCTTCACTTCCTCAACGACAGCCTTGTACTTCTCTGCTTTGGTCTTATATACCGCGTCGTCTAAGTCTTTCCGGATGACAGGCTTGTTCGTCGGAATCTCGACAACGTCCATTCCATAGATGTCCCGGAACTCCTGCTCCTCGGTAAGGGCGGTACCGGTCATGCCGGCCTTCTTCGTGTACTTGTTGAAGAAGTTCTGGAAGGTAATGGTGGCCAGGGTCATAGACTCCCGCTTGACCTGAACGTGCTCCTTGGCCTCGATGGCCTGGTGGAGGCCGTCGGAATAGCGGCGGCCCGGCAGAATCCGGCCCGTGAAGTCGTCGACAATCAGGACCTGGTCATCCTTTACGACATAGTCCTGGTCCCGGTGCATGAGGTTATGGGCCCGGAGGGCCAGGATGACATTGTGCTGAATCTCGAGGTTCTCGGGATCGGCCAGGTTCTTGATATGGAAGAACTGCTCAACCTTCTTCACGCCTTCCTGGGTCAGGTTGACGGTCTTTTCCTTCTCATCGACGATGAAGTCGCCGGTCTCCTCCTGCTCGATGCCCATGATGGCGTCGACTCTGGAGTACTCGGGCAGGTCATCGCCCCGATGCAGCTGACGGGCCAGCACGTCGCACATCTCGTAGAGTTTCGTGGACTTGCCGGACTGGCCGGAAATGATGAGAGGGGTCCGGGCCTCATCGATCAGGACCGAGTCGACCTCGTCGATGATGCAGTAGTGGAGGTCCCTCTGGACGAGGTCCTTCTCATAGACCGCCATATTGTCCCGGAGGTAGTCGAATCCGAGCTCATTATTCGTAATATAAGTAATGTCGCAGTTGTAGGCGGCCTTCCGCTCTTCCTTCGACATGTCGTTCAATACGACGCCGACCTTGAGGCCCAGAAATTCGTGGACTTTTCCCATCCACTCGGAGTCACGCTTGGCCAGGTAGTCGTTTACCGTGACGATCTGGACCCCCTTGCCCTCCAGGGCATTGAGGTAGGCCGGAAGGGTGGACACGAGCGTCTTTCCTTCACCGGTCTTCATCTCGGCAATCCGGCCCTGATGGAGGATAATGCCACCGATCAGCTGGACCCGGAAGGGCTCCATGCCGATGGCTCTCTTTGCTGCCTCCCGGACCGTCGCAAAGGCCTCGGGCAGGAGGTCATCCAGCGTCTCGCCCTTTGCCAGCCGCTCCTTGAATTCCGGAGTCTTCGCCGCCAGTTCCTCGTCCGAAAGCTTCTGCATATCGGGCCGCATCGCCTCAATCTTGTCCACAATCGGGGCAATCCGCTTCAGCTCGTGCTCACTGTGCGTCCCGAACAGCTTTGTCATCAAACCCATGTAAAAATATCTCCTTGATACTAATATTTCCGCCGTGCCTTGCAGGGCTTCCTCAGCGGATACTCGTCTTTCAGGTTCGCATACGTTCGGTATTTTAACACGAATGGGCAGGCGCCACAATAAAATTTCTATAAACTCTATTTACAGTTCATCCGCCATTTCATGCGCATTTCCGCGCGCTTCACGCGCTTTACCGCCGCTTCGCGGCTAAAAATGCTTATGAAATTGCGTTCCTTCAGCATATGAAGCCGACAAGTGTCTCATGCAAGCATGGCAATTGTCGGCTTCATATGCTGATGAACTGTAAAAACATATCAGGCGGAGCATCGCGAGCCGGGAAAGAAATGCAGCTCTTAAAGGTGATGCTCCGCCTGAGAATGGTTCTCTGATTCAGTTGTAAGTTCCAACGGATTGTACCTCCGTTCTCTGATTTCGGGTTACGCTAAAGCAGGAACTCCGCCTGCGGTAAAACTATGGTTGCTAAGGTCCCATCGGACTGTACCTCTATTCGTCTGTCCGCTTCCCAAATATATCCGAAAGGGTAATGTTTAGAAGAAGCCTTTCGCACTGTAAATAAAGAAAAAACCTGCGGACAAAAAATCAAATCAACTTGCAACATCTATCTGCGGCTTCCCGTCTGACTTCTCACGAAAAATCCTTCATGGCTAAAACAGCCTCTGTCTATGGAGAATGCTCAAAAGGCATCCTGCAGATAGGTTTCCGGCTATCCCCGGCCGGAGCGGATGGGGTAAAACGTCAACTGTACTTCGGAGCCACCAGTCCTTTCTAAGTAAGCATCACTGCTTTCCGATCCAAATCCTTTTTCGCGCCTTGGAATGCTGATCAAAAGCACTCCGTCTGTTTCTTCGGGAAACTTCTTTTCGTGTTCCCTTTGATGGTTCATATAATAGTCGCACATCTTCATTTTGTCAAGACATTTTCTGAAAATACAATTGAATACTTGGAAACTATTTCTTATTTTGTCGTATTTGTACATTTAATTTGACAGTTTAGAGGCCTTCGGGGCTGTGCGAAATGGGTTTCGCCGCTATTGTCCACGCCATTCGAACAGTTTCGTTTTTGTATGGCATATTTCCCAGCCCTGACCGTAAAAGCTTCTCCTTCCCTTGCACGCAAGTGCAGAGCCTCCTTAGCTTAATTCCTAACGAAAAGGAGCCCCGGCGGACCGGGACTCCTGATGGCTATTCCATATGGGGCTTTACATCATTCCTTCATGTCAACGACCGAAGGCTTCGCCGTAGCCATAGCCAGAATCTCGAGGATTCCGTTCACCAGGAAGGAGACGCCGATCAGGATAACGTAGACGTCCACAGCACGGCGGGAGTTGAAAAGGATGATGGCACCGAGAAGGAGGACAATGCAGGAAACCGCGATGGCCGCTGCCTTGGAGCCGCCTGTGGC
>Ga0256404_1008065_pt1 | contig 16119 bp, 17 predicted proteins | sample RumenRJG_01DNA_FD_185990 | JGI IMG/M metagenome (GOLD analysis project Ga0256404, IMG submission 185990) | Bovine rumen microbial communities from Lethbridge, Alberta, Canada - RJG_01 | ecosystem: Host-associated > Mammals > Digestive system > Stomach > Rumen | place: Canada: Alberta | collected...
ACTCTCGTGGCAATTGCCTGGAGCCCTTCCTTTTCGAGCCATGCTCCGAACTCTTTCAGCGTCGTCAGGTCCATCTGCTCCAGCTTGTCGATGAGAACGAATCCGCATCCTGGATTGATCTTCCTGACTATTGCCACAGCTACTCTGAGCTGATCTGAGCCCGACATGTTATCCCACTTCTGCCCTTTATAGGTCAGTGCTCCGTCCTCGATGGAGAGTTCTGGGAGTGGCAGGTCTGCACCATCCAGGAGTGCAATTCTCTTATTTCTGAGGCTGGTTATTTCCTCTGTGCACTCTTCATGCTGGTCTTTGTAATCGGCAGCTTCCTTCTGAGCCAGGGCCTTAGTTTGATTGACCTTTACCTTGTCATTGATCTCTTCGATGTGCCGAATTGAGTGCTCCAGTTCTGCTGTGGATTCGTCCTGGAGGTCTTTAGCACTAGTCCGTGCAGTGATTGCGTTCTCCTGAGCTTCCTGGAGTCTGGCCTTCGCCCTGTCATAGGCTATCTGAGCTTCTGCAAGTTCTCTGTCGTAACGCTCTGCCAGCGCCCTTTTTCTCTGGTTTTCACCATTCCTTGCAAGGATTTCCTGCTGCTTCTGGATCAGCTCCAGAGCCGATACCGGTTCACTTGGTGCATCCGGATAGACAGGCAGTTCTTCTGCATATTTCTGTTTCTGGTCTGCTATCTGGCCAATTGTACGGCGTCGGTTGTAAACTTCCTGAATTTTCTTGTCTAACTCATAGAGTTTGTCGCCCACCCCGATGATCTTTAGCAGAGTGTCCGCTTTCTCCTTGTCGGACGCCTGCATGAATTTTGGAAGATCCAGCGCCAGCACGCTGATGAATTCGTCCAGAAGCTGCTGCCCTGCCAGGTTCCCGGAAGGATCAATTACCTTCAGGCTTGAGTTTTTTCCTTTCCTCTCAACAACTAACCCGTTTGAGAGTTCCACCCTGATGTAGGGGTTTACTACAGAGCCTTCACGATGCGCTTCAGATGGTTTAAACTTGTTCCCACCCAGCGCCCAGGTAATGGAGTCCAGGACTGAAGTCTTCCCCTGGTTGTTGTCCCCGCCGATGACGGTAAGCCCGGATTCGGCCGGTTCCATTGCCACGGCTTTTACTCTCTTGGTATTTTCTATTTCGAGTTTGTTAATTTTTACAGCCATAACAGTCTCCTTTTCTGCTATACTATTAGTGCGATTAATTTCTTCTGTTGCCCGTTTCAGCTTCGTTCTGAGCGGGCTTCTTTATTGTCTGTTTCATCTTCCTGTCCTCCGCCTCAGGCGGTCCTTCTGCCTTATCCTTAGGTCGATAATTGCCTTATCCGTTTCTTTCTCCTTACAGATCCGTGCATTAAGCTCTCTGCACTTCCTGGCGTAACTCTGATAGGCCGGGCACCCTACGTGACAGCAGTCTGTCCTCACCTGGCAGTTGTAGCATGGGGCTTGCATGTCGGCTCCTCTCCGTAAGACTCATCGTGATCATCACGGTCAATGCCTAATGACATCGCATCGGCGAAACCGATTGTATAAGCAGCTTCCATAAGGTTTTCCAATTCGTGAGTCAGGTTTATGCCATACTTTTTTTTGGCCATTGCCTTTGCGGCCGAAACAAAAGCATCTTCAACTGATGCATAACACACGCTTGCATAAGTCAGGAACAGATCTCTTTCTTCCCTATTTTTTTTCCCTTTTGTCATTTCTCCATCTCCTCCAGTTTCTTCTGCGCTACGTACGGCTCTGGCAGTGGCATCCATGCATCTACTTCCAGCCATTCCAGCCCACTATCCAGGTAATAACCGTCGTCGTCCTCCATGGCAGTATCTGCCCAAACATAGCCATTTACCGATGTCAGTATCTCGTCACCGGGCATTGGCATGTCACAGCATGCTATCATCTCCCCTTCAGGGCATCCGTCCTCTTCAATGCCTTTAGACTCTCCCCAAACACAAGGAATCCATACACCTTTAGGTCTAGTCATTTCTCTATCTCCTCCAGCTTTTTCTTCGCCCACTCCTGAGGGTCCCAGTTGTCCAGTATTATCAGCGCCGGGCCAAGCCACAGACAGGATAGCCCGTCGATGTAACCTGTTCTCAGCCATTCAATAATCCCAATAATAAGTGCCACAGTTAATATCTTCGTCATAAATCTCAAATCCTTGAACATCACTCAGCCTCCTGCCGATCATCTCCCAGCTCCTCCCACAGCTTGTCTCCTCTCCCGGGGTTCCTTATCTGCCCGATGGCCCAACCTTCTTGTGCCATTGATATTACATCTTCGAGAATATCTTCCAGGCTGTTTCCCGTCACATTGATGTACTCATGAAGATTACGCGCTCCGTGCCAATCAATCCGTACCAGCTCGATGTACTTGGAGCTTGAAGCCCGATACTCGATGCCTCGGATGTAATCCAGGCACAGCAGCGCTTCTTCCAGCTTTTTAACAAACTGACGCTTTTCTTCGTAAACTTCCTCAATTGATCTCATGAATTTACCTCCCTGTGAGCATAATCTGCTCTGCTACATCTGCGATAAAATACGTTTTCCCCGCAAACTTAGTTAGCCCATGGATCAGGCAGTCCACACTGTGTGGGTCCTTTTTCCCCATGTACTCTGCAAGCTGCTTCCTCGTGATGAAGGAAGCGCCGGTGTGTCTTCGCATGTCGTTTACGAGTTCCGTTTTCGTCATGGCTTCCTCCTTTTCTTTAGTAGATTATAAATCTACCTTCTTGGCAAAAAAAAGACGGTCTTTCTCCTGCGGAGACGTGATGCCCAGCACATCACAAAGCTTGGTGGCTTCTTCTGTCAGAAAGTCCGAATCCCCGTTGATTTTACGGCGTAAGCTCTGCGGTGAGATTCCAATGCTTTGCGCAATAAAGTTATACTTCAAGCCGCTTTTTTCAATGCGCTCGCGGATAAGCTTGCCATCAGTCACTCGTATCACCCCCTTTCACGTAGATTTTTATTCTACCGGGATTATACACATTCATAGATTACAAGTCAACATATTTTATCTTTTTTTGCATAATAAATTGACCTTTATTCAACCAAATAGTATTATTTAGCTACAATTATTCTGGAGGGAATGGAGGGCTCACATGATAGGAGAAAAAATTAAAGAGCGCAGGTTAGAGCTACACATGACACAGGAAGATCTCGCCGAGCGCATGGGATATAAAGGAAAATCATCCATTAATAAAATTGAAAAGGGAACTCAGGATATTCCCCTGTCTAAGGTTGAGGAGTTTGCAAGAGTGCTGCACACCACTCCAGCCGCCTTAATGGGATGGGATGACACGGTCACGCCAGTTGACCTCTCTGACTACGTCTCAATTCCGGTTTACGGCCGCATTCCTGCCGGAAACCCAAGGCAGGCTCAGGAATATATTGAAGGGCAGGTACAAGTCCCTCGGTCATGGACTTTGCACGGTCAGGAAATAGCCGCTCTGCATGTAGCTGGTGAATCCATGCTCCCGCTAATTCAGGATGGGGACACTATTGTCTACAGAGTGCAGCCTGACGTGGAATCTGGAAGTATTGCCGTATGCAGGATTGATGGATATGATGCCACTGTGAAAAAGGTCTTGAAACAGGAACCGCACACTATCATACTCCAACCGCTGAATCCTAAATTTCAGCCAATTATTTTCACCGGTGATGCGTCAGAGGAGCCGCTGGAGATTGTGGGAAGAGTGATTGAGGTGAGGCATGAATTATGAAGAAGTATAAACATAAAAAGACCTTCACGTTTGAAGGCAAGCGCTACTGTATTTATACAGACAGCGATGATCCCATTGTATGGGGTCAATTGATTGAAAAGAAGCGACAGCAATTGATCGTTGGAAGCAATCGACCAACAAGTAGCATGCCTTTACGTGACTGGGCTAATCAGTGCGTTGACGCTTACAAGACCAATCAGAAGGAAATTACCAGGAAAAAGTATATAGACCGGATGAATACGTGCATCCTGAAACAGATCGGACAGATGCCGCTCAATCGTATTAAGCCGATAGACTGCCAGCAGGTGCTCAACCGTCAGCAGGGTAAGAGCAAGACCCAGATCAACGAGGTCTACCAAACCCTGCGTTTTCTTTTTTCGCATGCAAAAGAAAATGGTCTGATCCAAAATGACCCTACAGAACACCTGGTAAGGCCTACAGGCACAAAACACCACAGGAGAGCTTTAACGGCTGAAGAACGGGCAACAGTACTTGCTGTTGGTGCAACTGATAGGAGATACTACCTATTTCTCTTGATGCTTCTATGTGGATGCAGGCCCTCTGAGGCAGAAGAGTGTAAAGGTTATGACATCATCACTAAGGATGACACTAACTTACTGCATATCAGAGGAACTAAAACAGTACAGGCAGATAGGTTTGTTCCTATACCCTCTTATTTGTATGCCTTAATTAAGGACACGCCACCGGAAGACTATATTGCATGCACTACTACAGGTGCAAAGATAGGTGAAAACCGCCGTAGAATATGGAAATCCTTTGTACGACAGATGAACTTGTACCTGGGATGCAAAACTTATAGAAATGAACTGATTCCGCCTTATCCTGTTGCGGATGATCTTGTACCTTACTGCCTCAGGCACGAATACTGTACTAACCTGGCACGTCTTGATGTGGACATAAGAGTAGCTCAGAAACTCATGGGGCATGCTTCAATCAAAATGACAGCTGAGATCTACACTCATATTGATGATTCAATGCTGCAGGATGTAGCTCAGAAGCTCAATGGGTAGAACACTGGGTAGAACACTGGGTAGCACCTTTTTTCACTATTTGGCTACCTTTGAGAGAAGATTTATTAGAAGCATAGATAAAGCAAAAGACCCTGCAAGCCTTGATTACTCAATACTTGCAGGGTCTTGATCATTGGTTGCGGGGGGAGGACTTGAACCTCCGGCCTCCGGGTTATGAGCCCGACGAGCTACCAACTGCTCTACCCCGCGATATCATATTTAATTGGTGCCGGAAACCGGGCTCGAACCGGTACGAGATAAAATCTCATGGGATTTTAAGTCCCAGGCGTCTGCCAATTCCGCCATTCCGGCAGAAAAAATAAATGGCTCCGAGGGTGGGGCTCGAACCCACAACCTACCGGTTAACAGCCGGTTGCTCTGCCATTGAGCTACCTCGGAAAAACCTGTCCCGTTTTCGCGACTTCTTTAGTATACGCTATTTCCAGGACATTGTCAACAACTTTTTTTATTTTTCTGTTGTTCATGTCTCCGGACTTAGGTCACAAGAGATATGGTACCACACCCCGGCCTTATTGTCTACTCCGAATCCATATTATTCTTTACGATTTCAATTTTCTTCCTGTACTTCTCCGCACTTTGAGGAAGTCCCACAGCCTCAAAGACCTGAGCCAGCTCCTCCATTACCTGAATGTTGCTAGGGCTGTACTGCAACGCTGTCTTATAATCTGTAATAGCCTCCTCGGCGTTGCCCAGGGAACTTTCTGCAACAGCCAGATAATACCAGAGAGGCCACCACTTGCTGTAAGCCCCTTCCGTATATCTGAGGAGAATGTCCCTTCCGTTCTGAAAATCTCCCCTCAAAATATCGTTGCAGGCCTCTTCAATTACCACCGGATCCTCAAGGGAATCCAGCCTTTCACTGATCTCTTCCCTCATTGATTCTGCATCCTCACCGGTCCTGGAGCCAGACAGCTCAAGGAAGGTCTGCCAAGTGAGCTGAGCTTTCTTGTAGAGGCCCAGGTTTGCATATGAATAACCAAGGAAATAGTAGCCCATATCAAAGTCCTGGTGAATCATTGTAAGCAGCTCAAATACCTCGATGGACTCAGCCTTGAAGCTTCCAACATAATCTTCATCATCGTTTTCCAGGGAATACGCATCTGTGAGAGCTCTTCCATAAAAATAAAGCGCATCCCTGTTTTCAGGTTCCATCATAAGCGCAGTTCTGAAAAACATGGCACCGATTTCGTAATTGCCTGAAGAAGACATCTTGACGCCTTCAGCGATCATTGCTTTTACAGCATTGTCACCAAACACTTTTTTAATGAACTCAAGGTACTGGCTCTTGAAAGGAAAATCCGGATCTCCTCCCAGCACTCTTCCCATATTAACTGCTATGGTCCTTGTGGTCAGTTCCTCTCCCTGGCCAGCACTAATAGGAACAGGAACATTTTTCATCACCTGTTCAAGGCCCATAGAGCTGAGAATATCATCCTTCAGCTCATCAAAAAGAGCTCCCTCGTTGAGTTTCCTCAGGAATCTGGCAACTCTGTCTTTTTCCTTTTCCGGCTTTGGGGCTTCATGTTCTGTACCTGCAGTCCCGTTCAGATTATTTGTCTTGTCAAGCTTAATAATCTCTGTCACTTAAAGCTCCCATCCTTTTCTGTCGAACTTCTTTACATCTTCAGGGCTCATGCTGTTCTCAAGATCGTCGTGGATAACATCCATGAGCACCTGTAATTTCAACGTTTCATTGCTGCTGTCATACTGACCCTGAGCATATGCATATAAGATTCTGTACAAATTTTCCTTAATACCAGTCTTCTTCATCAGGTCGTTTCTGTAAATAAATTCAGTAAGTCCCTGGAAAAAAGTGTATGGTTTTACGGAAGTGTCGCGGAAAATTCTTGGAAGAGACTGTGCGAAGTCTTCTGTTCCAGTGTATAGTCCCGTGACCCTGGCAATATCCTTGATTTTTATGAGCTCAGGCGCAGGCATAAAATCATTTGCAATCACCTGATAAGGCGCCCTGCTGTTGTAAACGTAGCCGAACTTATCAGCCTCTTCCCTGAGCAGCGTCCCCTTTCTCAGATTGAGAATCCTGATGTTCAAAGTGGCTGTCCCAAGGCCGTAAGCCTTGTTGAAAGTACGCTGGAACTGCTGAGGTGTGTCAAAAGGAAGGCCTGCTGTTATATAGGCATTAACCTTGACTTCTGACATCTGCAGAAGTTTGCTTACGTTGTACATCAGCTGGTAAATATTTGCCTTTCTCCCTGCCGCATCAAGAGCTTCCGCATTGGTGCTCTCAATATCCATATTGAATTCAAAGAGCCCTTTCCTTGCACCGGAAAGCAGGCGCACCGTCTCTTCATCCAGATAATCTCCGTTTACGTCAAATATGAATTTTGTCACACCATTGTCGTTGCTGATCAGGTAATCCCAGATTTTATAAGCCCTGTCAACATTATAGTTAAACCACTTCTCAACGAAGGTCACGGATTTAACTTCCTTTATCAGGAAATACCTTAACTCCGAACATACTCTTCCCAGCGGAAGAGCGCTAATGGACCGGTCAGGCAGAACCTGGGCATAAGCACATCTGTCTGCATCGCCTCTGAAAGACTGGTAGTAAACCTGATCTCTGGCCGTAAGTTCCTCCTGTTCATATGGAAAAGGAATTTTATCGTAGTCCATATTTTCCGGGAAGTCGTTAACATAGATTTCATCGTTCTCCCTGTATGCCAGCCCTCCGATCCTGTCGAAATCGAAGCTGTAGGTGAGAAGGGCTTTTACAAACCTGAAGAGTATCATCTCCCCATAGCCTCTGAAAACAAAATCTACCTGAGGATGATCTTCCATATACTTTCTGGTGCCGAAGCTGACTTCCCTTCCTCCCAAAATGATGTTCACCACAGGCATGGCTTTTTTTACCAGCTCAGCGATGTTGTCTATCCTGGAGGAAATAGCCATATTTGTATGGAAATAAACGATATCGTAATCGCTGGTGGTCATTTCCCGGGGATATTCTTTTACAGAAACGTCAGCCGGAGAACCTTCCACTGCACTGTAAAGGTTCTTCAATGCCAGTTTGCTGTGAATACAATCATTTTCAATCGTAGTCAGAAGAAGTCTCATCGTCTTACCTACATCCTTTCAGGAGCTTCAATGCCCAGAAGTCCCAGGCAGTTCTTTATTACAATTCTGGAAGCGTCAACAAGTGCCAGCTTTGCCAGCTTCTCGTCTTCATTGTCAACCAGTATGTGTTCATCATGGTAGAACTTGTTAAAGCTCTGAGCCACATCTACAAGGTGTCTTGTCAAAATTGAAGGCTCATACTTTTCGGCTGCATCTCTGATAACCTCAGGAACTCTGGACAGATCTTTTACAAGCTGATAAGCGCTTTCAGATGTGAGATAGCCGTAATCTGCCGCACCGCCGCTTCTCATTTTTTCCAGATCAGCCTCTCCCGCCTTTCTCAGAACGCTGCAGGCTCTCGCATGAGTATACTGTACATACGGGCCTGTTTCTCCATCGAAGTTTGTTACGTTGTTCCAGTCGAAAACGTAATCCTTGATTCTGTTGTTGGACAGTTCCTGGAAAATCACAGCTCCTATGCCTACCTGGCGGGCAACTTCATCTACGTCGATGCCTTCTGTGTTTTTCTCTGCGATTATTTCCCTGGTCTTTTCAACAGCAGTCTTCAAAACATCTTCCAAGAAAACCACCCTTCCGTTTCTGGTTGACATGGTTCCCTCAGGAAGGCTTACCAGGCCAAATGGAACGTGAACGCAGTCTTTCTGCCAGTCATATCCCATAAGCTGCAGAACAGCCTTCCACTGCTGGAAATGGAGATTCTGCTGAGATGCTACAACGTATATGCACTTATAGAAATCATATGTCTGCTTCCTGTAAATGGCAGCAGCAATATCCCTTGTGGCGTAAAGGCTGGATCCGTCAGATTTCTGAATAACTGCCGGAGTGCTGATTCCCATAGATTCCAGATCTACAATTTGGGCGCCCCTTGATTCCTGAAGAAGTCCCTTTTCTTTCAGCTCCTCTATAACGGCAGGCATTTTGTCTGAATAGAAGCTTTCGCCAGCGTAGGAATCGAAGGTGATTCCCAGCATGTCGTAAACCCTGTTGAACTCCTTAAGTGACAGTTCACGGAACTTTTTCCAGAGCTGAACCTCTTCTTCATTGCCAGCTTCAAGTTTTGCAAAAGCTTCCCTTGCCTTTTCGTCCAGAGACGGATCTTTCTCAGCTTCTTTATGGAATCTCGTATAGTAGCCCAGAAGAGTCTTTATTGGATCCTTTGCCAGTTCGTCGTGATTGCCCCACATTCTGTATGCAACAATCATTTTTCCGAACTGTGTACCATAATCTCCCAGATGGTTGATTCTTACCACATTATAGCCGGTCTCATCGTACAACTTGTAGATGGCATTTCCAATAACTGTGCTTCTTATGTGACCAATGTGGAACGGCTTGGCAATATTCGGTGATGAATACTCAACGATTACTGTCTTTCCATGACCCACATCTGAGCGTCCAAAATCGTCTTTTTCCTTCAGGACTTCTGAAACCACCTGTCCGGCCACCTGTTCTCTGCTGAGGAACATGTTAACGTATGCATTGACCTGTTCCACTTTTTCGAAAAACGGTGAACCTGCAATTCTTTCTGCCACGTCAGCGGCGATGAGTGGAGGTGCCTTTCTCAGTGTTCTTGCCAGCTTGAAGCACGGAAAAGCATAGTCTCCGTGACTGGTATCTGCAGGAATCTCTATCATTCCCTCGACTTCTTCATCTGTCAGTCCAAAGGCTGGATCATTCAGCTCCCTTGCAATTTGTTTCTTGAAATCTATCATTTGTCACTCCGATACAAATCTTCTTCTGTCATCAGCGGAATTCCGGCTTTTCTAAGCTCTGCAGCAAAAATTCCGTCTCCCGGCACAGTTGCTCCTGTAAAAGTTCCATCGTATATGGCCGTAACGCCACAGGAAGGGCTCCTGGCTTTCAGTATAGCTCCCTCTATGGACTCTCCTTTAGCCTCTGCAGTCTCCTTGGCCAGCTTCAAAGCTCTTTCTGCACCGGCCCTGAAGTACTCAGTCAGATCTCTGCCTGCCCTGTCAATTACTCGTCCATTTTGCTGTTCAGCCGGGTCTCTGGGAGCTTTAAGGCCTCCCTGGGTCTCCGGACAAACGGAAACGAAGCTTTTATCCCGGAGAAAATCAATGACTTCCCCGCACCGGCTGTTTCCTCCATTGTATTTGCAATTAACTCCAAGAAGGCATCTGCTTACGATATACATTTTACTCCTGTCCTCCCGGACTTTTTTCCGCCATGTAATATTTCTGAAATTTTATTTTTTCTTAAGCTCTACTATGGTCACTCCTTCTCCCCCCTGGTCATAAGGAGCAGCCTTAATGCTTTTCACCAGCTTGTTCCGCCGGAGTTCTTCTCTCAGTCCCTTCTGAAGGATGCCCTTGCCACGTCCGTGTATAATGCTGACTCTCCCAAGGCCTGACAGGCTTGCATCATCTATGTACTTTGCAACTTCTACTGATGCATCATCCAGGTTCTTTCCTATTACATTCAGCTCAGGGCTGATGCTTCTGGCCTTGCTGGATGATATTCTGGAATAGGCTTTTCTCTTCTGCCTTTCTTTATTGCCCTGAGGCATGCTTTCCAGGATTACCAGGTCTTTTGCATTTACTGTCATCTTAAGGGCTCCGGCCTTCACCGTTACGTTTCCATGGCTGTCTGCTTCCGACTGAACTTCTCCGTTCTGCTGAAGGGAAAGGATTCTTACCAGTGTGCCCACCTTAAGATCTTCCGGGTTTGCACCCTTCTCCCTTCTGACAGTTTTTTTAGGAGAATCATGTTTGCTGGCAGCTTCTTTCAGCTTCCTTCTGCTGTCGGCAACTGCTGCAGTTCGATGGCCCTTATCCCTGTCTTTAGAGGCTTTCAGCTCTTTGCTTACCTGTTCAACCTGATTCTGGGCGTCCTGAATGATTCTTAAGGCTTCCTTCCTTGCTTTATCAAGGATCTTTTCTTTCGAAAGCTTTATCTGGTTTGCTTCCTCGTCGGCTTCCCTGAGTCTCTCTTCTGCTCTGGCCTTTATTTTTCTTGCCTGTTCTATCTGAGACTCTGCCTCTGCCCTTCCTTCCTCAACCTTGGAAACCGCATCTTCAAAGCTCAGCTGGTTCTCATCCAGAAGCTCCGCTGCTCTTTCTATAACAGATTCCTTTAGGCCCAGCTTCCTGGAAATCTCAAAAGCATTTGATCTTCCAGGCAGTCCTGTTCTCAGCTTGTAGGTAGGAGAAAGGGTTTCAATGTCGAACTCCATGGATGCGTTTTCCACACCCGGAGTAGAAAGTGCATATTTCTTCAGCTCAGTGTAATGAGTGGTTGCAACAGTCATCACGCCCTTGCGCCTCAACTCTTCTATAAGGGATATGGCCAGCGCTGCTCCTTCTGATGGATCTGTTCCCGAACCCAGCTCGTCCAGAAGAACCAGGGTTCCCGGTCCTGCCTGCCTGATAATCTCTGAGATGTTTTTCATGTGAGCTGAAAAAGTACTGAGGCTTTGCTCAATGCTCTGCTCGTCTCCAATATCTGCAAAAACATCCTGGAAAACCGGTATTTTGCTTTCCGGAAGACATGGAACATGAAGACCTGTTTCAGCCATCAGCACGAACAGTCCTATGGTCTTTAATGTTACGGTTTTTCCCCCGGTATTGGGGCCGGTAATCAGAAGTGTATTGTAATTTTCTCCCAGGGAAACATCTATAGGTACGACTTTTTCCGGATCAATCAGCGGATGTCTTCCTTTTACTATCGAAAGACTTCCATCGCTGCTGAGTTCTGGCTCATATCCGTCCATTTCAACAGAAAGCCGCCCTTTTGCATTAATCACATCCAGCTCTGTCATGAGATTCTGATTGTTCAGCAGCTGGTGATAGTGCTCAGATACCTGGTCTGTAAGAACCGCCAGTATTCTGCGGATTTCCTCTTCCTCTGCCAGCTCCAGTTCCCTGAGCTGGTTGTTCATGGTAACTATTTCCTGAGGTTCGATAAAAAGCGTAGAACCGCTTTGAGACTGGTCGTGGACAAGTCCCGGAACTGAAGAAGCGTACTCCCTCTTTACCGGGACTACGTATCTGCCGTTCCTGACTGTGACTATAGAATCTTGAAGACTTTTCTGAAGAGTTCTGGAACTTGTGTATTTATAGAGTCTGCTCTTGATGGATTCGTTTTTGTTCCTTATATCTCTCCTTATCCTCTTCAGCTCAGCAGATGCATTGTCTGCCATTTCATCTTCTGAAAGGATGCACCTGTTTATCTCTGATTCCAGTTTTGGCTGGGGTTCAAGAAGATCTGATATTTCCGAGATAGAAGGTATTTCCGGAACATCTTCCGAGAGAAAGGCTTTGACTTCTCTGACTCCCGCAATACTTCTCCTGACAGCAAGAAGGTCTCTCATCGACAGAACTCTGCCTTTGCGGGCAATATTCAGGAGCTGGCTTATATCACCAAACTCGCCAACGGGAATACTTCCTTTATACACAATAACGGAAACAGCTTCCGTTGTTTCCGTTAAGGCTTCCTTTACTGACCGGACATCATTCATTATGCTCAGTCCGGCTATCCTGTCACGGCCAAGCTGGGAGCCTGCCATGGCGGACAACATTTGGATTATTCTCTTGTAGTCCAGCAGCCTGAGGGTCTTACTATTCATCGTCCCTCTTCAGTCTCTCAAGATTTCTCATCTCGTTTCTAAGACTAACGTTCTCTCTCTGGAGATCGAAGTAAGCATTCTCAAGATCGCTGCACTTGGCTTCCAGTGCCTTATAGCGCTCGCTGTCCTGAACAGCCTTGTCGTTGTCGTTTCCGATCTTCTCCTTAAGGTCAGTTACCTGCTTCTTTGCATTCTCCCAAAGAGAAATATAGTGCTTCACATCATTATCCAGCTGGTGGTTCTCAGTCTGAACCTTGAGCAGCAAATCACTGTTGTCCATCAGCTTCTCAGCCAGGTTGACAGCAGCCAGCACAGCGCACTTATAGTTTGGATTGCTGTTAAGCATCTTGCTGGTGCGGCGCAGCTCGTCATCTACATATTTACCGATCTCCTTGATCTTCTCCTCGCTCTTTTCACCAGAGAGAACATAATTGGTGCCGCAGATCGATACTTCTGCTCTGTTTCTTTCCATATAGTGCTCCTATCCTAATAGTAATAACTGATAATATCTGATGAGACGGTTGCCGCAACTCCCGTCACTTCATTTGCGTACGGTTTCGTACATAAGTATGGCTGCAGATATTCCTGCATTCAGCGACTCAACTTCCGGCGCCATAGGAATGGTGACCCTCAGATCAGCATTCTCCATTAATTCATGGGAAATTCCTTGTCCTTCATTGCCTATGACCAGTGCCACCCCTTTATTTAAATCCCCGTCAAAGTAGGGTATTCCCTTCTCAGGGTCGGTGACCACAAGTCTTCTTCCACTTGACCGGACTATTTTCAGAAGATCTTCATTGTTCTGGGCCACGAAATAAGGCATGTGAAACACCATTCCCGCAGTGGATCTCAAAGTCTTCACAGAAAACAGGTCGGCCGTTCCCTTAAGGGCAATTACGGCACAATAACCAGCAGCAGCTGCTGTTCGAATCATGGTTCCCAGATTGCCCGGATCCTGTATCCGGTCAAGAATGAGAATATTCCTGTCAGCCTGATCCGGATCCGTGAGAATTTCCGTATTCCAGTGAGGTTTCTTTATAACCCCCATGACTCCGGCTCCCGTCTCAGCATCGCTGACTCTGTCAAATAGCCTCTCCGGAACAACGAAGGTTCTGGAAGGCCATTTTTTTACAAGACTGCTCCGGATTCCACTCATGGACGCTGAATCTGAAACAATATAATACTCAGCATCCCATTTCATTGTGAGAGACTCAACGACAGAGTTTGTCCCTTCAATAAGGAACAAACCCTCTCTGTCTCTGCATTTCTTTTTTCTTAACCTGACCACCTGTTTAATCCGCGGATTCTGGTCAGAAGTTATTCTCAGTTCCTCTCCGGAACCATTTTCTCCCCTTAACACCCGCTTTACCGGCTATTTCAGGAAATCTGGTACATCAAAGTTAGATGCTGTATCAGGATCCTCACTCTTCAGAAGAGTTGAAAGATCCATCTCTCTTCCATGGAGACCGTCTTCTGTCTCAATGGCCTTTACGTTTGTTCTCACTGGCTTAACCTTCTTTGTTTCCGGCTCGTCAACCAGTCCGCCCATGCTGAAATCCGTAGCAATGAGAGTGATGGAAACCTTGTCGGCCATATCCTCACTTACTGTAGCACCGAAGATAATATTGGCATCAGGATCTGCCTCTGCCTGAATCTTCTCTGCAATCTTGCTGATGTCCAGCATTCCCATGTCAAATCCACCTGAAACATAGAGGAGAATTGACTTTGCTCCATCGATCTTTGTCTCCAGAAGAGGGCTCTCAACTGCATTTCTTACAGCATCTTCGATCTTGTTGTCGCCTGTGCCTACTCCGACGCCCATGTGAGCAATACCTCTGCCCTCCATTACGGTTCTTACATCGGCAAAGTCCACATTGACGATTCCATACTGGGAAATAAGATCTGAAATGCCCTGGACGCCCTTGCGAAGAACGTCGTCAGCCATAGCAAATGCCTCCAGCATTGAAGTGTTCTTCTCGCTGGAATCAATCAGCTTGTCGTTTGGAATAACAACCAGGGAATCAACAAAGTTCTGCAGGTACTGAATTCCCTTGGCAGCTCTGTTCCAACGTTTCTTTCCCTCGAATGAGAACGGCTTTGTAACAACAGCTACTGTAAGTGCACCGCAGTCCATTGCTGCCTTGGCGATAATAGGTGCCGCACCTGTTCCGGTGCCGCCGCCCATTCCTGCTGTTACGAATACCATGTCTGCATCCTGAAGATAGCTGGTAATCTCCTCGAGAGTCTCCTCGGCAGCTCTCTGTCCGATCTCAGGATTTGCACCTGCACCTCTGCCTCCGGTAATCTTCTCTCCAATCTGTATCTTAACCTCTGCCTTGCATCTAGCCAGAGCCTGTTTATCTGTATTTACTGCTATGAAGGTTACACCCTGCATATCAGAGTCAACCATCCGGTTAATAGCATTGCATCCGCCGCCACCAACACCTACTACTTTAATAATTGCAGCGTTGTCCTGTTCAGCGACAAAGTCAGAAACGAATTCCATCATAGAGCTCCTCCTCGTCTGTAGTTACATATATCTAAATATAGCATATTCATGAAGTGAATGCACCAGTTTGTTACATTTTTCAACCTTAAGGCGACTTTTTTTAACTAAATGTCCGGGGTAAAAGATGCATATCCGTCTTCGCTTATGGCTATTGTTCCCCTTTTTATATTCTTAGCGAAGAGCTTCTGCAGTATCTGCTGTATATGACCCTGGTCTATGGACGATTCAATTTCTTTAATAGACCCGGATACAACCATGCTTTCATACACATATGCTTTTATATACATCTCTGACATTTCAATGCGGATGAAGTAAATTCCTCCGTCTTCCATCTTTCCAAGTAATGTCAGCGCATCTTTAAATACGTCTTCGTTACGGGCTTCCAGGGGTTCTCCCAAAGTCGCCTTCTTGATCTTGATTCCGGTGAGCATGGTAACCTTAGGCTGAGTTTCCGTTTTTCTCAGCAGTGTGCCGTTCCTGTCTATAACAAGATACTCGTCGCCATACTTTATTGCAGCAATCTGAGACCTTTCTTTTACAGTGATGATCAATGTGCCCGGAAGCTTTCTGTGTATCTCCACGCTGTTGATGTAAGGATCCCTCTCAAGATAGGTTCTGATTTTTTTCTTCTCCGGTCTGTACAGAAGGTTTCCTCCTGTTTCTGCGTGGGCCATCTGTATTATTTCATTGTCAGTGTAATATCTGTTTCCATTTACCTCGATATTCCGAATCGTAAAGAAACCGGACAAGGAAAAAATGATCAGTCCCAGAACCGCCCCAATTACTATCAGCGGCTTTATGAAAAAGCCGGGAGTTTTTTTCCTATTCTCCCGTCTGACCTTACGCTTTTTCATGTTCTCTGCAACTACTTCTTCTGCAGATAATTCCCTTCCTTTTCTTTCAGGATTATTGTCCGGATTGTTCATCTGTCCTCCCGATAATAGTCTGAAGACCCAGGCGGCTTATTTCTTCAAGTCATCCATGATATTTCTGTAAATTATCTCTGTGGCGTCCAGAGGTGCCGCTTTTCTGCTGCCTTCTTCCATGGCATCCAGGGTCTCAGGCTCTCTCATAAGCTGGTTCAGTGTATTTACCACTCTTACACAGGAGTCTCCATCTTCTCTTACTATAATCGCACCGCCCTGATCAGCAACTGCCTTGGC
>Ga0256404_1008066_pt1 | contig 16116 bp, 10 predicted proteins | sample RumenRJG_01DNA_FD_185990 | JGI IMG/M metagenome (GOLD analysis project Ga0256404, IMG submission 185990) | Bovine rumen microbial communities from Lethbridge, Alberta, Canada - RJG_01 | ecosystem: Host-associated > Mammals > Digestive system > Stomach > Rumen | place: Canada: Alberta | collected...
CATTTGTTTGCGTTTTTATAATAATATTGTCCTTTTTTCTTTGTTTGTCTGCCAAATTCGATAGCGTGTTGCGGGCAGTGATGGTAACATGCGAAACACGTCAGGCAGTCGCCGGTATGTTTCCATGTAGGGAGGTGTCCTTTCCCGCCGTCCATGTTCCTGACTGGGCAGACGGAGACACATGTGCCACATTTCGTACAGCGCTGCTCTTCCACACGGAACTTCTTGTCCGTGATGAGATGTTTAATGAAAAATCCTCCCAGCACACGGCTGTTGATGCGAGGCCAATTGCCAATGACAAGCCGTTCTGCACTTCTTTTCCTTTCGATAATCTCTTGGATACATCTCTCCAGTTCTACACTGGCTGCAACTTTTTTCGCTGCTTCTTTTTGCGGTGTGTCCACATCCATGAATGGCAGTCCCACGTATGACTCTGGCATGATGAGTGAGAACTTGGCATCTAAATGGATGTTCCGCTCAGCCAGATCCTGTTCGAAAATCCGCATTGTCTCCCCGATGTTGTCGCCGGCGGTGCATAGTGCATAGCAGTAATGCTTGTCGGCATGCTCAATCGTCAGTCTCTCAATGAAACTGCGGACATTTTTCGGCGGTCGCCATCCGTGTACGGGAAAGCAAAAGCCGATGCGTTCATCCTTCTCGGGCGACCATACACAACTTTCCTGTTCCATATCAGGTATGAAAAACAGTCTCTCGCCGGTTGCCTCGCTGATTTTCTGCGCAGCCCAACGTGTATTTCCCGTTCCGGAGAAATAGAATATCATGCTGCAAAATTAATACAATTTTTCTATTTACCAAACTTTTCCAGTTATCGTGGGATAAAAAACGGAGAAAATGTTGTCAATGTCAAAGAAAATGGTTAATATTGCATGGAAAAAGAGAGTAACATGACCAAACGATACATATTAATAATGTTATGCCTGCTGTCGGGCATGATGAGTCTTTACGCACAAAAGACCATGCGTGACGTGTGGCTGTCCATGCCAGAGCAGTATGCTCCCTACCTGACCGAAAGCATGCGTGTCAGGATGTTGGAGGCTGTGGAGGAAGGATTGCCCGAGAAGACGGACAACCTGCTGAAGGGAACTTGCCAATTGGAAAGAATCACGGATGACTATTTGCGGGCGGTCATGGGGAAGACGACGTGCATGGAGTTGAAACTTTTCAAGACCGATGCGGGTGAAACACGATTGTGTGCCGTCAAGACTTTGGTGGCAGGTATCTCTGAAAGCATTGTACAGATAGGTCTTCCCAACTGGACAGAGATGAAGACGGTGACATTGACAGATAACCTTCAGGCTTTTCTGCCAGATACGTTGTCACAAGAGATGCAGGAGAAGGCTGCCCTTCTCGTGTTTCCCATAGCGACCACAGTCAATCTGTCAGAACAGGATTCTGTGTTTGTGGAGCAGGTGAGTCTGCCGGAAATGTCCAAAGAAGATAAGCAGTGGCTCACCAGCCTGCTGACAACGCGGAGGCGGACGCTTTCGGAGTTGCTTCCTTCAGAAAAATAATAGTATTCCTGCCATTTTCCATATTTGATTTCTAATAAACTTTAAATTTTCGAATATTTTCTCTGTTTTGCTTTTAGGAATCGATTTTTTGTTGTAATTTTGACCCTTGAAATCAGACCTAAAATCGCTCAGAATGAAAATAAATGGCATTTCTGGCGATTTTCCTGAAAAAACGAATATATTAAACAATAAAAAATAATGGACGAAAATCAGACATTTGATCAAGATCGAATTATTAAGATCAACATCGAGGAAGAAATGAAGTCGTCATACATCGACTATAGTATGTCGGTGATTGTGGCTCGTGCACTTCCTGATGTGCGTGACGGATTCAAGCCGGTTCACCGCCGTATTCTTTACGGAATGAACGGTTTGGGCAATACGAGTGACAAGCCTTATAAGAAGTGTGCACGTGTCGTTGGTGATGTGTTAGGTAAGTATCACCCGCACGGCGATTCATCGGTGTATGGAGCACTGGTGCGTATGGCACAAGAGTGGAATATGCGCTACACACTGGTTGACGGACAAGGAAACTTTGGTTCAGTCGATGGTGACTCCCCTGCAGCAATGCGTTACACAGAGTGTCGCTTGTCGAGAATGGGTGAGCATATCATGGACGACTTGGAGAAAGACACCGTCGATATGGTGAACAACTTCGACGATACGTTGACGGAGCCGAGTGTGATGCCCACAAAGGTGCCTAATCTGCTGGTGAATGGCGGTAATGGTATTGCCGTCGGAATGGCAACCAACATTCCCACTCACAATTTGGGCGAAGTGATTGACGGTTGCTGCGCTTATATCGATAATTCCGACATCGATACAGACGGACTGATGCAATACATCCCTGCTCCGGATTTCCCGACAGGTGCATATATCTATGGAATACAGGGCGTGAAAGACGCTTATGAGACAGGTCGTGGCAGGATTGTAATGCGTGCCAAGGCTGAAATTGAAAGTCATGAGACACACGACAAGATTGTTGTTACGGAAATTCCTTATGGAGTCAACAAGCAGCAGTTGATAGAGTATATCGCCGAACTTGTGAAAGATGGCAAGATTGACGGTATTTCCAACGTAAACGATGAAACAGGACGTCAGGGTATGCGAATCGTTGTGGACGTGAAACGCGATGCCAACGCCAACGTAATCCTGAACAAACTCTTCAAGATGACCGCTCTACAAAGTTCGTTCTCAGTGAATTGCATCGCTTTGGTGAAAGGTCGTCCGCGCCTTCTTACATTGAAAGAATGCGTTAAATATTTCGTTGAACATCGTCATGATGTAACCATCCGTCGTACCAAGTTCGACCTGAAAAAAGCGCAGGAGCGTGCACATATTCTGGAAGGTCTGATTATTGCTTGCGACAATATTGACGAAGTGGTGCGCATCATTCGTGCGTCGAAGACACCGTCCGATGCCCAGCGCAATCTGGAAAAACGTTTCGACCTTGACGAATTGCAGTCGAAAGCCATCGTTGACATGCGCCTTGCGCAGTTGACAGGACTCCGCATCGATCAGTTGCATGAGGAATTTGAGGAACTGGAGAAGTTGATTGCTTACTTGCAGTCGATTCTTGACGATCCGGAACTTTGCAAGAAAGTGATGAAAGACGAATTGCAGGAGGTGAAGGAGAAATATGGAGATCCCCGTCGCACGGAAATCAAATATTCGAGCGAGGAATTCAATCCTGAGGATTTCTATCCCAATGATCCTGTCGTTATCACGGTGAGCCATCTCGGATATATCAAGCGTACACCGCTGAGCGAGTTCCGTGAGCAGGCACGTGGTGGTGTCGGTTCTACCGGAGCTAAGACGCGTGACCAGGATTTCACGGAATATATCTATCCGGCAACGATGCATCAGACGATGCTGTTCTTCACGAAAAAGGGACGTTGCTATTGGCTCAAGTGCTATGAAATCCCTGAAGGCGACAAGTCATCGAAAGGTCGTGCGATACAGAATCTGCTCAACATCGCACCGGACGATGCCGTGAATGCCTTCCTCCGTCTGTGCGGATTGAACGATAAGGAATTCCTCAACACCCATTACGTGGTATTCGCAACCAAGAAGGGCGTTGTGAAGAAGACCTGTCTGGAAGCATATAGCCGTCCGCGCACGAATGGTGTAAACGCCATTAACGTGCTGGAAGGAGACGAAGTTGTAGATGTTCGCCTCACCAATGGTAAGAACGAACTGATTCTTGCCAACCGTAATGGTCGTGCCGTTCGTTTCGACGAGAATGCCGTTCGCACGATGGGACGCGTGTCAACAGGTGTCCGTGGTATGAAGATTGACGGAGGCGACGATGAGGTGGTAGGTATGATTGTAGCCGGCAACAAGGAGAATGAAACCATCATGGTAGTCAGTGAGAACGGTTATGGTAAACGCTCTCAGGTTGAGGATTACCGGAAGACCAATCGTGGGGCTAAAGGTGTGAAGACATTGAACATCACCGAAAAGACCGGACGACTCGTTTCTATCAAGAACGTGACAGACGACAATGACCTGATGATTATCAACAAGAGTGGTATCACCATCCGTCTTGCCGTTTCCGACTGTCGCGTGATGGGACGTGCCACGCAAGGTGTGCGCCTGATTAATCTTTCTAAGAAAAACGACGTCATAGCTAGTGTATGCAAGGTGATGAGTTCCGAGCTGGAAGCGATGGTCGAGGAAGAGAGCCGTGCACAATGGACTCAAAAGAAAGAAGACATCCAGCGCGACACGACCGCCACACCGGCAACGGATGAATCAAACACCGAAAATAATGATAGCGAAATATCAGAAAAAGAATAAGTGTTCGTTAATTAGATTATAAACCTTTTAAAAATAATGATTATGAAAAAATTAGTGATGATGCTCTTGATGGCGGTAACCGCCTCAACAGCCTTTGCACAAGACGATGTAGTAAAGCAGATTCTCAAACTGAAAGACTACAAGGAGGCTCTTAATCTTCTGAATTCAAACCTGAACGGGATGAATGCAGAGCAGAAAGCGAAATGTTATAACAAGGTGGTTGACCTTGCTCTTGAGAAGATTCAGGCAGAACAAGAGATTATGGCATCTAACGACTTGAAGAAGGAAAACGTTCCTTTCGACACTTTGGGATTCTATGATGCATCTAATGCAGCTATCGACGCAGGTTTGCTCTGCAATCAATTCGACAACATGCCAAACGCTAAGGGAAAGATTAAGCCTAAGTTCGATGCCAATAAGGACAGACTCTATCCGCAGCGAATAAACCTCATCAATGGTGGAATCTATTATCAGGAAAAAAATGATTTGAAGAAAGGATTTGAGTATCTCGCACGTTATGTGGATTCAGCAGATGCACCTCTGTTCAAGTCGTTCGACAAGGCTCAGGACGCCAACCTGACACAGATTGCATTCTACGCAGCCGTGTTCGCTTATCAGCTCAAGGATATGGCAAATGTGGACAAATATGCGACTATCGCACTTAATGACCCTGAGCGCGGTAAGGATGCTCTGAACCTGAAGATTGCTGTGGCACAGGAGAACCTGAAGACAAAGGAAGACTCTCTGAATTATATCAATACATTGGAAGGACTCTACGCAACCGACAAAAACAACGATATCGTTTTCGAGAGCCTCGCCATTATGTATTCGCAGATGGGTATGAACGATAAGCAGGATGCTATTTTCGCTGAGAAACTTGCAGCAGATCCTGACAACTTCACCGTATGGGCGATGCGTGGTCAGAGTGCCATGATCGACCAGAAACTGGACGAAGCTATCGGTCACTTCCACAAGGCGCTGAAGAAGCAGCCGGAGAACGCACAGATTCTTACTTGGATTGGTGCTTGTCTCCTTGACCGTGCCACACAGGCAGAAGAGCGCGCTTTGGGCAAGACCGGTCGTCTGGCTCCTGCAGCTGAGGCACAGATTCTTCCTCTCTTCGAAGAGGCTAAGACGCATTTGGAAAATGCACGTCGCGTAGATCCTGCACGCGAGAAGTCAAAGTGGGCTTATCCGCTCTACAGATGCTACTATCGTCTGTATGGTGCAAATGATGAGCGCACGAAAGAAGCAGAGACATATACTAAATAAAAACTATTTTGAACAGATGATAGGGGAGTCTCTTGCAATAGGATTCCCCTATCATTTATAGGTAGAGACAATGAGACGGATCATACTTTTTCTCTGTTTGGGCTTACTTTTTCCTGCATGTCTGTCGGCACAGAAAAAAGTGATGGCACAGGCGCGCACCTACCTTAAAAGTGGAAAAGATTTCGACAAAGCGGAAAAACTGATGAACGACCTGTTGGCTGATTCTGCCAACCGTGGCAACATGAAGATTCGTCTGATACAGTTTGAGGCGGTGAAAAAACAGTATGAACAAGGAAACGAAAAACTCTATCTCAAACAGAAATACGATACGGCGGCGTTGTTCACCCATACCTACAAAATGTTTCACATCTTGGAGGCAATAGACAGTTTGGACATGCTGCCTGACAAGAAAGGGGAGGTCAAGCCGAAATATCGTGCCAAACATGCAGAATTCCTCAATATCTATCGCCCGAATCTGTATAATGGCGGTGGATATTACATTCAGAAACAGGACTTTTCGCGGGCTTATCAGTTCTATAAAACCTACCTCGATTGTGCCACGCAGCCGCTATTTGAGGGCTATGATTATCAAAATAGCGACAGCATCATGCCCAAAGCTGCTTATGGGGCATTGTATTGTGGATACAAGCTGAAGAAGCCGGAACTCGTCTTTGCGCACGAGGAACTCGCTTTGCAAGATACGGTGCACATCGATTTCGTCTATCAATACGTTGCCGAGACTTATCTCTCACAGAAAGATACAGCCAACTATGTCGCCACCTTGCTGAAGGGTTTTGAGCACAGCCCAGAATTTCCCTATTTCTTCCCCCGTCTGACAGATTATTACAACAGGAGAGGGGAAATGGATGAGGCAATGAAAATCATCGACAAGGCGCTGTCCATAGACAGCCTGAACTCCATCTATCGTTTTGCCAAGAGCACGGTGTTGCTCAATACGGGAAAATTCAATGAGTGCATCGCTATCTGCAAGGAGTTGATAGCTGAAAACGATAGTCTTGCCGACGCCTATTACAATCTGGGATTGGCATATTTCACGCAGGCAATCGAGCTGGACAAGAAGTCCCAATACTCCCGTGCCGTGCATCGAAAGATACGTGAACTCTACGAAAAGAGTCGCCCTTACATGGAGCGTTACCGCACTTTGGCGCCTCAGCGACAGAGAAAGTGGCGCCCGGTGCTATATACGATATACCTGAACCTGAACATGGGTGAGGAGTTTGATGAAATCAACAAGCTGCGGATGCGCTGACCGACACGCTGTGCGGAATGTTTCCACGCATCTTTTTAACAAATGCGTGACAAAATGTAAGTAGGAGACACGGGCAAAGGCGTTTTTTGCGGTGAAGCGATAAAATAACCGCTAAATATTTGTGGGTTTGGAAATAAAAATGTAATTTCGCAGCGTTTTAGAAGAGTATGAAAACACATTATTAATAAAATCTTAATTTAGTTTTATGAAAAAGTACAATTTTACAGCAGGACCTTGCATCTTGAATCGCACGGTCATTGAGAAAACAGCTGAGGCAATTCTCGATTTCAACGGTATGGGATTGTCAATTGCAGAAATCAGCCATCGTTCAAAAGACTTTCAGGCTGTTATTGACGAAGCAGAAGCTTTGGTAAAAGAGCTGCTCGAAGTTCCTGAAGGATACTCTGTACTCTTCCTGGGTGGTGGTGCCTCTCTGGAATTCTGCATGATTCCTTACAACTTCCTCATCAAGAAAGCCGCTTATCTCAACACGGGTGTGTGGGCTAAGAAAGCCATGAAAGAGGCAAAACTCTTCGGCGAGGTAGTGGAAGTCGCTTCTTCAGCTGACGCCAACTACACATTCATCCCGAAGGATTGGACATGCCCGACAGACGTTGACTATCTGCACATCACAACCAACAACACCATCTACGGAACTGAAATCCGCAAAGACCTCGACGTTCCCGTGCGTCTCATCGCCGATATGTCGTCAGACATCTTCAGCCGTCCGGTTGACGTGTCTAAGTATGACGCTATCTATGCAGGTGCACAGAAGAACCTCTCTATGGCAGGTGTGACAGTTGTCATCGTGAAGAACGATGTTCTCGGACGTGCTCCGCGCGAGATTCCTACGATGCTCGACTACCGCACACACGTAGATAAAGGTTCTATGTTCAACACACCTCCTGTTGTTCCTATCTATTGCGCTATGCAGAACCTGCGCTGGATCAAGGAGCAGGGTGGCTTGAAGGCTATGGACAAGCTGGCTCAGCAGCGTGCAGAAATCGTTTACAACGAAATCGACCGCAACAAACTCTTCCGCGGAACAGTTGAGAAGGAAGACCGTTCACTGATGAACATCTGCTTCGTGATGAACGACGAATATGCTGAACTCGAGAAACCGTTCTTCGACTTCGCTACAGAGCGTGGCATGGTTGGTATCAAGGGACACCGCAGCGTAGGCGGATTCCGTGCAAGTACCTACAACGCCATGACCATCGAAGGCTGCGAGGCGCTCGTTCAATGCATGAAAGACTTCGAAGCTCAGCACTAAAATTTGCTGTCAGCTGATTGACTAACCGTCCGATTTAAGACGCTGCTTGCAGGTTTTCACTTGCGCAGAGGTCTTAAATCGGATTTTTTTTTGTCCTCAGAAACTATCAAAAAACGGTTTTCACATTTAGCCGGCAATTAAGTTAAAAGGAAAAGAATTTTAAGGCAGAAAACTTTACAAAGGTCGCATTCGTTCAGGAAGCGTCTTGTCAGATAAATCGAATGAGTATGAGAAAAATATGCGTTTGTTGCCCAAAAGTTGCATTTTTAACCGACGAATATTCCGTATCCTTCTGAAAAACTTGCTCTTTTGCCCGATAAAAGTAGTACTTTTGGACTCCAAAAGTGCCACTTTCAGCATGCAAAAGTTCCCCTTTTGGAAAACGGAAAAACAGGAACTTTTTCTAAATACTTCATTTTCAATGTTTTAAAATTTTGCTCAAAAAACTCATTTTTTTCACTCGGAGACTCAAATTTGGCAAGTTTGGCGAAATTTTCGTTCAACTCACATTTCCCAAACATCCGTTTTAGTTGTTGTTATGCAACTAAAATGACGCGAAATGTTAAAATCGATTGTTCTGGAAATGGGTAGGGGAGTGACTCAAAAAAAGCCCGATGCGGGTCATTCTGATGCGAGGTGCTTAGCCACGACGTATGCCGTTGTCCATGCCGCCTGGAAGTTGAAGCCGCCAGTGATGCCGTCGATATCGAGCACCTCTCCTGCGAAATACAGGTGTGGACGCACGCGGCTTTCGAGCGTATTCGGGTGAACAGCCGACAGGGCAATTCCTCCGCAAGTCACGAATTCGTCTTTGTGTGTGCCTCTCCCTGTCACCTGATAGTGGTCGTTCGTCAGCGTGTTGACAAGTCGGGATAAATCTTTCTTCCCGATGTCGCACCACCTGCGGTCGCTGTCGTCCAATGTCTTTCCCACTAAATATCGCCAGAGGCGCTGCGGAATGTTGATGGGGCTGAATGACGCGATGCTCTTCTTCGGATTTTGCGCAGCCGTTTCCTTTAACAGGCGCATCACTTCCATGTCTGGCAGGTTGCACCAATTGACTCCGAGTGGGGATTGAAAATTCCTGCTATGAAGGAGTGGGGCAGCATGGCTTGACAGTTTGAGGATGGCAGGTCCGCTCATCCCCCAATGCGTGATGAGGAGTGTATCTTCCGACTTGATGCCCGTTCCGGGAATGAATGCAGTCACACTGTTTGCGACCGTTCCCATCAGCTCGTGCAGGGCGTTATCGTCGATTTTCAGTGTGTAGAGTGACGGGAGTGTTGGTTGCGTCTCAATTCCTTCTCTTTGCAGCCATTCAAGGCTTTTTGGCTGCGCCGCACCACCCGTCGTGACAAGCACGTCGTCGAATCCGTCCAGCTCGTCGAGTGAAGAAATCTTGCTGTTGCAGACGATGTTGATGTCGTGTTGGCGTGCCAGGCGGAGAAAGCAATCGATGATGGTGTGCGCATCTTGCGAGGCAGGAAACACGCAGTCGTCAGGCTGTATGGTCAGTTTCATGCCGTGTCTCTCGAACCACTGCATGGCATCGTGTTGGTTAAAGACGTTAAACAGGCGTTTCATGAGGCGGTGTCCCCGTGGATAAACGGCAGAGAGGTCTTTCACGTGTGCGAATGTATTGGTGCAGTTGCAGCGTCCGCCGCCGGAAATCTCCACTTTTCTCAAGACCCGTTTCCCTTTCTCAAAGATGGTGACGTGGGCGTGGGGAGCCATTTCCTTGAGGTTGATGGCAAAGAAGAAGCCTGCTGCTCCGCCTCCGATGACAGCTATCCGTTTCATGCTACACTCAAACTTTTATATCTACCACCGTGATGCCGGTGCCTCCGAACTGCACATGCTCGTCGCGGAAACCGGAAACGTTGGGCACCGTGGCAAGATAGTCGCGAATCAGTTGCCGCAAGATACCATTGCCCGTTCCATGCAGGATACGCACGCGTGGCATTCCGATGATGATGGCATCGTCTATGAAATAGGTGACAGCCGTGACGGCTTCCTCACCGCGCATGCCCCGCACATCGATGTCTTGCTTGAAATTCAGTTTCCGTTTGTTGATGTCTTCCAGCGTCTTCCGAATCGTTTGCGGCGCCGTGCTGAGCTGTTGCTGCTTGTTCTCCTTTGCAAGTTCCAGTCGCCCGACCTCCATCTTTGTGCGCATGTTGCCAAAAACAATCACCGCCATGTTGCGGTCTATACTTTCGATGATGCCGACCGTCTGATTTCCTTTGATACGAACGAAGTCGCCGACCACCAGTTCCCGTTTTTCCGCATTCTCTTTCGGTACTTTCTGCGACATTGCTGCTTGCTCCTTTTTCTTGTTTTCTTTCCGTTTGCTACGTCGTTCCTGTCGCTCAACAATCTGTCGCATCTTACGATCGATGGACTTGTCGCCATCGTCTTTCTCGAAAGAAGCCACTTCCTGTTTGAACGTCTCAAGCTCCTGTCTCAGCCGTTGTGTGTTTTCCTTTTCCGCTTGCTTTTCGCGTATCTCACGAATGGTGTTCTCTATCTTTCGGTTGCTTTCAGTAAGCAGTTCTTCCGCTTGTTCCTTGGCTTTTCTCAACACGTCCTTTCGGTTTTCTTTCAGCTCAGCCATCGCTTTCTCATACTGGCTGATGATGCCCTCAAGTTCCTTTTCACGCAGATGGATGTTCTTTCGCTTGTTTTCCCAATAGCGCTTGTCACGAACGATGTCCTGAAGATATTTGTCGCTTTGGATATATTCCGACCCGACGATGTCCGAAGCGTCTTTGATGACCTCCTCCGGAATGCCAATCTTTCGGGCTATCTCGACGGCGAACGAACTTCCTGGTTTTCCGATTTCAAGTTGGAACAAGGGGCGCATCTCGTGTCGGTCGTAGAGCATGGCGCCGTTCGTGACACCATCCTGAATATCAGCGTATTGCTTAAGGTTCTGGTAGTGGGTCGTTATCACGGCAAAGACTTTTTTCAGGCAGAACTGCTTCAATATACTTTCCGCTATAGCCGCTCCGATGCGCGGCTCGGTGCCACCGCCAAACTCGTCAATCAGCAAAAGCGTGCGACTGTTGCCGCGCTTGAGCATGTTTTTCATGTTGAGCAAATGGCTGGAATAGGTACTCAGGTCGTTTTCGATATTCTGTTCGTCGCCAATGTCAATCATAATCTCGTCGAACACGCCCGTCTTTGAGCGATAGCTGACAGGAATGGACAATCCGCATTGCAGCATGTATTGCAGCAGTCCGACCGTCTTCAGGCAGACAGATTTTCCTCCGGCGTTAGGACCGCTTATGATAAGGATATGCTGTTCTTTCTTTAGAGTGATTTCGAGTGGAACTATCTTTTTGTTTTGCCTTTTCAGCGAGCGTTCGAGGAGCGGGTGGCGAGCCTCTATCCAGTCAATTTCCGGAGTCTGTCCCACAGTGGGTTCGTAGGCATCCATCGCCGAAGCCAAATGCGCTTTCGCCCGTATGAAGTCAATCGCAGCAAGGAAGTGGTAGGCAGAGAGGATTTCATCAACATGCGGGCGTATGTCTGAAGAGAACTCAATCAATATGCGCATGATTTCGCGACGCTCCTCATTCTCTAACTCCCGTATGCGGTTGTTTGCCTCCACCACTTCGGTCGGCTCCACATAAACGGTCTTTCCCGTTGCCGACTCGTCGTAAACAATACCGCCGATTTTCCGCTTCAATGCAGAGGCGACGGGAATAACCAAGCGACCGTCACGAAGGGTGGGAGAGACATCTTTCTCTACGACGCCCTCATTCTGCGCGGCATGTAATATCTTATATAATGTACGTGCGACGGAACTTTCAGCCTTAGACAGATTTCTCCGAATCGTCAATAGTTCGGGAGATGCGTTGTCGTGAATCTTTCCAAATCTGTCCACAATCTGGTCGCATCGCTTCACGATGCCCGAGAAGGAACGGATGCCCTCCGTGAGCCGTTGTAGCGTAGGATAGGAAAAGGGACCGTCGTCAGCATCTTCGCGCCGGTTCAGAAAGACAACACATTGATTGATTGTATCTAATGAGCGCCGGAGATTAAAAACTTCTTCGGCTTCCATGTAAGTGCCTTCCACGCGCAGTCGGCTGACACCCTCACGAACGTCAAAGAGATACTGCAACGGGAAACTGTCCATGCCCGCTTCGATGCGCCGGAACTCGACAATCTGACTCAGTTGCTCGTTGATCATGCGCTCATCTTTCGACATCGCTATGCTGTCAACCAATTCACTCCCTAACGAAGAGAGGCAATTCTCTTTCAGCAGGAGCTTAATCTCCCTAAAGCCTATCTTTTCCTCGAAATCATGCGGATAAATCATGTTGCGAAATTAAACTAAAATCAGCAAACAAGCAAAAAAATAAAAGAAAAATTTGCGGGATAACAAAAAAGACATTAACTTTGCAACCGCTTTTAGACCATTTAAGCAAGGAGAGATGGTAGAGTGGTCGATTACAACGGTCTTGAAAACCGTCGTGCTGAGAGGCACCGGGGGTTCGAATCCCTCTCTCTCCGCTAAAAAAGAGAAATCCGAAGCAGGATTTCTCTTCTTTTTGTGTCTATTTTTTCGGCTCTTGCCTTTTGAATGACAAGGTGCCTGGCATCTTATTCCACTTCTTGTTAATGACAAATTTCATGGGACTGCCTGATTGATGCTTCCATGTGTAAGAGCCGTCGGGGTTGAAAGTAAGAAGGGCAACGAAATCTTCGCTTCCATAGTCGTTGATAACCGAAAGCTGGGCAGTGTTGGGACGAATCATTTCTGCATCAATGACAATCCACTTGCGGAAATCTTTCTTTATGGAAATATATCCTGCAACCTCACCAAGCACTTCCTGCTGAGGCACAAGAATGTTCTTTTTCACTAAATCAATTTCCATGCTAATCTCATTTTGCTCATTGTAAAGAGATGCCTGGAACGGATTCTGATCATGCTGCGCATGCACGCAACATGCTACTAACACTGCAATCAGTAGGGTATGAAGTCTTTTCATGGGTGTCAAGTTAAAACGTATTTATGTCTGCAAAGATAAATAAAAGATAGGTAATTAGCGTTCAGAATGTAGATTTTTTTGTAACTTTGCATCGTTTTAACAACGTGAGGGAAAAGAATTGGGCACAGATTTGTGTGAGAGAATTCTTTCCGATATATAAACATAGGTAATAGATTGTTATGAAAATTAAGACAGATTGCAGTAATTTGCCTCAATGGAAGGAGCTGACAGTGAAGTCGCGTCTTCCTGAGGAGTTGAAGTGCCTGGATGAGTTGGCGCATAACGTGTGGTGGGCTTGGAACTATGAAGCTCGTAATTTGTGGAAGAGCCTTGATGAAAAGCTATACGAAGAGGTGAATCATAATCCCGTGTTGTTGCTGGAGCGTTTGAACTACGACCGCAAGGAAGCTATCGTTAAGGATAAGGCTATCATGAAAAAGGTGAAAGACGTATATGGCCGATTTGAGAAATATATGTCCGTGAAGCCTAACAAGAAACGTCCGTCGGTAGCTTACTTCAGCATGGAATATGGACTTAATCATGTTTTGAAGATATACTCTGGTGGCTTAGGCATGCTGGCAGGCGACTATCTGAAGGAAGCATCCGACAGCAATGTGGATATGTGTGCCGTCGGCTTTATGTATCGCTTCGGCTATTTCAAGCAATCGCTGAGCATGGATGGCGAACAGATAGCAAACTACGAGGCACAGCATTTCAACTCTTTGCCCATCGTCCGACAGATGGATTCCGACGGTAATCCGATGGTGGTGGACGTGCCTTACATGAACTATTATGTACACGCCAACGTGTGGAGGGTGAATGTCGGACGCATTTCGCTCTATCTGCTCGATACTGACAACGAGATGAATTCTGAATATGACCGTCCCATCACGCACACACTTTACGGAGGTGACTGGGAGAATCGGTTGAAGCAGGAGATTCTTCTAGGCATAGGAGGTATGCTGACACTGAAGAAACTCGGTATCGAAAAAGAGATATATCATTGCAATGAGGGACATGCTGCGCTATGCAATCTGCAGCGCCTCTGTGATTATGTGAAGGAGGGACTTACGTTCAATCAGGCAATGGAGCTCGTGCGTGCCTCTTCGCTTTACACCTGTCACACGCCGGTTCCTGCCGGTCATGACTATTTTGACGAATCGCTCTTTGGAAAATACATGGGTGGTTATCCGGCAATGCTCGGCATTACTTGGGATGAGTTTGTCGGTATGGGACGCGAGAATCCTGAAGACAAGACAGAGCGCTTCTGTATGTCAACCTTCGCATGCAACACCTGTCAGGAAGTGAACGGTGTGAGCAAGCTGCATGGATGGGTCAGCCAGAAGATGTTTGCCCCCATTTGGAGTGGATATTATCCGGAGGAGAATCATGTGGGATATGTGACCAACGGCGTGCATTTCCCCAGTTGGGCAGCAACGGAATGGCGACAGCTGTATGGTAAATACTTCGATGAGAACTTCATGAATGACCAAAGTAATGAGAAGATTTGGCATGCCATCTATGAAGTTCCTGACGAAGAGATATGGGCTACGCGCATGGCGTTAAAAGAGAAACTTGTCAAATATATACGTGACAAGTTCCGCGAGACATGGCTGAAGAATCAGGGCGACCCGTCGCGAGTGGTTTCGCTCTTGGAAAAGATAAATCCGAATGCGTTGATGATAGGCTTCTGCCGTCGTTTTGCCACCTATAAGCGTGCGCACCTTCTGTTTACCGACCTTGAGCGCTTGTCAAGGATAGTCAACAACCCGGAACATCCCGTACAGTTTATATTCTCAGGGAAAGCGCATCCTGCCGACGGGGCTGGACAGGGATTGATTAAGAAAATATTCGAAATAAGCCAGCGCCCGGAGTTCTTGGGCAAAATCATTTTCCTCGAAGATTATGATTTCCGCTTGGCACGCAGGTTGGTTTCCGGAGTTGATATCTGGATGAATACTCCGACTCGCCCGCTTGAAGCATCAGGAACGTCAGGCGAGAAGGCAGAGATGAACGGAGTGGTGAACCTCTCGGTACTCGACGGTTGGTGGCTAGAAGGCTATCGTGAAGGTGCCGGCTGGGCTTTGACGGAAAAGCGTACCTATGAAAACCAAGGATATCAAGACCAGTTAGACGCTGCGACCATCTATGGACTGCTCGAAAACGAGATAATCCCGCTTTACTATGCTCAAAACAAAAAAGGCTACAGTGAAGGATGGATTCAAGTCATCAAGAACTCAATAGCAACGATTGCCCCGCATTATACCATGAAACGCCAACTGGATGACTATTTCTCCAAGTTCTATGTAAAAGAAGCTGCACGTTTCAAGGAACTTTCTGCAAACAACAATCAGCTGGCAAAAGAAATTGCAGCATGGAAAGAGAGCGTGGCAGAAAAGTGGGATGGCATACACGTGGTGTCGAAAGAAACTACTATACCCGAAACCGGAGCAGAAACCGGAATCCAATATGTCTTGAGATATGTGATAGACGAACAGGGACTGGATGATGCTATCGGTTTGGAATATGTCGTGTTGCATACCGATAATGACGGTACGAATCACATCTATAGCGTTCATCCGTTCAAGAAGATTGGGAAGAACGGAAATCTCTATACGTTCGAATGTAAGATAGAACCAGACGATGCCGGAACATTCAAGACAGCCGTGCGCATGTATCCGAAGAATGAAAAACTGCCACATCGCCAGGATTTCTGTTACGTGAAATGGCTTGACTAAGAAAAAATGGAGTATGTCTTCAAAAGGACATACTCCATTTTCATTTATAATACAATATGCTTTTACAAAAAATTGCTACGTTCAAATCGCCTTTCAGTTCAAAGTTTGGAATACCAAAGCAGAGTGGGGTGGTTGAGAATTTGCCCGGACAAATAGTATTTGAGGATAAGTTTCGGAATGCCGACTATATTCGTGGTTTGGAAGATTTCGACTATCTTTGGCTGATATGGGGATT
>Ga0256404_1008067_pt1 | contig 16115 bp, 13 predicted proteins | sample RumenRJG_01DNA_FD_185990 | JGI IMG/M metagenome (GOLD analysis project Ga0256404, IMG submission 185990) | Bovine rumen microbial communities from Lethbridge, Alberta, Canada - RJG_01 | ecosystem: Host-associated > Mammals > Digestive system > Stomach > Rumen | place: Canada: Alberta | collected...
TACGCTTCCGTCGGCTTGTTTAGCCAGTTTTCCTGTTTCAATGGTGATGGTTCTCCCATCAGCCAACTGAATCGTCTTGTTAATAACGTTCATCTAAAAAATCTTTATTGTTTTAACTACATCTAAAAATATATATCTGAGCGAGTCGGAATACCTCCCCGCAAAAAACGCTGCAAAGTTACGAATAAGTGAGGGAAGAACAAAATAAATTCATTTATTTTTTATTCCGAACGAAAGTAACTTCTTGAAAGTTACGAATAAGTGAGGGAAGAACAAAATAAATTCATTTATTTTTTATTCCGAACGGAAGGAGTTCCCTTGAGCTGTGCGAAAAACTTCTTAAAAGTTACGAATAAGTGAGCACACTACAAAATAAAAGCTTGTTTTTATTTTTATTGTCGAACGAAAGTCACTTCTTAAAAGTTACGAATAAGTGAGGGAAGAACAAAATAAATTCATTTATTTTTTATTCCGAACGGAAGGAGTTCCCTTGAGCTGTGCGAAAAACTTCTTAAAAGTTACGAATAAGTGAGCACACTACAAAATAAAAGTTTGTTTTTGTTTTTATTTTTATTGTCGAACGAAAGTCACTTCATTTCGCTTACCTCCCCGCTTACTTCCTGCGATGATGACGACAATCACCCACCTCGGTCTGCGGGAGTTCCTAAAAGAAGGGACACTAATTCGCATCCTCCGACTTTTTTGCACAAAAAAAGCGACCCTTGGCGGGGTCGCTTTTTCGTTTCTATTTCACCACCTGTTTCTTTCCGTTGCGGATATAGACGCCGGGGGTTGTAGGACGCTTTGAGAGCTTCTGGCCCGAAATGGTGTACCACACATTGTTTGTTGCGGTTTGACTGTCGGCTTTGATGCCACCTACGCCCGTCACATTGCCTTTCAGCATGACGGAGAAGGTTTTGGAGAGGTGGTTGAGTCCGTTCCACTCATCATCCACGGCAACGATGCTGCCCTCGATGGTGTCGCCGTCGCTGTAGCCGTATTGCTGCATGAGTTCGCCGTTGAGTCTCCACTGGAGTGTCATCGGGTTTTCTGCCATGACGAGGGTGCTGTTTTCGTTGCTGAAGGCAATCCACTGGCCATTGATAAGCACCTCGGCACCTGCGATGAGGAACGCCACGCCGTTGTAGAAATGTTTATTGAGGGGAAGCGTCTCGCCGATCTTGATCTCGGTGGGCAGTTCCTGCGGCATGTTGTATTTTTTGAATACGCCGGCGGGACTGATTAGCTGCAGGGGTTGCGATTCGGGCTGCTGGATATAGCCGTCGTCGGTGGGGATATCTACGATGTCGTCCGTATCGCCATCGCCATTCAGGTCGAGTCTGATATAGTCGGTCAGCGCAGTAGTTCTCATCCTGTCTAACAGAGCATCCACATCCTCGATGTCGGCGCCCATCTGGAAGCATAGATCAGCCATAGCTACATTTACATAGTTTGGATATGATGAATCGTATCTACCGGACTCTGCTACAATGTCTCAATCATATGCATCATAATGTGGAAATATGCGTCAAGTAAATAGAGACTTATCAAAAAATCATACAGGAAATTTACTTCATGTAGTTTCATTATTGGTTTGATCAACATCTCCACTTTTATTTGTTGCAACCGTAACCATAATGTGATTATATGAATCACTATTTTTATTTCAGTTAGCTGCGGAAGGCAGTCTATAAACTCCGTTATTATTTCAGTTTACTTTTTCATGATAAATTTTATTTTTTAGTACTCAATTTCTTTTTAATATATTTCATCAGGCAGCAAAGATAAGAAAATTCTTAGATCTGGCTAATTGAGATTTTAGATTCTCGCTGTTTTGGCTAATCCACCATGCTTTATCACTTTCTCAGTATGTTGAATTTCAAAAAATATAAATATTATTTGGGTTTGCATCTACGCGTTCCTTGATGCTACCCCACCAAGAATCTCATTTATTTTGCACGATGAATTTTGCCTTATCGTCGATGAGGGAGTTTAAAATATTTCGTTCATCAGTTGCATGGGGTGTAGATTCTCAGCCGCTTCATCATATATGCTCATAGTTGTCATATCACTCAGGCTCCTCCATGGTCATACCTGTATGTAGCCTGGACATCAGTTGCTGATACTCCTGTGGTATGTAGGATCCTGCTCAGTACTCCCACATCATATCTCTAATCTTGGTAGCCTCAGCGATACCCAGATGCTCTATGTGTTCGTACGCCTTTTTATCTCCAGCTTCTATCTGTCCCACTATGGGAAGGATGTCGGCAGGTTTTAGAAAATTGATCTGCATAGGGGAGTACGCTTTGGCTTTGTGGATAGTTGAAACGGTCTGGGAACTGATGGTGTCGGGAACCGCTGCCACGGCAACGGGCGAGCCCGCCATCATCATGACTGGAACTCACAATAAAACGGCAAGGAACGTCTTTACTCCTTGCTTAAATCAATAAGCGTGGTTCGAAATGACCCTGTCAGGGTTGGTGTTTTTTCAAGCCATAGGCTGTTTTCCGGTTGTTTCTGTGAGCCTTGTCCGTTTCGCGTGGCGGGCTTTCGAGGGTCAGGAGCTGCCCCTTCAGTGTGTGGAACGACGTCTTCTTTACCCTGTGCCTATCTATGGGCGACAGCCATGCTAACTTGCCTATATATCCCTATACAGCTTAATATAGCACGCTTTTCATTCCCCGCCCTTGCACCCGTCGTTTCCCTTGGGGCTTCCTCTTCCACCGTCGCGGGCTGTGAACGCAGATAAACGCTACCCCCGCCGTGGCCTCTTCCGCACGCTTGCGAGCAGGACTGCTCGGTTGGATATTTTCATTCGGAGAAACTGCAAAAGCACAATTCTCCGCCACAAAGTTAAGAAATGTTTTTGGAACTGCCAAAATTTTTCGTCGCTTTTTCGTTTCTATTTCACCACCAGTTTCTTTCCGTTGCGGATATAGACGCCGGGGGTTGTAGGACGCTTTGAGAGCTTCTGGCCTGAAATGGTGTACCACACATTGCTTGCTGTGGTTTGGCTGTCGGCTTCGATGCCACCTACGCCCGTCACATTGCCTTTCAGCATGACGGAGAAGGTTTTGGAGAGGTGGTTCAAGCCGTTCCACTCATCATCCACGGCAACGATGCTGCCCTCGATGGTGTCGCCGTCGCTGTAGCCGTATTGCTGCATGAGTTCGCCGTTGAGTCTCCACTGGAGCGTCATCGGGTTTTCTGCCATGATTTGGGTGCTGTTTTCGTTGCTGAAGGCAATCCACTGGCCATTGATAAGCACCTCGGCACCTGCGATGAGGAACGCCACGCCGTTGTAGAAATGTTTATTGAGGGGAAGCGTCTCGCCGATCTTGATTTCGGTGGGCAGGTCTTGCGGTAGGTTGTATTTTTTGAATACGCCGGCGGGATTGATCAGCTGGAGAGGCTGAGTTTCTGGCTGATCGATATGTCCATCATCAGTATCTACCTGCACTATATCATCAGTATCGCCATCGCCATTCAGGTCGAATCTGATATAGTCGGTCAGCGCAGTAGTTCTCATCCTATCTAACAGGGCATCCACATCCTCGATGTCGGCGCCCATCTGAAAGCATAGCGACGCCATGGCAACGTTGACATAGTTTGGATATGATGTAGCATAGTTTCACCCATCTCAGACAATATGTCAATAATCATTATCAGAGTATGGAAAACTGCGTCATGCCCATAACGATTTATAAGAAAATCATACAGGGACTTTGCTACCAGTGTTATTGCTTGTTTTGTCAGCATTTCCATTTTTATTTGTTCATATTGTAACCATAACATGGTTGTTTGGATCTTTATTCTCACTTCAATTTGCTGCAGATGAAAGCTGATAAACTCCACTATTATCTCAATTAACAGCCTCATGATATATCTTATTTTTTAGTATTCGCTCTCAATTTTCTTTATATTTTCCAATATTTGATCATGATGAAAAGATAAGAAAATTTTTGGATCTTGCTAATTGAGATTTTAGATTCTCGCTGTTTTGCGTAAGCCACCAAGCTTTATCGCTTTCTCAGTATATTGAATTTCAAAAGATATATATGTTATTTGGATTAGCATCTACGCGTTCCTTGATGCTACCCCACCAAGGACTTCATCCATTCTGCACTATAAAATTCGCCTTATCTATAATAGAATTTAATATGCTCCAGGAGTGGGCTGCATGATCACTTGGAGTAGATCCAGATCATCATATAAATTCATAATTGTCATATCACTTAGGCTCCTCTCTTGTCATACCTGTATGCAGTCTGGACATCAGCTGCTGATACTCCTGTGGTGAGTAGGATCCTGCTCAGTACTCCCACATCATATCTCTAATCTTGGTAGCCTCAGCGATACCCAGATGCTCTATGTGTTCGTACGCCTTTTTATCTCCAGCTTCTATCTGTCCCACTATGGGAAGGATGTCGGCAGGTTTTAGAAAATTGATCTGCATAGGGGAGTACGCTTTGGCTTTGTGGATAGTTGAAACGGTCTGGGAACTGATGGTGTCGGGAACCGCTGCCACGGCAACGGGCGAGCCCGCCATCATCATGACTGGAACTCACAATAAAACGGCAAGGAACGTCTTTACTCCTTGCTTAAATCAATAAGCGTGGTTCGAAATGACCCTGTCAGGGTTGGTGTTTTTTCAAGCCATAGGCTGTTTTCCGGTTGTTTCTGTGAGCCTTGTCCGTTTCGCGTGGCGGGCTTTCGAGGGTCAGGAGCTGCCCCTTCAGTGTGTGGAACGACGTCTTCTTTACCCTGTGCCTATCTATGGGCGACAGCCATGCTAACTTGCCTATATATCCCTATACAGCTTAATATAGCACGCTTTTCATTCCCCGCCCTTGCACCCGTCGTTTCCCTTGGGGCTTCCTCTTCCACCGTCGCGGGCTGTGAACGCAGATAAACGCTACCCCCGCCGTGGCCTCTTCCGCACGCTTGCGAGCAGGACTGCTCGGTTGGATATTTTCATTCGGAGAAACTGCAAAAGCGCAATTCTCCGTCGCAAAGTTAAGAAATGTTTTTGGAACTGCCAAAATTTTTTCGCGGAAAAATTTGTGCGGATGATATCTTATCTGTATTTTTGCAGCAGAAACGCTAAAAAGGTAGCCAATGGATACCTTTGAAAGTATATTTAACACTTATAAAATAGAAAATGATGGAAAATCTAAAGTCGTTGTACGAGCAGTGGATGGCTCTCCAACCACTCGAAGAGCGCAAAAGATATTTGTTGAGTCAGCGTTTTACGATTGACTACAACTACAACAGCAACCACATTGAGGGCAACACGCTGACCTACGGGCAGACGGAGCTGCTGCTGCTCTTCGGCAGGGTGAGCGGCGAGGGCGAACTGCGCGACTTCGACGAGATGAAGGCGAGCCACGTGGGCTTGAAGATGATGACCGAGGAGGCGACGACGGGAAAAATGCCGCTGACGCAGAACTTCATCCGCCAGCTGCACAAGACGCTCTTGCGCGAAGACTACACCGTGTATCGGAACCTGCCCGGCGGCATGTACACCAGCTTCGTGATTCATGCAGGCCAGTACAAGACGCGCCCCAACAGCGTCATCACGCGCTATGGCGACCGCTTCGAATATGCCTCGCCCGAGGAGACACCGGCGATGATGACCGAACTCGTGGACTGGTACAACGAGGCGGAGCAGTCGGGGAAATACACGCCCGTGGAGCTGGCTGCCCTGTTCCACTACCGCTACATCCGCATCCACCCCTTTGAGGACGGCAACGGGCGCATTGCCCGCCTGATGGTGAACTACATTCTGGCTCGCCACGACTGGCCGATGATTGTGGTGAGAAGCCGGAAGAAAAGCGAGTATCTGGAAGCTCTGCACCGCAGCGATCTTATAGTGGGAAGTAATCCTTCGAAAGGAGCCGCTGCAACGCTGACCGACATTCGGCATTTCTTTAAATTCTTTGTATCTATCGTTGCATCGGAGTTGAAATATAACATCGAATTTGCGAACGAACAATCGCCCGACGTGTGGTGGCACGATGGCGAACGCATTGCATTCAGGAGTGACTCTACTGCCAAACTGCTTCAGGCTATGAATTTGGAGCCGGAGATAACGATTGAACAGTTAAGTGCGGTAGCAAACATCAATACGGCAGCCGTAAAAAAACAGCTTCGGCAGATGACTCAAAAAGGCTACATTCAGCGGCGCGAGAATGGCGACTGGCACGTGTTTGCCACTTCGTCGGTTTAGTTTATTTCATGCTTTTTTTTGCTTGCCCATTCATGTGCTTTTCTCCGAACAAGACAAGATTTCGGGGGGAATAAAATTAGCATTGCATTCAGAAAAACCTCATGTGTTAATGATTTTTAACAAAATGGGGGGGGTAAGATTTACATTTATTATTACCTTTGCACCCGAAAGATAGAAGCGGGTGTAGTGTAACGGCAGCACGCAAGATTTCAGATCTTGATCGGCGTACCTCCAGTGCGCAGGCGCGGGTTCGACTCCCGTCACCCGCTCAAGAACCCACCCCCGAAGGGGAAGGGAGTATAAATTGTCAAATAGTCAAATCAGATTACGGGCTTAGTGTAACGGCAGCACACAGGTTTTCGGGGCCTGACGTTCGGTTTCCAACCCGACTGAGGCGGTTCGATTCCGCCAGCCCGTGCAACAGCTCCCCCCAACCTCCCCCCGAAGGGGAGGAGTGATGGTTGAAGAGGAAGTTTATTGGTTAGTGTAAGAAATGCAGCAGCCTAATCCGAAAGACAATTTCAAGCGCTGGGACGACCCGTTGTACAACGATCTGCGGCGCATTTTCTCGCGTGTGAAGCTGCGCGAGGTGATGACGCACAGCTCCTTCTACGAGCAGGAAGGGAAAGGCAACAGCCGCCTTGTGTTTGCCGGAATGTATGTGTTTCGGGGGCAGGTGGCTGAAGTGCTCTTCCGCTATGCCACGGGCGAGGGCACGCGCTTGCAGCATGTGCTCGGAAATATGTTTCGCAACGAGCGATTGGAGAGAATGTTCGACGAATGGCGGCTCTGGCAGTTTGCCCGCGCAGGCGAGAAATTTGATATCAGCAAACACAAACACATCTTTATATATGCCCTTTTCGGCTACGTATCGACCTTGGACGAAGACCTGCGGCAGTGGTTCATCGGGAAATATCTTCTGACCGAGTCGGAACATCTTTTCAAGCATCGCCGGCGCAACCTCGACCTGCTGGCGCAAGCCAACGACATGCTGAAACAGGCTGACGACAGACAACTCACGCTGGAAATGGAGGTGACCGAAGAGGGGATGAACAAGGCGAAGGTGATGCTTTCAGACGGCACGGTGTTGTGTGAGGCTGAGAGCAAGAGCTGGCGCTACGCCCGACAGAAAGCCACGAAGTTGGCACTGAACCTGTTGGCTATGCCTGCCAGAAAATATATACTCTCCAATCCGGAGTACCATGCCCGCGTGTTGGCTCGTGAAGAGGAAAAACGTGCCGCCCGCAAGGCTGAAATTGAAGCCCGCGATGCTGCCAAAAAAGAAGAGCGCCTCAAAAAGAAAGAAGAGCGCAAGGTGCAGGCACGCATCCGCGATGCGAAACGCAGAGAAAGCCAGGCTGCAGCGAAAATCAGGAAGGCTGAGAATGCCCGCCGCGCCGCCATCAAGGCAGCAAAGGAGGCTCGCCCGATGAGTGCCAACAAGCGTCGTTACTTAGAAGACAAGAAAAAATAGTTTTTATTTCCCCGCGACGATTCTCCAAATGTCGTTGAGCGGTGGCGAAAAACACAAAATAAAAGCCTGTTTTTATTTTTTAATAATGTTTGAGTGAGTAAAAATGTGCTGCGATAAGTTTTGTCGGTTTCTAAAAAAGCACTACCTTTGCATTGTTTGCTTGTAAGAACTAAGAAGACCAATGGATATTGAATCGTATCGGGAATATTGCCTCTCGCTGGGGGATGACGTCATCGAGAAACTGCCTTTCCAGGCATTTCGATATGCAAGTGGCGTGCTGGTGTTCTATGTGCATGGACACATGTTTTCATTCTTCGACTGCGACAATTTCAAGGTGGTCACGCTGAAATGTGCCCCTGAGCGCATTGAGGAGCTCTATGCGCAGTATGACTGCATCGTGAAACCTTTCAACATGTCGCCGAAATATTGGATTGGCATTGACCCCCATGAAACTCCCGACGACCTCTTGTGTGAACTGACCCGCAACTCTTACGAGATTGTGAAGGCGAAATATCGTTGACGACTTGCCGCTGCCGGTTGGCAGTCAAAATAATAACTGAACGTAGCAAAAATCAGATGGAAACAATCATGTTAGGTGGCTTTGGCATTGATGCCTGGATTGTAATAGCAACGGTGTGTGTGATGTTTGCCGTGCTGCTCTTCACGAAACTGCGTGCCGACCTCGTTTTTATGGGTGCTGTCGGTGTGCTCTTTTTGTCGGGCGTGCTTGGTGCTGACGAAGCCTTTGCAGGCTTCTCGTCGCCGTCGGTGGTAGTGATAGGCGTGCTGTTTGTCGTCGTGTCGGGATTGATGCATACGGGTGTGTTGCAATGGATTGTGAGGAACCTGCTGGGTCAGCCCAAGAGTTACGCGAAGGCAGTTGTGCGGCTGATGTTGCCTGTGGCGGCTTTAAGTTCGTTTCTGAGTAACACGACGGTCGTTGCCTTGTTCGTGAACATCGTGAAAATATGGTCTAAGAAACTGGGCATTTCCCCTGCTAAACTGCTGATACCATTGAGCTACGCTTCCGGCATGGGCGGCATCTGCACACTGATAGGAACTCCCCCGAACTTGATTATTTCGGGTTTGTATGGCGATCGTACGGGTGAGCACATGAACATCTTCGCCACTGCCCTGCCCGGCGTGTTTTGCCTGTTGGTTGGTGTCCTCTCTGTGATTGCCTTGCGCCGATTGCTTCCCAGCCACGACTCTCCCGATGCTGCTTTCGAGACAACCTCCGAATATACGGTTGAATTGCTCGTGGCATCCGACAATCCCCTCATCGGGAAGACCGTTGAGGAGGCGGGACTGATGTCTGTACCCGGTGGCAGTCTGATTGAGATTATCCACTACGACGAGTACGTCGTTCAAGCCCGTGGCGAGGAGTTCATCATGGGTGGCGACCGACTTGTCTTCGCCGGTCAGATTGATGAGATTCTGAAACTGAAGAAAAGCCACGGACTGGTGAGCGCCGGCACGCACCTGTTCCACATGAAGGATGCTGACAGCAGTCGCCAACTGCGCACGGCGTACGTCAGGTTTGGCAGCAGCCTGGTGTCGCATACCATTGCCGAAACTCACTTTGAGAAGAAGCACAACGTGAACTTGGTGGCAGTAGCCCGTCGGGGTGAGCGCATCGAAGAGGCTCCCCATCAGGTCGTCCTGCGCGCCGGCGACACATTGTTGCTGGAATGTCCGCCACGCCTGAAGATAGACACCAATCAGTTCCGCAAGGACCTTCACTTCTTCGACTCCGACGATGTGCCCAACATAGGTAGCAAAACGCTCGTCTCCACTGCCATCATGATAGCCATGGTTGTCGTGTCAGCCTTAGGCATCATGCCGTTGCTGCAATGCGCATTCATTGCTGCCGGAGCGATGCTGCTGTTCCGTTGCTGCTCGCCCGAACAAGCCATGAAGTCTATCAACTGGGACATTCTGATGGTCTTTGCCGGCAGTGTGGTTCTCGGATTGGCTGTACAGAAAACAGGCATTGCGGAACGCTTGGCGTTTGGCATTCTTGATGTTTGCGGCGACAACCCGTATGTCGTGATGACTGCTGTCTGCCTCGTGGCGACATTTGCAACCGAGTTCATATCAAACACTGCCGCCGGCGCCATGTTCTTCCCGATTATGTATGAAACGGCTGAAAAGTTGGGATACGAGCCCTACCCCTTCCTCATCGCCCTAATGATTAGTGTGAGTTCCAGCTTCGCCACTCCCATCGGTTCGCCGACCCACATGCTGGTCTATGGTCCGGGAGGTTATCAATTTAAGGACTTCATCAAAATCGGATTCTGGATGAACCTGATTATCCTGGCAGCCAACATCGTCATTACCAACATTGTCTATCCATTGACTCCTATCAATAATTGAGAATTGATAAATGATAATTGATAAATATGATTAGAGAGGGTTCACCCGCTATCCCATCACCACGTCAAGAACCATCATCAGAACGAAGCCGACGGCGAAACCAATGGTGCTGAGATTGCTGTGCGGACCACCCGAAGCCTCAGGAATCAACTCCTCTATCACCACATAAATCATGGCACCGGCAGCGAATGCAAGCATGTAAGGCAGTACCGGCATCAGGAAAGAAGCAAGCAACATCACGCACAAGGCACCAATCGGCTCAACAACGCCGCTGAGCGAACCTATCACAAACGAGCGCCAACGGCTGTTTCCGGCTGCCCGCATCGGCATGGAGATGATGGCTCCTTCGGGAATGTTCTGAATGGCGATGCCGAGCGATACCGCCACCGCACTTGCAAGGGAGATGTTGGAAATGCCGTTTTCAGCCCCTGCGAAGACTACTCCCACAGCCATTCCTTCAGGCAGGTTGTGAATCGTCACCGCCAATGCCAGCATGGCTGTCCGCGAGAGGTGCGCAGGCAGTCCCTCGGGGCGGTCGGTGCCAAGATGCAAGTGGGGCGTGAGACAGTCAATCATCAGCAAGAAGCCCATTCCCATCAAAAAGCCGACGGCGGCAGGAAAGACCGCCCACTTGCCGCTGTCTGCCACCATGTCCATCGACGGAATCAGCAACGACCACACCGAAGCCGCCACCATCACACCCGAGGCAAACCCCAACAAAGCCTTCTGCACACGCGGCGAAAGACCGTCTTTCATCATAAACACAAATGCCGAACCCAACATCGTTCCAAGTAAAGGTATCAGCAAACCGATAATCAGTGTTTCCATACTCCAAGATTTATGGCACAAAGATACTACTTTTTTCTGATTTGTGCCACTCTTTACGCAAACGCAACATCCACAAAACGCAACCTGTATAAACATGCAGAAAAGGGGTTATAAATATACAGTTCAACTTTCGCTTTCCAAAAGTTGAACTTTTGCATCCTAAAAGTTGAACTTTCACCGCCTAAAAGTTGAACTTTTGCAAGCCGAAAGTTGAACTTTTGGAAAGCACATCTTAACGTCTTGAAATTCAAGAGTTTACAAAACACACTCCAATCGCTCACCCTCTGTATAAATATACAAAAGCGGCAAACGGCTGAACGAGTGAAATGAGATAACTTTTTACAAATCCCTCACGCTCGACAACTCGTGTCCTCGTTTAATCGTATTTGGCTATTGCCCAAGTTTCTAACGCTCGACAATAAAAAAGAATGTGATTCTTTTTGTATTGTCCTCGCTTAATCGTAACTTTGCAGGCAGTGAATGATGCAAAGTGAACAACAATATATAGAACTTTTCAAGGAATGCCGCGACTTGCTTTGTGAGTATTCGGCAGCCCCTATGAATGCCTTGCGCGAAGAGGCTTTTGAGAATTTCCAGCGACAGGGATTCCCAACGAAGAAGGTGGAACGTTATCGGTATTCAGACATCCAGGCAATGTTTGCGCCGGACTATGGACTGAACCTGAAGCGGCTGCGAATACCCGTGAATCCTTATCACGCCTTCCGCTGCGACGTGCCGAACCTCAGCACATCTCTCTACTTCGTAGTCAACGACATGTTCTACACCGAAGAGAAACCGAAGGGACATCTGCCCGAAGGGGTTTATGTGGGGTCGCTGAAGGCGTTTGCAGAGGAAAGACCGGACATCGTGTCGCGCTATTACGGAAAAATTGCCCGGACGGAACGCGACGCGCTCACGGCACTCAACACGATGCTGGCACAGGACGGGCTGGTGGTATATGTGCCGAAGGGGGTTGACGTGGGAAAGACCATACAGGTCATCAACATCCTGCGGAGCGATGTGCCACTGATGGTCAACCGCCGCGTACTCGTCATTGCAGAGCCGGAAGCCTCGGTGCGCCTGCTCTTCTGCGACCATGCCGCCGACGACCATGCGTTTCTCACCACGCAGGTGGTAGAAGCCTTCGTGGACGAGAGGGCAAAACTTGAACTCTATTGCCTGGAAGAAACACATTATAAGAATACGCGCGTAAGCAACGTATATATCGAACAGAAGAAAGAGAGCAGCGTGAAGCACAATATCGTCACGCTGCACAACGGAACTACCCGCAACCAGACCGACGTCATGCTGCAAGGCGAGGGAGCCGAATGCGGGCTTTACGGCGGCGTGATAGCCGACAAGCAGCAACACGTGGACAACAATACGCTCATCACGCATCACGTTTCCAACTGCAAGAGCCACGAACTTTACAAGTATGTGCTTGACAATCAGGCGGTGGGTGCCTTTGCCGGACGGGTGCTTGTGGAGCATGGCGCACAGAAGACAGAGTCGGAAATGCGCAACCAGAATCTCTGTGCCACACGCGAAGCACGCATGTTTACACAGCCGATGCTCGAAATCTATGCCGACGACGTGAAATGTGCGCACGGCTCAACCGTCGGGCAACTCAACGATGCCGCCGTATTCTACATGCAACAGCGAGGCGTCAGCATCGAACAGGCACGGTTGTTGCTCGAAATCGCTTTCATCAACGAGGTCATCGACCTCATCGACCTCGACCCTCTGCGCGACCGACTACACTACCTCGTAGAAAAACGCTTCCGAGGCGAACTCAGCAAATGCGAAGGCTGCAAGCTGTGCAAATGATGACATCCTTTTGAATCAACAAAACCAAGACAATAGCCTATGGAAGGAACAAACCGTCAAATGGCAACCAGAACACGGCAAATCACAAAAATAACCCTTTGGGGATGCCTCGTCAACATCGTCCTCTTCGTATTCAAGCTGGTAGCAGGAATCGTAGGAGCATCGGCAGCCATGATAGCCGACGCCGTGCACTCACTCTCAGATTTCCTGACCGACATCATCGTACTGATTTTCCTCAAACTCAGCAACAAGCCACAAGACGAAACCCACGACTACGGGCACGGAAAATTTGAAACGCTCGCCACGGTCATCATCGGCATGCTGCTCATGATAGCAGGAATCGTCATCGGGTATCATGCGATTGCGAAAATCGTTTCATTCAGCCGTGGCGTTCCCATCCCCTCTCCAGGAATCATCGCACTGATAGCCGCCATCGTGAGCATCGCCCTGAAAGAATGGGCATATCGCTTCACCGTGCGCTGCGGAAAAACAGAGAAGTCGCACATGGTCATCGCCAATGCCTGGCACCACCGCACGGACGCCCTCTCATCGGCTGGCACCGCGCTCGGCATCGGAGGCGCCATCTTCTTAGGCTCCAAATGGACGGTACTCGACCCAATAGCCGCAGGAATCGTCTGCCTTTTCATCATCCGGACAGCATACTATCTGATAGACCAAGCATTAGGAGAGTTGATGGAGAAAAGTCTTCCGAAAGACGTTGAGGACGAGATTGTGCAGATAGCGGAGCGCGAACCCGGCGTGAGCAAGACGCACCACCTGCGCACACGCTGCATCGGAAATCACTACGCTATCGAAATGCACGTGCGGATGGATGGAAATCTCTCGTTGCTTGATGCCCATGAGCACACTACGAATATAGAGAAACAACTAAAAATGCGTTTCGGAGAGATGACACACGTCATCATTCATGCCGAACCGCTAAAGGAAGAAAAGGCTGATTGAACGAAAGTTTATGGAGAAACGTATTCTGATTACGGGCGCCAGCGGCTTTATCGGCTCGTTCATCGTCGAAGAAGCGCTCAGGAGAGGGCTCGAGACATGGGCTGCCGTCCGCAAAAACAGCCCACGGACATACCTTCAGGACCCGCGTATCCATTTCATAGAACTCGATTTCGCGGATACAGACAAACTGTATGAGCAACTGAAAGACACGCAGTTCGACTATATCGTCCACGCTGCCGGTGTTACGAAATGTGCCGACAAACACGATTTCTATAAGGTGAACACGGAAGGCACGGCACACTTTGTAAAAGCCGTTCACTGCTCACAAACGCATCTTAAGCGATTCGTGTTCCTCTCGTCACTGAGCGTTTTTGGAGCCATTCGCGAAGAAATGCCCTATGAGGACATCAAAGAAACGGACAAGCCTCGCCCCAATACGGACTACGGAAAGAGTAAACTCAAGGCAGAAGCTGCCGTCCGTAAGCCATACACCGTAACGTTGAAGGACGTAGAGGGCGAAGCGGCGGTTCTTCAGACACTGCCATACGTCATTCTGCGACCGACGGGTGTTTACGGACCACGCGAAAAAGACTACTTCCTCATGGCGAAGTCTATCAAACAGCATGTCGATTTCTCCGTGGGATTCAAACAGCAGGACATCACGTTCGTCTATGTGGACGACGTGGTACAGGCGGTCTTCTTAGCATTGGAGAAAGAGGGAGTGGACCGTCGGGCTTATTTCCTGACCGACGGACAGGTATATACGAGTGCCGACTTCAGCCGCCTGCTCCACCAAGAACTCGGACGTCCATGGTGGATTCGCATCAAAGCACCGCTGTTCATTTTACGCCTCGCCTGCATGGTAGGCGACTTCATCGGCAAGAAGACAGGTAAAATCTCAGCACTCAACAACGACAAATACCATATACTCAAACAACGCAACTGGCGATGCGACATCACGTCTGCACGCCAACACCTGGGCTACGAACCGCAAGTCACGTTGGAAGAAGGAGTACGGCGGTGCGTCGCATGGTACAAAAAAGCCGGATGGCTCTAAATTGCACAGATGAAAGAATAAAAAACATGACACTATTTGCAAAAGAAAAGAAAGCTCGTCGGGGACTCATGGCGTTTGAATGGATAGTACTGGCATACCTGCTGGGAACAACACTCATGATTCTTTTTATGTACACTCGCATGAAACATCCCGAGACCATGCTCTTAGGACGAACGAAAATCCTCGCAATGACATTGGCGTTGTGGGGCGTCTATCGCCTCTACCCCTGCCGTTTCACGAGGTTGACACGCGTCGTTGCCCATCTGGCACTGCTGTCATGGTGGTATCCTGACACATACGAGCTCAATCGGGTGCTGCCCAACTTAGACCATATCTTTGCAAATTGGGAGCAGGCAGTCTTCGGCTTCCAACCTGCACTCTTGTTCTCAAAAGCCATTCCAAACCATATTTTTAGCGAACTGATGGACCTCGGATATGCCAGCTACTTCCCCATGATAGCACTCGTATCGGGCTTTTACTTCTTTTGCAGGTACAAAGAGTTTGAACGCGCCACAACCATCATACTTGGAGCCTTCTTCATCTATTACGTGATTTTTGTCTTCTTGCCCGTTACCGGACCGCAATACTACTTCCAGGCGGTGGGCGAACACCAAATCGCACAAGGCATCTTCCCCAACCTGCACGACTATTTCAACACCCACAACGAACGAATGATCAGTCCCGGATGGACCGACGGAATCTTCTATCAACTCGTAGAAGATGCGCACAATGCCGGTGAACGCCCCACAGCCGCCTTCCCCAGCAGCCATGTGGGCATCACAACCATCCTGATGCTACTGGCATGGCACACGCGTAACCGACACTTCTTTTGGATATTGATGCCCTTCTTCATACTGATGTGTTTCGCAACCGTGTATATCAAGGCGCATTACGCTATCGACGCAATAGCCGGACTCGTCAGCGGCGTCCTTATATATATAATAATGTGGAACCTGACCCGGCGACTCGGTGAGCAGCAACGAAAGCACTCATAGTCACACATTCTTGGGCACAAGCACCGAGAAGGTGTGCATACGAGCATAATCAAACGACATATACACCAAGCCCCGGTAAGGATTCTTAATGCCTCTTGAGTCCTTACAGATGAAATATTTCTGCCCTTCTCCGTCAACCGCAAGCCCAATCATACTCAAGCCGTGGAGCTTCTCCCCGCGAAATCTCTCGAAAGCCGCCTGACGCTTTTCCTGAGTAACCGGTTCGGACGCTCCTTCTATTCGGGCAATTCCCTCCTTGAAAGAATATTCACCGTCAACGGCATTACCCTCCCAATACACGGCATGCCCAGCCCGAAGCGTATGTTCCATCGTGCTGATAAGTGTGTCAATCGGAACATTCTGGTA
>Ga0256404_1008068_pt1 | contig 16115 bp, 41 predicted proteins | sample RumenRJG_01DNA_FD_185990 | JGI IMG/M metagenome (GOLD analysis project Ga0256404, IMG submission 185990) | Bovine rumen microbial communities from Lethbridge, Alberta, Canada - RJG_01 | ecosystem: Host-associated > Mammals > Digestive system > Stomach > Rumen | place: Canada: Alberta | collected...
TTATAAAGGTTCAGAAGATGGGTTATTCTCTCATTGAGAGAATTTGTAAGTTCGCTGCCTCTTATGAATTCCATATCGGCTATGAACATCACCATCTTGTGAAGCTCTATTGTTTTTAGTTTCACAAGCATATTTCCACCGCCGGGACAAGGGTGAAGCAGAAATCAATGAAAAGGATGCCTGCAACTATTATCATCATCAGGAGTATGTATCCCTGATATTTTTCTATCCTCATATTGGTCAGGTTTTCGTCCTTGTCCAGTCTGACTTTCTGTTTCTTTGGGTGTCCCAGGAATTTAAAAATCATCAAGAGTACCTCCTTGTGCTTTGATTATCCGAAGAGGAAGATTCAAGGCTCTTCTCTCTTCTTCTTTGAATTTGTTGTAGTTCCACTGGTCGTAAGCCTGATCATCAGGAGCGTCGAGAATGAGCCTTTCCTCATCTTCAAGGTAACATTCATCCTCAGTTTGTATTTCCAGATTATTAATGTATGTTTCCCAATCCATAGTATCACTCTTCTATTATTTTTTTCATTTTTGAACAGTATTTTTTCTCAATCCCATCCCAGGATATGGTTGTCAGATTATCACATTTTGTGCAAGTACTTTGGTTGTTTAGTTTCTTGATTTCTTCTGTCAGTTCCTGTATAGCGTAGGTTTGTCTTTCTATCATTCTTGTCAAGTTAGTTATTGCAAGTGCTGTCATGTTTTTCACCTCTAATGTTTAACAACTTCCTATAAAAATAGGTTGATATTTATTAATATGTTATCATCATATATAAATGTTTCGTAAAAAAAAGAAAAAAAATGATTACAAGACCCAGGTATCATCACCTAAAGGGTCATAATCATTATTATTATAAATAATGCGATCAATATGCGGACAATCATCAGGGATGAAATGATACAGCCTGTTCCTCCTGTCAGATGGAATCTGTATCCCATCTCTTTTGACCCTGACAACCCTGACCTGCTTGGCTTTGAAATGATTCAGGATATCCAATACGCCGAAATCATCAAGGATGCACAAGTTGATCCTGTCATGGCGGAACTGATGATAAAAGGTGCAGTAAATCTCATCATCAATGATTGATCGGGCGACATACTGATAATTCATCATCTTAGTGAGTATGAACTTCTTCGGCTTGAAGATATGATCATCATCACGAACATTCCGCATTGGACGGGAAGTATAGCTCCTGATGAGATTGTACTTCTCGGGGTCGGCAAGAACCAACTTGTGAGCGATATATGATTTTCCGGAACCACTCTCTCCATTAATCACTATCGTCTTCATAATCATCACGGTTTCTTTCAATCTCAAGGAAATTGCTGTTGGTATCTTCCTGCAGGTTCACCAAAGCCAGGAGCCTCGCATAATCAAGGAACGTATCCAATTCCTCCTGCTGTCTCAACAGGATCTTCGCATCAACCTCGCCCTTGACCTGCTTCAGAAGCATCACAGTCTGGGAGATTTCAACATAACGCTTCTGATACTCGTCAACCTTTTTCTGCAGAGTCTTCTTCAATTGCCTTGATGTCTTGAACAATGTCTCATACTTGCCAAGGCCGTTCGTCCTGAGGTAATATATGTAATCCTCATTCATCACCATGCATCTCCAGGAAGAACAGGCGTTGTTGCTTTGCCTCTATCTCATTAAGAAGCCTTAACGCCCTGACTAGAAGCATCACAGATGACCGGAAATCAATATTGTCATCAAGGTTGACCTTAATTGAACCAATAGTCTCCATATACTCCTGTTTCAAGCGATCAATATCATCATTCAATTCATTCTTCACCATTCTCACCCTTAATCTGTCTTCTGACAGAATCAAGAACATCATCAATGAAACGATTAGCCTTCTCATCATCAAAGCTCATTGACTCAGCCCCGTACCTGATAATATTCTCAAGCAATATAGTGGCGCACATCAAATCCTCTTCATATTTGAGATTATGCTTGTTGAGAACATCAACAACATCCGCATACATCGCCTTTATCTTATCCTCATCCATCATAAAAATCACTCCATATAATCCTTGAAATGCCATCCAAGGAAAAACAATAAAACTACTAAACATAAACCAATTATAATCCATCCATACATGATCAATCACCAAACATCTGGTTCACTACAAAAGTCACAACAGAAGTAGTAACCGCATTGCCGCACATCTTATACCTCTGCGTATCGCTCATCTCACCCATCTCGGCCCCGTACCTGGTCCATTCATCAGGGAATGCCTGCAGCCTCTCGCATTCCAATGGAGTCAGCCTGCGGATCCTCTTCATATCAGTAACACCATCAACCTCAGAGGCGGTCAAGGTGAAGCTCGGATCATCAACATCCTTGATGGTTCGTCCGTTCTGCCTTGGATTCAACCTGCTGGGAGATTTGATGGCTCTGGCTTCTCCAAGATCAATCTTCACCGGGTCCTTGTAATCTGTTCGGCAGAGAGTCGGAGCCAGCCCCCCGGTCGCGTACACCGCGTCATTCTGATGTTTTCTGTTCAGGTCAAGGCTGCAATATCCAACAATATCCAATCGTCTTGTATCATCTATTGTTGCCCTTGCCCCCTGAGCCCTCAATGATTTTGATAACCCATCGATTCCAACAACATCATCCGCTCTGTAATTTGTTGTCCCATGATTTCCAACAATGTCAATCGGGGTAGAGTTTATCGGTTGAAAACCCTCTTCGCCCTCTTTTCGCTCAGATAATATTTTGAATCCACATTCTCCTCTAAGATATCCCGCAATATAGGTCCTTTTTCTGTTTTGCGGGACTCCGAAGTCTTTGGAATTATATACCTTGAGCGAGATGTCATAACCCATCTCGGTAAGAATTTGAAATATTGTCTGAATGGTTTCTCCTTTGTCATGAGATAGTAGACCTTCCACGTTTTCAAGTAGAAAACGTTTGGGTCTTTTGTCTCGGAGAATCCTTGCGATCTCAAAAAAGAGAGTTCCTCTTGTGTCATCAAATCCTCGTCGAAGTCCTGCAATGCTGAAAGCTTGGCAAGGAAATCCTCCAACCAGGAAGTCAAAGTCGGGTAAGTCTTCTGTGTTGATTCTTGTTGCATCTCCATAATTTTTACCTCCGAAGTGCCTTTGATAGACATCTTCAGCATATTTGTCAATTTCTGAATGACCAATGAATTCAACATCATCAGCTATGATTGAGTTGAGGATCCCCAACTCGAATCCGCCGATTCCGCTGAACATTGAAAATACTTTAATCATAAATATCACTTTGTTTTATAAAATATTTTTTTGTAGTGTGTGTTCTTTCACAAGATATGTTTCGTAGGAATCCATCTTGTGAAATCGCCGCCGACAGTATCTTGCCGACTTCAGTAGGTGTGACACCATCTCTGAAGCCGTAGTTGTGCTTATTAATTGTGTCAGCGATCTGACGGCTTGTTAAAGCCTTGGGTGATTTTTCAATCAGGATTCTTTTCGCTAAAATCTTCATCTTCAACTTGTCATCACGTGACAATGACATCACATCACCTCATTAAAGAATTAAAGAATTGAATTTTATCTTGGATATAATTTTCAATTCCCTTTAATTCTGACCTGATTTTATTCTCATCTGTTAATTCCTGAAGTTCTTTTTTGCGGGAAACGGATATTTCACCTATTGAATACAGGAATTCAGATAATTTAAACAGTCTTGTCTTCAAATCAGAGTCGATATTTTTTGTCCTTATTTCAAAAAAGTCCATAAATTCCAAGAAATCCATATGATGCTACCTCAGTTCGACGATCATCTTTATTTTTCCAAGAACATCATCGATGAATTCGTTCTGTTTGTCATCATCAACATATTCCAGTATGTTAACGATTGCTCCAACGAGAACTGTTTGAGCTATTGACAGATCTTCAATAACATTTGTGCCTGGTTTGGCCAGTATGTCTATAATCATTGAGAGTTTTTTCATTCCATCAATGCTGTCGTCTTTTCTTTCTTCCTGCTTCATACATTCTTCTAAAAGTTTAAGTAATTCTTCCATTTTTACACCTCTTTTTAATTCGCCTATTTTAATAGACTTAATAATAGATTATACTTCATAGTATTTAAATGTTTCTAAACATTTGATCGATAACATAAGATATGACATTTGTAGTAACCGCATTACCCAAACACTTATACCTTTGAGTGTCACTAATCAGCTCACCATCAACACCATACTTTGTCCATCCATCCGGAAAACCCTGCAACCGTTCACATTCGGTAGGAGTGAGCTTCCTTATGTGGAACTCATCATCAAGGAACTTGATTGGAGCTTTGTAATTCCCACACAACAATGTTGGAGAAATGCCGTCAGGAGAGACAACCTTGCCCCCGCCATGGCCATTCGGGCTTATGTTTCCAACTTCCTTGATTTTCATCTCGGGAGCTGGTTCTTCCTGATCGACCTTCTTGAGCCTCACAAGCGGGATATTATGCGGATCGCTGTTGACGCAATATGAGAACTCGCCGTCATTCTCGCCGCGATGAGCCTGATTGCTGCTGTAACACTTATCAAGCTGATACCAGCCATTATTGCCGCTGCTGTTCAATGTGATGCTCAATCCATCCACGCTATACAAACGGCCACCCTGATGGGTAACCTTATGGTTGTTCAAGACCTTTGGGGTCAGCTGAGAAGTCTTTTCGCTACTTTCTCCGAAACGTAATACTTCTCGTCCACATCGTCCTCCAAGATATCCCTTAATGAACACCCTTTCTCGGTTTTGGGGGATTCCGTGGTTTTTAGTATTAAGTACCTCCCATTGAACCTCATACCCCAGGTCGGAGAGAACCCCAAGGATGACCTGGAAAGTTCTTCCTTTGTCGTGAGATAATAAACCCCTAACGTTTTCAAGTAATATATATCTCGGTTTTTTTTCTTTGAGAATCCTAGCGATCTCAAAAAAGAGAGTTCCTCTTGTGTCATCGAATCCCCGTTGTCTTCCAGCAATACTGAAAGCCTGGCAAGGAAATCCTCCAACCAGGAAATCAAAGTCTGGGAGTTCTTCTGGCTTGATTCTTGTCGCATCCCCATATCCAACATGGTCTGGGAAGTTTTTTCTGTATATTGATTCCGCATATTTATCAATCTCCATGTAGCCGACGCATTCAAAACGGCTGCCATATTTACTATTCATTATGCCCAGCTCGAATCCGCCAATTCCGCTGAACATACTCAGGTATTTCAAAACAAATCACCTCATTAAAGTATTATTTATCATTCATCATTATTATATCTTCTGATGTCCTTCTTCCATTGCAATGGAAAACTGATCAAAGGACAATAACTCATGCAATCGTTGACATCCGCAACAAAAACATCATTATAGGGGCATGAATTGCAATCTTCAACAAGTATCAGCTTCATATTCCCGTCTCTCGAAACAATCCTTATCCTTTATTTTCATCGTATTCATATTCAGCTCACAAAAGGCGACAACAGAGTTGCCCTTCGCAAGAATCTTTGAATGTTTGCATTCAGAACATTTCATCATAAAAACCTCACAAAATCATTTACTAATATACCATTGAACGAGGGACAATATAACAAGGATCAATAATCCCACCATAAACACGGCTATCATATTATAATCCATCATCGTCATCCCATCCCTCCTTATCATTTACCATTCCAACCAACTCACAGAAAGCACTAATTATGTCCTGCTGTGTGCCTATAATATAACCCTGCACTTTGATTTTCTGCTTATACCTTCGTATATCATCGTACAAGTTTATAATAATCTGATTTAATCTTTTATCTTCTTCTTCTAATTCTTTAATTATCTTATCTTTTTCATCATTTTCACTTGTCATTTTTCATCACCTGTTGTTGATTTTGTACCATGGTAATCCTTTTGCTTGGACCTTCTTTTTTAGAGTCTCAAAGTTGACAGAAGAGATTTGTTTTTTTTTATTATTTTCATTGTATGCGTAGACCCAGACAAAACCCTGTTTAGTGGTCTTTATTTTTGCTTTATGTACTCTGTAATAGTTTGATGTATTTTTTGGTCTACCTCGTAATTTGACTTTAAGTTTTTTTAATCTATTACTAATAGTCCTATCACTAACTCCAAATTTTTCACCTATTTGATATGTTGATAATCCCTCCTCAATGTATAGTCTTCTGATTTCTTTATTATCAAGGTTATTGCGAAAACTAAAACTCCTTTTTTCTCGTAAAGTGTATCCACCCCAGTTGTAATTGTCTTTATCAATTGTATTGAAGTGGTAAATATAAAATGTTTCCAGTAAATCCAAAGAATCAACATCATCACAATAAGCTAACGGTATCATAATATATTTGTCAGGATGAACTCGTAATTTATAATCAAAAGGGACGTCATTATGTTTTCGTCTATGACTCTGATCCCTTAATCGAAATGACATTGATGTCTTCCCTACATAATCTATTTCGTTCGTTTTAAGATTTAGGTATCCGTAAATTCCAGTACCCTTGTCAGTTGTAGCATAATCATCCATCTTCATCTTCAATCACTTTTTCGGACAATTTTCCTGAAGTTCCATTGTTGTCAAGGCAACAGTATGCATGCAGCGATACAAAAAACCATGCCTGCTCATATACTTCCTCTGCAGCAACCAGCAATCATGACAACTCATCTATTTCAGCTCCTTTAAATATAACACAACAGTCCCCTTCCGCATATCCTGAAACATCACCGGATGAAAACAATCCAACTCCCTTTGCAGTTGCTCGTTCGCTGTTTCAATTTCCTTGATTTTCTCATCTTGTTCTGTGATTGTATCTTGCTGTTCATTCAATAAATCAATCACTTCATCAAGATACAAATATTTATGTCGCACCTTATCCAGAATACAATATTTGTCATAACTTACCAAGTATGAATGGTCTTTAATAAATCGCTTTTCCTCGGTCATCCTTAAAACCTCCTTGTTTAATCGAATATGAATGCATGGGCTGTGTCTACATCATTGAATGTGAATATTGGTCTGCTCCCATCACAGGCGGTATATTTAAATTCGCACTCAAATTCCTTACAGAATTCATATAATACATTTTGATTGAATTTGAAAAGCTTAGCATTCCTATCCATTAGAAAATTTTGTTCAATACCAAAACAATCACCAAAGAATTCGACTCGGACATTGACGTTGTATTTCTCCTGGAAAAATGTTATGATAGCATACTTGAATTTATCCAGGTATTCTTTGTGCTTGTTCCGGTATTCTATGATTTCCTTAAGTTGCTTAACAACTTCCTTATTGTCGCTCATCTATCTCACCTCTTGTTTAAATTTGAATCTTTCACAATAACCCTCCTTAAGCCCATCAAAAATGGAACACCAGCAGTCAGAATCATATTCATCAAAATAATAACTCTCGAAATAAATACAATCACTGCAACGGTCAAAATAATGAGAATAACCATTGTTCAATCGTTCGCCCATTCTGACAACTCCTTTAGGTTGAAATCTTCACAATACTCTATATCTTCTGTTGAGCATTCTTCGTGTCCTTTTTCGCATTTTCCTATAAAATAATTACCGCTTGGAACAAGATACTCGTGTTTACAAATATCGCAAACATCATCGCCATCATAAAACAGTTGCTGTTTTAACCGTTCATTCTCTTCTTTTAAATGTTTCACATCATACTTGTAATGTACTTGGCATTTGTTATTCTCCCTTTGCAATCTTTCAATCTTATCATTCTTTGATGTGATTTGACTTTTATAAAGATTTCTTTCTTTTATTAATTTTTGAATTTCAACAGTTTGTTCGTTCAATAGATTTGCAACTTCCTCATCATATAATTTATGTTTGCCATCGTAGAAAAATGTAAATGTGCCTGTTGAATCTCTTTCAATATGAAATTGTTTCTCACTCATTATCAATCATCTCTATAATTTGCTATCATATTTTCTATACTTTGTGCGGTATATTGCTCAAATTCATCTTCTTGTTTCTCAAATAAAGTAATTCGTTGTTTTAACTCCTCATTCTCCTCTTTCAAGTCAGATATTTGTTCATTTTTCTTTTTAAGCTCTCTTTCTTGACTCTCAATTAACCACTCATTCGCGGTCAATCCCCTACGATATGTTAAATGTCCATAACCACCATTAATCTTTTCCAATCTTCTTCTAAGAGTAATAATGGTGTCTTGTTGCTCATTCAACAAATCAATAGTTGCAAAATGGTTTAATTTTTTGCCAGTTGCAGTATCAATTATTCCTACAAGATAATCATCAGAATAGAATTTAAATCGTTTTTCACTCATTAATATCATCATCCTTAATTATCAACTTTATTATTTCATACTCCAGGTATAAGAACTACCCACAACAGACAAACAAATATCTTCATCATTCAGTTTTCGTAGTCGTTTAAGGAATGTTTCCCTTGAAAGCAGCAATTCACAATCAAGACACTTATGCCATAAATCAGTAGTTCCAAGCGGAATATCAGAATCAGCTAAAACTTCTTTAACAATTTTCTTGAATGTTTCATTATCATACCTTTTAGGTTTTAATACTTCATAAGTATAACCCTTGCTTTCAAAATACTCAGTCGAACCTGTAAATCTTATCACTGTTTCATTTCCTTTCCTGAATTTGTAATATTTCCATTCCATCATTAATCACCAACTAATCTCACTAAACCATCAGCAGCAACAAAAATATAATATAAATCAGAATATGCCATTTCACTATCATATAGTACCCCGATCGGCAAATCGTCATCAAAGTTTTCCAATGCTTTTTTCAATGACCCAACGGTTGCCCTATAATCATTCTCAAATCCAAATTTGTTCTTAAAATTTTTTTGTTTAATGTAAATTTTTTCACTCATATAATACTTCCTTATATTTACATTCTCTGTTAATTTTTCGGAAATTTCCAACACTTATGATTGTGTAATTGCAATTCAAACATCGGAATGAATACTCATCTTGCCTTTTTTCTTGTACAAATCTCTCTTCAATCTCACATTCTTTTGACTTGCATTTCGGACAGACAAATTGTTTATCACTCATCTTCTAACTCCTTTATTTTTGTTCTCAAATCAAGAATCTCCTTTTGTAATTCAACATTCTTTTCAAGCACTTTATTGAAACCATGATTGCTTAAAGTGTTTCTCAATTCCCAAGCACTACCACACAGGAAAACAATAACCGGAGGTAACACAATAAGCAGGAATATCCCAGTTAAATCAAAACTAACTATCATCCTCAATCAACTCCCTTAACCTTACATTCTCCTTAATATGCTCTTCAAGCTCATCTTCCACTCGCTTAATCTTCTTCAACCATCTCCTATCTTTTTGAATACAATTCTTATACAATATCGCATTATAATCCCTACAATCTTCAACCTGCTTTTTCAATTCATTATTCTCTTTTTTTAATCTTTGCAGCTCTTCATATTGTTTATTAACAATGTATCTGGTTTGTAATTGTTGTTTAAGAATGTCATTCTCATCGTTTAACTCATTCAATAAATCAACAAAGTCATCTCTAATATCATCAAATAGGAAACAATACCATTCATCTGTTTGATTGTCTGAAATCGTGTCCTTATCAATCCATTCAAATCGTTTCTCACTCATCATCAATCATCTCCACAATTTCATAAGCAATGCCAAATGGGATAAACATTTGACAGAAACTTTTAACATTTTCCTTCTTGCCTTGCTTACAAATCACAACCACCTTTGGTTCTGACTCATCAGATATTTTCAACTTGACAATATCATCATATGCAATTGCTTTAAACTCCAAATCGGTTAAACTACCCTCCTCATACATTCCGAAAACATTTTCTTTTATCAATTCTTTTAACTTATCATTCTCTTTTCTATATTCTTGATTTGATTGTACAAGTATACCACAATCGTTTTTCAATTGTTGATTTTCTTCGTATAACTCATTCAATCGTTGACAAACATTTTCTGCATCTCCAATACCCTCCAGAATACATCTACAAACCACCTCACCCAATTGATTATCCCAAACAACATTATTAGGAAATACAATAAATCGTTTCTCACTCATTTCTCATCATCTCCAAATCCACCATATTATAAAATCCCATCAATTCTTCTTCACTTAATATTTGGTCAATGACCTTTTCCATTATAAACAACCGTTTACTTCTTTTCTCCAATGATTCAATCCTATTGTCTGCTTCATTCAATAACCTTACAATTCTGCTACAAACATCTTGATTGATGAATGGATAATCTGTTATGTTCCTTGAAATCTTATTTTCATTATCATAAATGAAATATTCTGTCTGCACTCTTGGGTCTTGAACCACTTCAAATCGTTTACTCATCATTCCATCCTTTCAGTTTTTCTGTTAGCATTTCCAGTATTGCTTGTGTGTCATTAATTTCTTGTTGCAATATTTCTACCTTTTGTTTTTGATTATTGATTGTGACTTGTTGCTCATTCAATCTTTCACAAATCTCTAATGGTGAAAGAGAGTTTGCAAATACGCCATAACCATATTCTGCCTGTTCTACAACAAGCTCTTCCGAAATAGTATTAGAATCAAACAAATACCATTCTTCATCATATTCCACCTTAAAATATCGTTCCTCACTCATTATATATCACCAAAATTCGTCTATGCTATCGTATCCTCTTTTTTCAATCGCTTCTTCTATTTTATTTATGTTTTCTCGTAACTGCTCATTCTCTTCTTTCAATATTTTTATTTGTGTATTTTGGAAGTTCAACAAATCTACAACATCACAAGTCATATGCATTATTCCAGTTTCATTGTCTTTTAATCTTCTGAAAGTTCCACCAAATTCATCATCTTCAATAAAAACACATTCAAATCGTTTCTCACTCATCTTTGTAACTCCATTGCTTTTCCTTTCTTTTTCCTATATTCTAAAAATTCGTGATAATCCATTTCAGATATTTCAACTGCCTTTCCCATCGAAATGGCTTCATCAACAAGTTCAAGAGCAGTAACATTCAATTTCTCTTTCAATCGTTCATTCTCTTCTTTCAAGGATTGTATGGTGGCTTGTTGCTCATTCAACAAATCCACCACTTCCCCATAAGTGATATAATTTCTACCAACACTTATTTTTTCAATAGGAGTCATTATTGAATAGTACAATTTATCAAGTGCAAATTGTTGTTCACTCATCATCAATCAATCCTAATAATTTTCTTAATTCTTTTGCATCTTCTTCTGTTAAATTGATAGCTATTGGTTGCTCCTTTTCTTCAAATAATCTTCGCAACTGCTCATTCTCTTCTTTTAACTTTTTATTTTCATCTTCTAATCGAGACATCTTGAATAATATATCGCTAGAATCAATTTCTCTAAAAATTCGCCCATCTTGTAAAGAAATATATCCAATGCGTTCACCATGACCGCAACAAGCTGCATTAATAAAATCACATACTTCCAAATCCTTTAGGCAATAATCGGCTCCGCTTAATGTTGGAGTCTTTCCACATCTTGCACAAGGACGATTTTCGCTTTTAATATACTTGTCATTATCCTCATAATACCATTTTTCAGTTTCATAATTATAATATATACTATGCCCACGATAATAACTTGTCTGCTTTCTTTTATGATTCATATTCTCACTCATACCTTTCACCTATTTCAATAACAACTAAACACCATCTTTTTATCTTTCAACAACTTATAAACCATAATCATCTGCTCTTCTGTCAAAAAATACATATAAGGAATTTTCCCCTTTTTATCAATTATCCTAAAATGATTAAAAGGAGTGGTTTCATCTTCTCTCCATTTATGCATAATAAATCTTTCACTCATCATCATCAACACCTAATACAAATTTTCTTATTTCTGTTTCAACTGCTCATTCTCTTTTTTCAACACCCTAATTTTCTTTTTCAATAATTCATTCTCATTTGCATTTTCCATAAGCTCTTTCACACTTAATCTTCTACCTTTGGTAATGAATTGTCGTAGTCGTTCATTCTCTTCTTTTAGTTTGTTGATAGTGGCTTGTCGTTCATCAACTTTATCCGCCAACTCATTTAATAATGAACTGACTAATTCTATATCCTCTTTATATTCAGAAAATAATTTCCCATAATTCCTATGGACATATACAGAATGATCCGTAACATCTCGTAAATAATAATACCCATTGGGACAATCGTGTACCCCATATCGTCTCTCGCTCATAATCAATCACACCTGTGTCGCATACCTAAGGGAATAATTGTTCTTTCATTTGTAATTGTTGGCATTGGATGTGTCCGAAGATATTTATCTACCTCATCTTCATTCATCTCATATAGAGAAAGTCTTTTTTTCAATTTCTCATTCTCTTTTTCCAGTTCCTTGTTTCTTTCTACAACTTCTGCCATACTTCTATTGTCTTTTAATACCTTTCTTAATTCTCTATTCTGATTTTGTGAAAAAGATAACTCTGATTTTAAAATTATATTTTCATCGTTTAACTCATTCAACAAATTGCACAATTGGATCAATTCCTCCTCGGAATATATTTCCTCGATATGAATATTGAAATCAGATTCGGTGTCAAGCAATTGTCTGTTTATATCATCCGCATAATAAATACAAAATCGTTCGCTCATAATCAATCACCATTCAAAACTAATAATTATTTCACATTTCTCCTGTATTCTAAACAAACCCAAAATAAATTACAAACTGATACCCCAAGGCAAAAACAAGTAATCCCAAGACCTAACGCATTCATCATCAAACATCACCCCCAATAATTATCCTTAATATATTTGAAACGACCATTAACCGCTAACGCGATTGAATTAAAATCCTCATCATAAATTCCCAGCCTTATAATGTTCTTATCATATATGAACATATCATCACCATTATGGAAATGTATATGCCATAATTTATACATCTGACTATAACAGAAATTTTTAATGATACAGTGTCCAGGAATGTTAAAAGATTTTGTTTCCAATACCATGAACAATTCACTCATTCCAACCATTCCTCCATTCCAGTATCTATTCTTTCACCATTTATTTTTACATCAGATACTCCTAATTCACATAATTTTTCTTTTAACCCTTCAATGATGGCTTCTTGCTTATTCAACTTCTTAGTTACTTGTGAAGCGGTCATTCTCTCTTCCTTCTCATTATCCCACACAAAAAAAGTATGTTCATCAAACATCAGAGTATACCTGCCATCAGTCCACTTACGAATATCTTCATTCATCATTATCACTCTCACCATTATTCCTAAAATATACTCCTGAGGTATGTTCTTTTAATCTTTCCCCAAGCATATCCGCCAATGTTTTACTCAACTTATTGATGATGGCTTGCTGCTCATTCAAAAAAGGACAAATTTCCCATAGGAAATGAAAAACCTTGTCATCATCATATCTAATCTCATAATTGCCAAAATCATCCTGGGAAAGAATAAATCTGCAATCATTTAATTCTTCTTCCAATCGTTCATTCAAATCTACAACAGTATCATTTATATTTCCGTCTTTATCAATTATAAACCGTGTATCTCTCATCATCTCACTCCTTTCGCAGCATATTTTCAAATGGTCTGCCTATCATCCAGTTCACAACACAAGGCAATGGATTATTAGTGGCTTGTCTTTTTAAGCATTCATTATAAGCCTTGCAAGGATATTTTGCATTTTTATTAAGTACACAATTATTCCTATCCTCAATCGTTTCCTCCACATTTAACGGTGGCATATAACCATTCCTGGTCGCATCCGCCAATAACTCCGCATCGTGTTCTATTGTTTTTCGATAAGATTGCAGCAGCTCATTCATTCCCTGAAGTTCCTGTCGCAATTTCTCATTCTCCTCGCATAATTCATTCAACTTGCGACACATCTCATAAGCGGTATAAATATTACCTTCATGCCTATCTTCTTTGAGAGTTGTATCGACAATCCACATAGAAAAATCATTATCAATTACTTTAAATCGTTCACTCATCTAAACCATCTCTTTCATTTATAAACAATCATAAATAATGCCAATGTCTGCAATAACATAAACACACAAGTTATTATATCCATTTCACTCATCATCAATTCACCATTTCAATCTTCATAGACTTCAAACTCTTTTAGATAATATTTACTATCTGAACCATTCCTTTTCTCCCTATTATTCAACTCCACCACTTTCTTATGTGCCTTTCTTCTATTAGTATAACCATAACGCAATCTTGGTTTAACACCATTATGCAATTCCCATATATGATAAATAATCATACACGATCACCTTTTCTTTTGCATACTTGTAACATAACAACGGTCATGTCCATAACCATCCACCTTCATTGCGCCAACCTTTAACTTTGTAAAGTAATTTAAATCTTCTCTTGTTTTGTCTAATTCTTGTTGTAACTTCTCATTTGTTTCTTTCAACCGCTCATTTTCTTCTCTTAATCGTTTATTCTCAAAATCCAACTTATTCAATTCATCAACAATTTTCTGATCACCATACACTAATGTCATACACCATCACCATTTGTCAAATTTTCCAATGCAATTTCTAATATTCGCTTATTATAACCAGTATCAATCCCATACTTTTGAAATATCGTAAATATTTCAAACCGTTATGCACTCATTTAAATCATCTCTTTCGTTTATAAGCAATCATAAACAATGCAAATATCTACAACAACATAACACACAAATTATTATACCCATTTTGCTTTTTATCATATCCCTTTACAAGAATAACCCTTACTGCAATGATCACACCCTAAACAATATACAATACTCTCATCAGTATGTTTAAAATGAGAACATACGAAAGATGTAGGATACTGTAAAACTTTATTAAACTTATTACAATATGCCGCTTTAGAATCTTTAACTTTTACCATTTCATAATTAATACAATCTTTATGATAATATCTCTCCTTTTTGGGTCTGCAATGTTTCACATCAACTTTTGTAATGCGAGTATATGCTTCACTATTATAATCATACTCACAGAATACTATATCATCATTAGGATTCCAATCTTTAATCCTCTCTTGTAGCTGTTTGACTTTCATAATAACCCCTCAAATGTTCCAATATAAATATTATAAATTATTCTTCCAAGCACGTCTTTGTCAAATTTACGAAACTTATTTCTCATCTGCATGAATGCTTCCCTGGTAAAATCCTCAAAAAGCGGCAACTCCTGACTGATCTCGCGAACATCTTTCATTCGCCATTGTGCCTTATGTCCATTCCCTAAAAGAACAACACCATTCGGAGATACGCTTTTCATAAAGTAAATCCGTGCTTGATTAGAATTGAATCGGAAAGGTGCGTCATCTTCGCAATCCATTTTTAAGGCAATTCCAATGCCACTATTTTCCAATCGCTCTTCAAGTTGGTCATTAATACATTGCAATTTTTTATTTTCAGATTTTAACCGCTCATTCTCTTCTTCAAGTTTCTTGTTTCTATCAAACAATTCCTTAATTGCTACTCCATTTAACTTGTCACCAAATTTTATCAGATCAATAATCTCAGAAGAACCTTTGCCAATAATTAATTTTTCATAAACTTCATTCATTTTTTCATCACAATCGTTTAACAAATCACAAACCGATTGTGTGTAATCCAAACCAGCTGTCCAATCAGTATAGACAAGTGGTTTGATATAACCTATTTTTAATCTATCATAAACTGCATATTGATTACTGTCAATTTTATCCATAAAAAAACGTTTTTCACTCATCATTAATCACCTTATCTGCTTCTTCAATCGCCTTATCAATTTCTTTAACAATTTTTAAATAATCAATATATGAATAAATCAAAAGACCCAAACTCATAATAATGAAAATATATATAAGTATAAAAAATATTTTAGTTATCATTTATCATACCCCATTGGAATCGTTTTAAATCTTCACCGTTCCTTAGGGATTGTAATGTATAAGACAAACACAATTTAATTATGAACTCCCTATCATATTCAAAATCTTCATTAATTTCTTCAACATACTCTTTTATCTGATCCACCCACCGATCATAATGATGCACATCATAATCAGTTAAATCGTGCTTCCATTGTACATACTCTTGAAGAGGACATTGGTTAAATAATTTCATAAGAGCCTTATCC
>Ga0256404_1008069_pt1 | contig 16112 bp, 17 predicted proteins | sample RumenRJG_01DNA_FD_185990 | JGI IMG/M metagenome (GOLD analysis project Ga0256404, IMG submission 185990) | Bovine rumen microbial communities from Lethbridge, Alberta, Canada - RJG_01 | ecosystem: Host-associated > Mammals > Digestive system > Stomach > Rumen | place: Canada: Alberta | collected...
CGATTGTCCAAATTGTGACTTTGTATGTGTAAATTGTATATTTAATTTAGATGATTTAAACATTACAGTTAAAACCATTACTACAATAGATGTTGATGCAGCAAAGAGAACACCAGGATTTAACTGGATTACACAAGATCAATTAAATGATTATACATGGATTTCATCAACTACAAGAGAAGCTTTACAATTAGTAAGTAAAAAGGCATCAACTACAATAAGTGAAATTGAAAATATTAATGAAATGATTTACGATGATAAAACAACAGATGGTTCAAGATTAGGATTTAGTATAAGGCTTACACCAGCTATAATTAAAAAAATTACAAAATATAATCAAGATAATTTAAACTCTGGTGGATATCTAAACAATTCATTAAAATGTTATGATGCTACAATTAATGGTGAAACTTATAAAAATATGTATTGCTATAGTGAATTAATTGATGATTTAGTTGAATATGCAACATCAAATAAAGATGTAAGCATTAAGGTATTACCAAGTAGAATTAATGATGAAGCAAGACGTGCTAGTGAATCAGGCAATAGCGGATACTGGACATTATGGTCAAATTATAGCATAGATAAAACAAGTGAATCCGTAATAGGCGGACCAGCTTGGAAATAGGGGTGACTAAATGAAGAATGCATTTTGGGCATACTGGTTGATACTATTAGGTATAGTAATCGTAGTAATAATGCTACTTGTTCAAAATTTAACAACAAGTAGCACCCAAGATTACTACCTTATTAAAGAAATAACAGAAGCATCAATGATAGATGCAGTAGATTATTCTTATTATAGAACCTATGGTGAAATTAGAATAAATAAAGAAAAATTTTATGAAAGTTTTTTACGACGTTTTTCTGAGAATGCCGCATTAAACACAACATATACAGTTAGTTTTTATGGTGTATATGAAGCCCCACCAAAAGCTAGTGTAGAAATTAAAAGTAAATCTAATACTTTCAATGTTGTCGGAGACTCAACAACATTTGATATGGTAGAAAGAATAGATAGCATAATTGAAGGTAACACACTTGACAATTAAAATAAGGAGGAATAAAAATGGGTGGTAGAAAAAATGTATTTGCAAAGTTTTTAACAAACAAAACAACAGTAACATTAGTTGGTATTATTCTAGGACTAGGAGTTTTAGTGGGATTTTATATATATCGTGTTAATAGCCAAGTAAATCCCACCCGTATTCCTGTTGCTAAAAGAGATATAAGTGCCACAGAAGAAATAACTAAAGATGACATTGAATATATAAAGGTAAGTCAAACATTTTTAAGAAAAAGAGATGTTTATAAAACTGTAAATGGACTTATAGGAAAATATGTGTCAACTGGAACATCAATTCCTAAAGGTGGAATGTTTTATACATCACAAGTTGTTGAAAAAAAAGAATTACCAAATGCAATATTTGATGAAATACCAGAAGGATATACAATTTATCAATTAAGAGTAGATAACACAACAACATATGCCAACTCAATATATCCAGGTGACAAAATAGATTTATGGTTAAAGACAACTGAAAATGGTATTTTAGTATTTGGTGAGTTTATTTCAAACATTGAAGTTTTAGCAGTACGTGATAGTGCTGGACAAAATGTTTTTGATGTAACAAGTGGAAGAACTCCAGCATGGTTACTATTTGCAGTTAAAACTGATATGTATCGTTATTTAAAATTAACTGAAAATATATCAGGAATGAGTTTAGTACCTGTTCCAAAAAATAATTTAGTAAATCCAGATGTGGGTTCAACTGAATATTCAAGTCAAGAATTAATTGATTTATTAGACAGAGAATCAATGAGAATGGGGGCCTAGTATGAATAATATTTTATCTAAAATTAAAAATTTATTTCTTAACAAAAATACTGTAACAATTCTAGGCGTAATTGCAGGAGTCATAGGTTTATGGTTTGCCTATACAATAACATTAGATAAGGCCGTAAAACCTCAAAAAGTACCTGTAGCAGCTAAAGACTTAAGTGCAGGAACCATCATAACATCTGAAGATATTGATTATGTAGAAATTAACACAGATGCCTTAAAAAAGGCAAGTGTAGTAACAAGTTCTGCATTATTAATAGGTAATTATGTAACAAATAATACTTCAATAGTAAAGGGTTCAATGTTTTACAAAAATCAAGTTGTAACCAAAGATAAATTAATTGAAAGAGATTTAGAAACTATACCAGATGGTTACAAATTATATTGGTTAGCAGTAGATAATACTACAACTTATGCTAACTCAATATATCCAGGAGATAAAATAGATTTATGGCTTAAAACAAGCTATGATGGAAAACACGTTTATGAAGAATTCATAAAAAACATTGAAGTTTTAAGTGTTAAAGATTCAAAAGGTCAAAACGTTTTTGATGTAACAAGTGGAAGAACACCAGCAGTACTAGTATTTGCAGTACCAGACGAAATGTTTGCGTACCTTAGTAAAATTGGATATTTAAGTGGAATGCAACTATTTCCTGTTCCAATTAACAAAAAGAATTCAGATAAAGATGCAAAAACAGAAATAACAAATGATGAACTAGTTAAACTTATAGATAGTTTAGCAAGAAGTGTAACAACTGATACAAATACACAAACAGAAGAAAATAACAATACAAATAACGAATAAAAAAAGAGGTGTTTCTAGTGAATGATGCTGTATTTTCACAAATAGATTTTGGACCTTTAAAAGAGTTTTTAGAGGAAGATAACATAACTGACGTATCATATTCAAATGGTGGTCAAGTTTGGCTAAAAACTCTTGATAAAGGTGTATATAGGGTTGAAAGACCAGAAATAAATAATGCTTTAATGGAAAAGCTAGCTTTTCAATGTTCAAATGTAATGGGTAAAACATTTAATATGGCCCATCCATTTTTGGATGCTGAATCTGCAGAACTTCGTCTTAACTTTGTTCATGAATCAATTGCAACAAATGGTATTTGTTGTGTTATAAGAAAGACGCCGGCCAAAATCCGTCTGAACAAAGATAAACTTATTAATGAAAAATATGTAACTGAAGATTTACATGACTTTTTAATGACTTGTGTTGAAGGTCATTGCAACATCATCGTAAGTGGAGAAACTGGTTCAGGTAAAACAGAACTTGTTAAATATTTAGCTTCACACACAAAAGAAAATGAAAAAATAATAACTATTGAAGATACACTAGAACTTCACTTAGATAAAATATTTCCCCATCGTGATATTGTTGCAATGAAAACAAATAATATTGCATCTTATTCAGATGTACTAGTAACATGTATGCGACAAAACCCAAGATGGATTTTACTATCCGAAGTTCGTTCAGCAGAAGCAGTTACTGCAGTACGTAACTCAATATCATCTGGACATAACATTATATCAACAATTCACTCAGATAGAGCTTTAAATATACCAATGCGTCTATATAGTTTGCTAGAAAGTAGCCAAGATATAGACCAATTCTTAAAATCAATTCATAGATATGTTCAAATTGGTGTTCATGTTAAAGGTTACATGAGTAAAGAATTAGGTAGATTTCAACGTGAAATAATTGAAGTTGTAGAATTTTATGTTGACGAAAATAATGAAGCAAAATCAAATATAATTTTCAAAAAAAGCTTGGATGGCAAATTTAGTTTTAATAATCCAAGTAAATATCTAATAGATTATTTAGGTGTTCAAGGAGTAACATTAAAACCAGATTATTTTGTTAAATCAAATGAAACAAACAAACAAGAAGAAATAGAAAGTTTATAAAATAGAAAGGAGCATAAATATGCATTATTTACCAGAGTTATTTATTCTTTTAGCTATAGCGGCGATTGTTCTAATAGCTAGACGTAATCCCGGAGAGAATGTTTATAAGTTTGTGTCAAAAAAAGCAACTGACGCTTATGATAAATATGCTCCATATTCTTTTAAGATGGTCAGAGAAAAAGCTATAGAACTTGGTCAAGAATTTACTCCAAGACAATATTTAACCCAAGTAATAGTTTTAGGTGGTATAGCTGCTTTAGTAGGATATTTCTACTTTTACAACATTATAATTGCTGCAATTTATGCAATTATAGCTATAGCATTTATTCCATATCTTGCATATTTAAGGCTTCAAAGAGTATATAGTGAATACATATTTGAACAAATTCAAACATACACAACTAACGTTATAATGGAATTTAACACAACTCAAAGTTTTGTTAAAGCTTTAGAAGGAGTTAGAGATTCAGGTATTCTTGAAGAACCTATTGTAACTGATGTAGCCAAAATGATAGATATGTCATATCAAAATGGAACAATTGATGAATCTATAAAATATTTTAATACTAAATACCCATATTATATGGTAAAAAACATGCATCAATTATTCTTACAAATTACAAAAGAAGGAGCTAGAGATTCAGGACAAGCCTTAGAAAATATGTCACTTGATATTGATGCCTTAGTTGAAGGCGTATATCGTGACCAAATGGATAGAAATAACTTCCATGGCAGATTCCTAAGATTTGGTTTAATTCTTTACTTATTAGTTATAGTACTTAGATTTATGCTTGGAGAAGATAACTATATTAAACTATTAGACATATGGTATGTACAAATAATACTTCATGGTATAGTAATAATAAATGCTTTCTTTATGTTAAGTGGAGAAAAGTATTATAATGAAGATGTGGGGGGAGAATAATGCAAATAGAAGTTATAATTGTAGCTATAATTGTATTTGGAATTATGACTATAACAGGTCAAATTAGTATTAATCAACTCATTAGTGATAATCAAATGCTTTTCATGAAGCTTAAAGAAAAAGACTGGGATTTTTATGTAAGGGCAAGATATGGAAATAATATAAATCCTGATATATTATTTAATAAAAGAATAAAAAATGCTTTAATTACAATGGCTTTAGCACTAGCATTTCTAATAAAAGATTTAAATGCTGTAAAAGTTCTATTAATTTTTGTACTCGGAGTGTTTGTATTTAAAATGTCATACAACGATATAAAAAAGTATTATCAAAGACATATGGCAGAAATAGACTCAATGTTACCACATTATTTAAAAAACTTAGAAATATTAATTCAACACTATACAGTACCAGTTGCAATAGGAAAATCAATGGAAGAAGCTCCAGAAATATTTAAAGATGGGTTACAAGAAATGATAGACTCAATAAATTCTGGCGATGATACAATTGAACCATACATGGCATTTGCTAGAAAATATCCTGTTCGTGACTCAATGCGTATGATGCGTCTATTGTATCGTTTAAGTTTAGGTCGTCAAGAAAGAAAACAAGAACAAATTTTAACATTCTCGAGGTCAATTTCTTCACTTCAACAAAAAGCTCGTGAAACAAGATACAAAAATAGACTTGAAAAGATGGAAGGAAAAACCATGAGCATGTTAATAACAACTGGAGTAGGACTAATGATTTTACTTATACTAGCAGTTATACAACTTATGGACATTTAATTTACAAAAAATATTAAATATAATTGATATTTTCTTAAAATTCAGTTATAATAAAAATATACTAAAAGGAGGATAACAAATGAAAGAAGCTACTGGAGAATTAAATATGACTGTAGTTACTGTAGTTGCAATTGCAGCTGTTGGTGCTTTCTTCTATGGATTTATATGGCCAGGTATTAAAACAGGACTTATGAAAAATACATGTAATAATATATGTCCTGCAGGTGTAAATAATGCTGAAGCAACGGCATCAAAAAATCAAGATGGTACATATACTTGCACATGTGCTGACGAAAATAAAACTACATTTACAATTGATAAAAATGGTAATACTGTTGAAAGTTAATTTTTAAGAAGGTGAAATATGAAAGAGGCTACAGGAGAATTAAATATGACGATAATAGTTTCTATATCGATCGGTATCTTGGCAGCCTTTTTTTTCGGCTTCCTATGGCCGATAATAAATAACAATTTTCATCGTACTAGTCAATGCAAGGATGCATTATGTGATTGTAGTCAAAATGTTCGAGATAGTATTGAGGGAGAAACAGGTAAAAAAAATATGTGCAGTTGCCAAATGAGGGATACAACTAACACTAATTATTATGGCACAGAAGTGTTTTATTGTCCATTTAAAGGATAGGAGGTATTTATGAAAGAATCGATGAGTGTAACATATATATTTCAAATAGTAATATTATTTATACTTTTGTTTACAGCTATTATGGCTCTTACGATAAATAACTCCAATGCTTTTGGGATAAAAGATCAAATAGTCAACATTTTAGAAGCTAATGGTGGAAACTACTTAGAAAATGGAAATTTAAGTGAGGAAATAGTTGATTTGATTGATAGTACATCATATCGTACAACAGGAAAATGTGATGAAGACTATCAAGGTTTTGATAGAACCGGAGCAGCTGTTTCATCTAATCAAGATGCATCAATATGTATTAGAGAAATTAATGCCACAAGTGGACTAGATGACTATCTTGAAGGTATAATTGGTAAAGGAAATATTGCAACCGGAGATTTTATGCCAGGAAAATATTATCAAATAGTAGTATTTTTTCAATTAGATTTACCAGTAGTTAAGCAGGTATATAATTTTCCAGCAAAAGCAGAAACAAAAGTAATATATCAAAAATAGGGTGATTATTAATGAAAGCAATAAGTGAATCAACATGGACATTTCAAATGATTATATTTTTTATTCTTATTTTTGCTTGCTTTTTAACATTAGTATTAAGCTATAACAAAGCTTATACCATTAAAAATAGAATGTTAAATATAATCGAAAAGTATGAAGGTATAACACCAACATCTGCAGAAATAATCAATGATTTTATTTCAAATAAAGGATATACTAACAAAGGAAAATGTCCAGAAAGTTGGATGGGTGCTATAAATCTACAAGGAGATTTTGAAATAGCTAAAGATAATAATGATTATTATTATTGTTTTAAAGAAGATAGTAGAAACAAACAAGTATATTATGATATAGAAGTTTTCTATAAATTTAATTTACCTGTTATAGGTAATATAGCAAACTATAAAATAGATGGAACAACAAAGACCTTCATAGGGTCTATAGAACGTATTAAGGAGTAATAACATGAATGTAATTGTATCAAACAAATATCAATCATTATTAGCAAGTTTAAATATTGATGTAATTAAAAGTATAAATGGAGAATTTTCTGTTGAAGAATTAATTGATCAATTTCAAAGTTTTTATTTTAACAAAATGATTATAGACATAACTGCCATAAAAGGTTATGAAGATATAAAAGTTATGCAAAATTTATCATTAAATTTTGATATGTCTAAAGTTATTTTATTATTAGATGACTCTGAAAAAGTTAATTCACCAGTTTATATATCTCAACTAATTTCCATGGGAATATATAATTTTGCTAGTGATATAAACACTATTAGATATTTAATAGATAATCCCAATCAATATAAAGATGTAGCCAACTATCACAATCTTAACGGCTTTAAAAAACCAACATTAAATGATAATTCTGTTGATAACACACGTGGTAAAATAGGTCAAAAAATTATAGGATTTAAAAATGTAACTGAACATGCCGGAGCAACAACCCTAATTTATTTATTAAAACAACATTTAGAAAAAGCCTATAATGTCAAGGCAGTAGAAATTGATAAAAATGATTTTATATATTTTAACGATAATACTTTAGAAAGTGTATCAAGTTTAGGATTTAATGATTTTTTAAGCAATAACACATCATATGATGTCATTTTAGTTGATTTAAATGATGGAAATGTTTTAGAATATTGTCATGATGTAATATATTTAATTGAACCAGGACTTATTAAACTAAATAAACTAATAAGAGAAGATAATACTATATTTACAAAGTTAACAGATAAAAAAATAGTACTAAACAGAAGTGTACTAGATGCCAAAGATGTATCTGATTTTGAAAAAGAAAGTGGAAGTAAAGTATTCTTCAATATGCCATACTTAGATGATAAACTAGATGACCAAATGATAGTAAATGCATTTTTAACTACTTTAGGTTTTAGTAGAATTGAAGAAAACTCTGGTTCGGGGATATTTAGTATATTTAAATAATTAAGGAGGTAGGTTATGAATTTTTGTTATAAAACAGCAAACATTTGGCAATTAGTTGGACAAGCACTCTTTATTTTAAAAATATTAATTCCAATTGCCATAATTGTTCTGGGAATGATTGATTTTGGTAAAGCTGTAATATCAAGTGATGATAAAGCAGTTAAAAATTCTAGTATGAAATTATTAAAAAGAATAGTAACTGGTGTATGCATTTTCTTTATTCCTTTAATAATAAAAATAGTATTTTCAATGGTGTCTTTAATAAGTGATGAAATGCGTAAAGACTATAATAACTGTATTGACTGCTTAACAGACCCATATAACAAATGTGATACGTCATATAACGGAAATATATTCAAGAAATAATTGACTTTACCGTTAAATTAAGGTAAAATAATTATATACAAAGGGAGGAGTGTTATTAATGACTTTTTGTACTCAAGCACAACCAATTTTATATACAGTTGGTTTATTCCTATTAGTTTTTAAAATTGTTATTCCAATTTTATTAATTATCTTCGGAATGGTAGACTTAGGAAAAGCTGTAATATCAAGTGATGATAAGGCTGTATCAAAAGCTGCTAAATCATTACTAAACAGAGTTATTGCTGGTGTATGTATCTTCTTTATCCCAACTATTGTAGGCATTGTATTCTCAATGGTAGGTGACTTCGGAGAAGTAAAAGGACAATATGATGTTTGTGCAGGATGTATATCAAATCCTACAAATTCATCAAAGTGCCATCAATAATTAATTAATAAGTAATATAAAAGGATAGTGAATGCTATCCTTTTTGTTTGCTTAAAGAACAAAAAAAGATAAAGCCTATGCAGCTCTATCTTCAGATATTCCAGTATATTTGTAACCATCCAATTTATTTTCTTTACTCCAAACATATTCAGGAAGTCTATGCATCCATTTATATTCTACATCTGGATCGCTTATACTATAATTTTTATATTTCCATTGATTACTTTCATAATCTCTAACGCAAGTACTTGTTCTAGTATAACTAACATTAAATTTTAATGGTACAAAATATACAGAATAATTTTTACTTATTTCATATGGTGTAACACCATTTAAATTCTTATAATTAACAGTAATTTCAGTAGCCCAATTCTTTTCATATTTATTATAATATGCTCCAGAAACTGTAAAGCTAAAGTTATTTTTATTTAATGATGAAGCTCTAAATGCGTATGGATTAGTAATTCTAACATCATTTTTACCATCATTACCAGTCATATATAATGCACCACGTTCATTAATATAAGCTTGATAATCAGCAATTGAACTTCCAAAATATGATTTGCTACTATGAACTATAGCAGCACTATGAACATCATTAGGTAAATCAGTAAATTGGACTTCATATTTATATTCACCAGGTTTATTCCAATTAGCAACATAACCAGTTGAATAATATGTTTTTTCATATTCTTTACAATAATAATATGTTTTTATTTCTTTTTGTTTATTTTCAGCTTCAGCTGCATAAGAGAAACCATCTTTCCAATCGCTCCATTTTACATATTTGTAATATTTAACAGTTGTTGGTGTTGGATTAGGTGTAGGATTTGGTTTTTCATTATTATTATTATTATTATTATTATTATTATTATTGTTGTTATTGTTGTTGTTATTGTTATTGCAATTTGTTTGACAACATCCATTTGAACAACTTATTTTAATTGTAACTTTTGTAGTAACTGTAGTCTTAGTACTTGTACTAGTACTTGAACCATTTCCTTTATTTGCATTGTTTGTGGTATTAGAACTTGAATTATTATTGCTACTGCTATTATTACTTGAATTATTATTTGATGTATTATTGTTTTTATTGTTATCAACTACATCAGTATTAGTCTTAGTATTATCTACAGTACAAGTTCCTTTATTATCACAAGTTGTTTTTTCTATAGTAGTAACTATAAAATCAGATTGTTTACCACAGGTTAAGCTAACCTTTAAAGCATAATTACCATCAGCAGTCTTAGTAGTTTGGATATAACTTGAATTTGTATCACAAGTTTTACCATCGTTAGTAAAATCAATTAATAACTTTTGGTTAATCATTTGTGCAAGTGTTAATTTCTCAGTTGCTCCGACTTTTTCAGGTAATTTTGATTTTGTAAAATATTCAAAAGCTGCAGTTTTCATAGTGTTTATATTATTAATATATTCACTATTACTATCAGCTAAAGTATTTTTGTTACTTGTTGAACTATTGCCAGTTACTTTAACAAATATCCAACCAGCTATAAATACTATAACTGCTAGAATCACAAGTTTAATTGCAAGTGACCCCCAATTCAAACTTAAACGTTTATTTCCATCTTCGTACATATAACGTACCCCCTTCACTTTGGAAAATTACTTTTTCCTTTAAGTGCCATTATTCTACCACAAAATATTTATTTTGTCAAATTTTATGTGCAAAAAATGAGTTTTTTTACGTCTTTTATGTAAAAAAATATCTTAATTCATTTTAAAAAGTGATATATTAAAATAATTTTAAAATATTACTTGACTACAAATATATGTTTGTGATATATTATTTTTGCATGAAAATTATCTTTTTGTGTCAAAATATGAAAAAGAGGTGTTTACTTATGAGTAATGATAAAATAATAATAAAAGGAGCCAGAGAAAACAACTTAAAAAATGTTGATTTAGAAATACCTAAAAATAAGTTAGTTGTTATGACCGGAGTATCTGGTTCAGGAAAAAGCAGTTTAGCTTTTGATACAATATATGCGGAAGGTCAAAGAAGATATGTAGAAAGTTTATCTGCTTATGCCCGTCAATTTATTGGTGTAAATGAAAAACCGGATGTAGACTCTATTGAAGGATTATCACCATCAATATCTATTGACCAAAAATCTACGAATAAAAATCCGCGTTCAACAGTAGGTACTATAACTGAAATCTACGATTATTTGCGTCTTTTATTTGCTAGAATTGGTAGACCTTATTGTCCAACTCATCATACACCAATAAAAAGTCAAAGTATTGAAGAAATGACTAATAAAGTAATGGAATACAAAGGAAAAACAGTTACTATATTAGCTCCTGTAGTCCATGGCGAAAAAGGAACACATAAAGATTTATTTGATGAACTTCGTAAAGAAGGTTTTACACGTGTTCGCGTAAATGGCAAAAACATGAGCTTAAATGAAGAAATAACTCTAGAAAAAAATATTAAAGACAATATAGATATTATAATAGATAAAATTACTGTAGATGATGAGGAATATAGTAGAATATTTGAAGCAGTAGAAACAAGCACCAAGAAAGCTGATGGTAAAGTAGTATTACTAGTTGATGATGAAGAAATATTCATGAGTGAAAAATATGCTTGTGAAATATGTAATTATTCAATATCAGAACTAGAACCGAGATTATTTTCATTTAATGCCCCATACGGAGCTTGTGAAGAATGTAAAGGCTTAGGTACAAAGCTTCATATAAGTAAAGACTTGTTAATACCAGACCCTAATAAATCTCTAGTGGAAGGTGCTATATCTGCCTTAAGTATGGACTCAAATATGTACTTTACGCAAATAGAAACAGTATGTAAAAGATATGATATCAATATGTTTGCACCTGTAAAAGACATTCCTGAAGAAAAATTAAATTATATACTATATGGTACAAATGAAATACTTGATTTTAAATATGTATCAAAAAATGGTAGTACCAGAAACACCAAAGGTACCTATGAAGGTGTAATTCCAACACTAGAAAGAAGATATGTAGAAACAAAAAGTGGATGGATCAGAGAATGGCTTCAAGGATATATGATTGAAACAGAATGTCCAGTTTGTAAAGGAAAAAGATTACAAAAATCAGTATTATCTATATACATTAATGATAAAAATATTTTTGATATGTGTGATATGTCTATAAGTGATTTACTTGATTTTGTTAAAAAGTTAAAACTAAATAACGAAGAAAAAGAAATAAGTAACCTTATATTAAAGGAAATAATTTCTAGACTAGAGTTTTTAAATAACGTTGGTTTATCATATTTAACTTTAACAAGAAGTGCAGGAACCTTATCAGGTGGAGAAGCGCAAAGAATAAGACTTGCCACCCAAATTGGTTCAAAGTTATCAGGTGTTTTATACGTTCTTGATGAACCTAGTATAGGACTTCACCAAAAAGATAACGAAAGATTAATTAATTCATTAAAAGAAATGCGTGATTTAGGTAACTCATTAATTGTTGTTGAGCATGATACAGATACAATGTTAGCATCAGATTTTCTAGTAGATGTAGGTCCTGGCGCAGGTGAATATGGTGGACAAATTATGGCAGCAGGAACACCTGAAGAAGTTATGAAAAATCCAAATAGTTTAACAGGAAAATACCTAAGCGGAGAGTTAAAAATAGAAGTACCAGAAAAGCGAAGAAAAGGAAATGGTCTAAAAATCAGCATTAAAGGTGCTAAAGAAAACAACTTAAAGAATGTTAATGTAGATATTCCTCTTAATAAATTAGTTGTTGTAACTGGTGTATCTGGTTCGGGTAAATCTTCACTTATCAATGAGGTATTATATAAAAAACTAGCATCAGAAATTTATAGAAGCAAAGTAGTTCCTGGTGCATGTAAAGAAATAACTGGTCTTGAAAATATTGATAAAGTAATTCAAATAACTCAAGATGCTATAGGTAGAACACCAAGAAGTAATCCAGCAACATATGTCGGAGTATTTGATGATATCAGAGATTTATTTGCGCAAACAAAAGAAGCCAAAATGCGTGGATATGACAAAGGACGTTTCTCATTTAATGTTAAAGGTGGAAGATGTGAAAATTGTTGGGGAGATGGTGTTAAGAAAATTGAAATGCATTTCCTAGCAGATGTGTACGTTCCATGTGATGTATGTAAAGGTAAAAGATATAACAGAGAAACACTTGAAATAAAATATAAAGGCAAAAACATAAGTGAAGTTTTAGACATGAGAGTAAGTGAAGCTCTAGAATTCTTTGAAAATGTTCCAAAAATTTACAATAAATTAAAAGTAATGATGGATGTTGGACTTTCTTATATTAAATTAGGTCAATCCGCACCAACATTATCAGGTGGTGAAGCAGGTCGTGTAAAACTTGCCAAAGAACTTCAAAAGAAAGCCACAGGAAAATCAGTATTTATCCTTGATGAACCAACAACAGGACTTCATTCTGATGATATCAAAAAACTATTAGTTATCCTAAATAGAATTGTGGATAATGGTGATACAGTAATAGTAATTGAACACAACCTAGATGTTATAAAAGTAGCAGACCATATCATAGATTTAGGTCCAGATGGTGGTAAATATGGTGGAAAAATCGTTGCTACAGGAACACCAGAACAAGTTGCAAAATGCAAAGGTTCATATACCGGTGAATTTTTAGCCAAAATACTAAAAAAATAATCAAATTTAAATAGACATTATTTTAAGAATAACGTCTATTTATTTTATATTTAGAATTTTTTGACTTATCCATAATCTTATGTTAAAATACAAATAATTTGGAGGAAATCTTTATGGATATATTAGAAAGATTTTTAAAATATGTTGCAATAGATACTACATCAAATCCTTTAAAAGAAGACAATTCGTCAAGTGAAAATCAAAAAGATTTAGTAGAAATATTAGTTAAAGAATTAAACGATTTAGGAATTGAAGTTTACTATGATGACAAACATTGCTATGTATACGCAAAAATGCCTGGTAATAGCAAATTACCAAGTATAGGCTTTGTATCTCATCTAGATACATCTTCGGATGCTTGTGGAAAAGATGTAAAACCAAGATTAACAAGAAACTATGATGGAAAAGACATTATTCTAGAAAATAATGTAATAATATCAAGTGAAAAATATAGTGATTTAAAAAATCATATTGGTAAGACAATAATTACATCAGATGGAAATACACTCTTAGGAGCTGACGATAAAGCAGGTATAGCTGAGATAATGAATATGTTGGAATATTTTGCAAGAAATAATGACGAACATGGTGATATTTTAGTTTGCTTTACACCAGATGAAGAAATTGGTCTAGGGGTAAAAAACTTAAATACAAATTATTTTAATCCAGACTTTGCATATACTGTTGATGGCATAGATTTAGGCGAATTTTCTTATGAAAATTTTAATGCTGGGTTAGCTCAGGTAAAAATAAAAGGTGTACCTGCACATTTGGGATACGCAAAAGGAACTTTTATAAATGCATTACGAGTTGCCATAGAATTTGATAGCATGGTACCAAAAGAATATCCAGAAAATACAGAAGGAAAAGAAGGATATTTCGTTTTACATAATCTAAACGGAGATATTTGTGAAGTAACAATGCAATATAATATCAGAGATTTTGAAAAAGATAATCTTATAAAAAGAAAAGAAATATTATCAAAAATTGCAAAAATTTTAAATAGAAAATATGGTAATATTATTGAAATAGGCTTTAAAGACTCATATTGTAACATGTATGATACTATAAAAAATGAAGAATTATTAATTAGTGGTACTTTAAAATCCATTTCATCACTAGGAATTGAACCTAAAGTAGTTCCAATCAGAGGAGGAACAGATGGTGCAGATATAACGGCATTAGGCATACCTTGTCCCAACCTAGGTGCCGGAGGTCATAATTTTCATACAATTTATGAATATGTCTGTTTAGAAGATATGATAGCAACAAGTGAAATACTAAAAAGTATTGTTAAAACATTTTCTAATGAAACAACAAGAAAAAGAAAGCCTAATAATACATTTAAACTTAGTGATTATGATTTAAAACATAATGTTACTAAGTGTCCATAATTTGTAAGCATTACACTTTATTAATAAGTTAATGCTTTTTTTTCTATAAACATAGATTAATTTTAAAAAATTTGTTACAATATAAAAGGAGAGTGAAATTATGAATAGATATATTTTTGAAATTGGTAATTTTAAATTAGAATGGTATTCAGCCCTTATAATAGTTGCAGCTATGATTGGTATAACAATGGTACTAAAAGAAGCCAAAAGATATAAATATCCAACTGAATTTGTCTTTAATATGCTTTTCTGGGCTATAATATTTGGCATTGTTGGAGCTAGAGCGTATTATGTATTATTCAATTTGGAATTATATGATAGTTTTTGGGAAGCTTGTAAAATCTGGGAAGGTGGACTAGCTATTCATGGAGGTATAATTGCTGGAGTTTTGGTTATTCTATTATACTGTAAGAAATATAAAGTAAGAAGTATCAGAATGTTTGACTTTTTAGCACCAACTATGCTTCTTGCACAAGCAATAGGTAGATGGGGAAATTTCTTTAATGGTGAAGCACATGGCCCCGCAACGACACTTGCCCATTTACAAAACTTACATATTCCTGAATTTATCATAAAAGGTATGAACATTGATGGAATTTACTATACACCGACATTTTTATATGAATCAATTTGGTGTCTGATAGGCTTCTTACTAATTCTCATAATAAGAAGATTAAAGATTACCAAAGTTGGTCAACCATTTGCATTATATTTAATGTGGTACGGACTAGGTCGCTTTATAATCGAGGCTATGCGAACAGATTCTCTAATGCTTGGTGGTTTCAAAATGGCTCAAATAGTATCTGTAATAATGATTTTTGTAGGATTAATAATTATTATGATTACAGGTAGAAAAGGGCGATATGAAGATTTATACGATCAAGATGAAAATGAAGTAATAAGGTTCTAAGGAGGAATTTTATGTACGATATAATTATAATTGGCATGGGTATAAGTGGTATAACCGCAGGTATTTATGCTAAACGCAGTAATAAAAAAATATTACTTATTGATAAAGGTATGCCAGGAGGACTTTTAAATAACATAGATAAAGTTAGTAATTATCCAGGGGTTCCTGAAATAACAGGCCCAGATTTTGCTGAAATTCTTGAAAAACAAGTTAAATCTTTAGATATTCCCTATGTTTTGGAAGAAGTAAAAAGTTTAGAATTAAACGAAGAAATTAAAAAAGTAATAACTGATAAGAATA
>Ga0256404_1008070_pt1 | contig 16111 bp, 15 predicted proteins | sample RumenRJG_01DNA_FD_185990 | JGI IMG/M metagenome (GOLD analysis project Ga0256404, IMG submission 185990) | Bovine rumen microbial communities from Lethbridge, Alberta, Canada - RJG_01 | ecosystem: Host-associated > Mammals > Digestive system > Stomach > Rumen | place: Canada: Alberta | collected...
TCTATGGATTATTGGTGGTCAGAGAAATGACCTTCTTTATTCTCTAGGTTGCCTTTGGCTATTGGTTTCGGCTCGGATTTGGCTTGTCGTGTCGTCCTCGGTTGGCGTTTTCATCCCGTCCCTAACAGTTGGGTTTTGAAAAGCCGAATGTGGTTTGTTTCATCAAGAATTCAGGAGGTTTGATGATGAGGAAATGGTGGAGGAGAGGCCTTGTCGCCTTGTTGTTGGTCATATTGTCCATTACGGTCGCATGCGATGGAGGGTCGGATGGTGGCGCCAACGGAGCGCTGGATTCTGAAGAGGAAGAAGAGATTGCTTCCGGGCAATACGAGGATATCAAGAGCGAGGTCTCTGATGTGGCTGGATCAAGTGACTACAAGGTCGCAAATGCTTCCGCAACTCCCATCCCATTGAAAGGAAGCGAATGGGAAGAGCTGATCCATGAATTGGATCGGTTTGGTGCGGATGATGCGGATTTCACGATAGAAGCGTCTGATTATGAGAAATATGATTCGGCAAAGCTCAAATGTACGAATGCGTATGACGAGTTCATGGGGTATCTGACTCTTGATGGCACGTCATCCCTGCAATTGAATGGTCGGCATGACGCGGAAGGAGAGAAATTGAGTGGTAGATCTTATAGGCAGTTGTTTACTTGCACCCTTGAAGGTGATCCAGATCACACCGATCTAAATGGAAGCGGTTTGGTTTGGAAGGTGACTTCCGATTTGACTTCATATACGCAGACATTCGATGGTAAGACTTTTGACGAGGACTGGGGTGATTTCGAACACTGGGATGATTTGACAACAACGGAAAAGCAATTTTGGGTGGTCCGTGAGATTGAAAACTCCATCAATGAATATCCGCTTGTTTCCGGCAGCATTGATTACAAGTTCATCGGCAAAAGCACGTTCGCTGACGTGTCATTCCAAGGCGGCACCTTGAGTGGAACCATTTTCAAGACAGAGAGCAACGATGATGGACAGTGCACAGAAGAAGAAATCGATGCTTTTGAGTATACGAAAGACGGAAAAACCCATCATATTCTGTTGACTGAGATAAATGAGAGCAAGAAGACACAGACTTGCGTGATCGACAACGTCGCCTATTCATTCTGATTGCATGGAGGATTCCTGACAGGAGTGCCCGTCCTGCCGGTGATGGCTGCATCAACAGGACGGAACGAGGCTTGGGTTGGTTTGTCTGACCACATGGCAATGATTGAAAGGAAGGATCGCCAGAAAATTTCCGGGGGTCCTTCCTTTGTTTGCTCTTCACAACATGTGAGAAGAATGTCCAAGAGACTTCCAAAATGGTTGGAAACAGCATTTTTCAACGGGAATGGTTAGCTGATGCCGATGGAATTATAGCCTGGGTATTAGGTGGGGCGGGAGTTGAACCCGCCATCCGCGGTTTATAAGACCGTCGCACAAACCGCTATGCTGCCCACCTATCATATTGATCCGTTCTCCAGTATAGTCGTTCTTGTACAAAGTTGAAATCATTTGCTGGACGAATGTTGCCGGAATCGTTTTCCGCAACCTTTGGCAGGAGAATGTCACATCAACTTCTTGGAATTTCCATTGCATCCTCTGGCAATGAAGAAACCGGACGTTGTATGGAAGGATGATTTGTGTCAGATTGATCCTTCCTTCATCCGCGCCAGTATCGAGAGTGCGAAACGGAGGATTCCCTCCATCTCGGGAGATATTTCCGAACCCTCCTTGACGCGTTCTATCTCTTGCGTCAAGCGCTCCAGTTCCCGCTTGAGGGCGATGAACACCCTCGGATTCCCGTAGACCTTGATTTCGTTCCTGGTGGCATTGGCTATGAGGTAGTCCTGATAGTTCAGACCTGTCAGGACAGCCATCCGCTTGATGGCGTCGCGTTCCTGGGGCGAGACCCGAAATGCGATGGTCATCGAGCGAAACCTTCCGTGCTTGTCGAGATTCTTGTGAGACATTCTTATTCCTTCTTCTTGCCTGTGAATATGTCGTTCAGCGTGTTCGCAATGTCCCGCTGGACCGTCGGATAGAGATGCGAGTAGCGGTAGGTGATGTCGATGGCCTTGTGCCCGACCCGTTTTGCGATTGCGAGTGGCGGGTAGCCCAGCTGTATGAGCAGCGACACATGCGAATGACGCAGGTCATGCACACGGATTTTCGGTAGTCCTGCGTTATCCGTCAGCTGGTGGAATGCATGCTGGACTTGTTGTTTGGTGACGTGAAACAGCCTGTCGGCTGGTTCCAGCTTTGATTTTCCAACGAAATCCTCCACCTTTTCTGAAAGCGCATCCGGCATGGTCACCACTCTGACGCTCTGGATTGTCTTTGGTGAAGTGACATGGTCTTCCTTCCCAAGTCGGTAGTAGGTTTTTGTGATTGAGACGGTTTTCTTCTCGAAGTTGAAATCGGCAGGAGTGAGGGCGAGCATCTCTCCTTCCCGGAGTCCGCACCAGAAAAGGATTCCGAAGGCGCAGGCCCACATGGGTTCGGATGCGGCTGCCATTTCAAACTTCCGGAACTGATCAAGGGTCCAGAATTTCATCTCTCCCTGTCTCGACGAACCCAAGGACCCGGCAATGCGGACGGGATTTTCCTTGAGACCGTAGAATCTGACCGCGAAGCTGAAGATGGCGACGAGCTGGTTCTGCATCGTCTTCAGGTAGGAAGGGGTATAGGGTTTCCCTGTGCTTGGGTTTCGATACAGCAACATGGCGTTTTGCCATGCAAACACGTCCTTCGAGGTGATCCGATCGATCCGCATTTCTCCGAAATACGGCATCAAGTGAGTCTCGATGATGGCCCGTTTGATCGCCATGGTGTCAGGCTTGAGACGGACAGTCATGCTGTCGAGATAGGTGTCCTCGACGAATGTCTTGAACGAGATTTCGAGGGACCCCGTCATTTGACCACGGTGCTCCGCTTCCCATTCAAGCGCTTCTCGTTTGGTCTTGAAACCTCGTTTCTTGAAGCTTTTTCTAACACCTCTGTTGTCATAGAAAGAGAAAGTGGCCAGCCAGGTGTTTCTGGCTTTATCTTTATAAACAGGCATTCGATGACTCCTTGTAATCATCCGTATTTGTTTCCGTGGAAAGGTTTGATTTGTCAGTCTTCCTGGTTCTTTTCCGTTTCTGACAACTTGTGCGCAATGTCCTGCTGTACACTGTCGGAAAGGTGTGCATAGCGGTAGGTGATGTCGATGGCCTTGTGGCCGACACGCTGTGCCACGGCAAGGGGAGTGAATCCATGTTCGAGCAGCATGCTCACGTGGCTGTGCCTGAGATCATGGATTCTGATGGGCTTCAATCCTGCCTTTTTCGCTCCTCTTGCCAATGCCCTTTGCAGACATCCTTTCGTCGTCGGGAAAATCCGCTCATCAGGCGAAGGATTGTAGAGGAGGCGGATGTAGTCGCTGATCTCATCGCTCAGGAAATCCGGCAGGGAGATGGTCCTGACACCTTGGGCGGTCTTCGGGGAAGTCTCATAGTCCCGGCCTTTCAGATGATAGAATGTCTTGGAGATGGACAGCGTCTTCGCGTCGAGATTGAAATCGCTGGTCATGAGCGCGAGAAGTTCTCCTTCCCGTATGCCTGTCCAGAAAAGCAGTTCGAAGCAGTAATAATAGAGCGGCTCCTCCATCATCACCTCGGCGAACCTCCTGTATTCCTCTTCGGTCCAGAATCCCATCTCCTTCGCGGGCGCCTTGACATTGCCGACCTCGGCAGCCGGGTTTCCCGGCAGACGGTAGTGGGTCTTGGCGAAGTTGAGTATCGCTGACAGCTGGCTGTGGAGAGACTGGATGTAGGAACGGGCATAAGGTTTCCCTGTCCCCGGATTGACTGCTTGGAGCATTTCCGTCTGCCAATCGAGAATGTCCCTCCGGCTGATGGAGCGAATCGGTTTGTCGCCGAATACCGGGATAAGTTTCCTCTTGATCGCCCCTTCCTTTCCGATAGCGGTGTCGGGCTTCAACCGTGGCCGAATGGCCGGCAGGTAGACTTCCTCGACGAACCTCCCGAAGGGGAGGTCCGTCTCGTCGGCCCTGCGGAACCGTGTCTTTCTTTCCCATGCCGCCGCATCCTTCGGTGATGTGAAACCCCGTTTCTGGATGTAGCGCCATTCCCCATTCACATCCTTCCGTTTGTAACGGACAGCCCATGTCCCTTTTCGGGAATCCTTGTAGACTGGCATGCTGCACCCCCCTTTTTCGTCTCACGCGTACAGTTTCGATTCCAGATACTTGCGGCTCACCCTGCCGGCCACGGTTATGTAGCCTTGGCTGGCAAGTTCCCTGTTGAGCGTCTGGATGATCTTGTAGGCCTTGGGCAAAGAAATGCCCATCAGCTCCGCCACTTCCGGGGCCCTCATGAACACGCTCCGCACTGTGCGGTGTTCGTTGGTTTGTTCCATCCTGTTTCCTCCGGTTTCCGTACTCTCCGGCGGAGCCGGAAGGATGCGGTTCCGTCCAGCCCCTCGCGGAACCGTCTCAGTCCATGATCTCCTTCCGGAGACTCTCCAGCGATGAGCGGAGCCTCTTGTCCCCGTTCTCGATGAGCTTGCGCACGGCGTGCTCGCCCAGATGCAGCTGCTCCGCCAGGTCGGCGACGGAGTGGCCGTCTGACCCGTCATGCAGCCATCCCCGAAGCTCGAGCCAGGCGCGGTCACGCGGGTTTTGGGGATCGAAGACCTCGGCGACGCGGCCGATGACCATGGCCTCGCACTCCCGTTCGATCGCCTCCGCCTCGACGGAGCGTGATCCGTCCGGGTACAGGCCGGCGTCCGCCATCAGCGCGAAGGACACGGAAGCTTCCTTCCTGCGTGGCTTCTCGTGGAGCCGCCGCCTCATGCCCGCCTCGGCCATCGCCCGGAACCGGGCGGCGACCTCGTCGTCGGCAAGCCCGTCACACTCCTCGAGGTTGAACCGGATGACCGCCTTGAACGGCTCGCCTGCGTCGGCGCCGACCAGGCGGTCGTAGGTCCTGCCTACCGGGTCGGCGGAACCGAGCTTCTCGGCCATGCCGAGGTAGGCCTGCACCAGCCGGTCGAGCAGGGACGCGTCCCGCCCGGAGGTGGAGATGTGCTCGCCGGCCCTTCGGACCGTCTCCTGGAGGCGCGTCTTTGCGGATTCGATGGCTGCCGTGTCCTGGGGCAGTCCCGTGATGGGGTTGTCGTGTTCCTGCATCCTGTTTCTCCTTTGGACCCGACCGGGTCCGGAATCCTCGGCCTTCCACGGAGTGGAAGCCGGGTCTCGAGCGCTGATGTGCGCTCCTGGTCCAGATGCCCCATTTGACGGGAGCGGGAAAGGGAAAGATGCGGGGGAGGCGGGCGGCCCATGCCTGCCGTCCGTGAAGGCGCGTGTCTGGTGGTATCCATCCGTTTTCCTTTTTGGTTTTTGGATTGCGGACCCTTCCCCTCCTGCGGAGCAGGAGCCGGGTCGGACGGGCGAAGCGCCCGATGAGATGCTGGTAAGTTGCATTAAAATTTAATTCCGTGATGGGAATGTAATATGCATTATTGATAAAGCGATTCAGTCAGAGTCTGATGCGCCGGGGATGGAATGCGATGGGAATGGCGCGTGGATGCTGGCGCCGGATGGACCGGAATCCGGGCTGTCCGCAAGGACGATGTCCGGGCCGCTATGGGTCTGTCAGGTCCATTTCCGCAGGACGCGGAGGGAATTGATGGAGTGGTGGGGGCCGGTCGGCCTCCAGCATCGCCTCTGCGATGCTGGAGCGCGGCGGCGTGGATTCCTGAAGGCGGCTTACGCGGTCCGGCTGGACTTCCCGCCTGCCGTCTTGCCGGGTGATGACGCGGCTTGGAGGGAGAGGGTGGGGAACACCCTTGCGAGCGCCTCGCCGGCGCTTCCGACCAGCGTGACCCGCATGCCCCTGGTGGCGTCGCGGGAGACGGCCTTCAGCTCGGCCGCGTTCTCTGAAGGGAGAAGCACTTCCGAGAATCCCGCCTTGCGGGCGGCGAGCAGCTTGGCCTCGATGCCGCCGACGGCGAGCACGTGGCCGAGGACGTCGACCGCGCCGGTCATGGCGATTCCTTCCTCCAGGGGGATTCCCAGCAGGGAGGAGACGATGGCGCAGGTGGTGGCAAGTCCCGCGGAGTCGCCGTCCTTCGCCACGCCCAGCGGGTAGTGGACGAAGGCGGAGAGGCTGGCGATGCCGGGGACCAGACGGGAGAGGGCCTTGTCGTGGCGGAGCATCTCGACGACGACGCTGGCCGACTCGGCCATCAGCTGTCCGACCAGGCCGGTGACGGAGTCCGTGCTGCCAGAAGATGTGCTGGCGACCGCCTGCACCTCCATCACCATGCCGCTTCCTGAGGAAAGGACGGCGAGCAGGGGGGCCTTGCCGGGTTCCCCTCCTGTGTAGGTGTGGAGGGGAATGGTCCTCCCCAGCACCTTCCCCAGCAGCAGGCTCGTCACCTTCCGCGGAGCGGACGGGTCCTCGAGGTGCTTCCGGAAGCAGTAGGCGTTGACCGTCTCAATCAGCTTCTCGAGGTGCCGGACTCCGGTCTCGGGGGCGTAGTCGCAGACCAGCGCCCTGACGGCGGGTTCCGGCCAGTCGAGCGAGAAGGAGGGGTCGGCCTTGGAGAGCATGGCCGTCTTCTTCTCCGCGAGGAAGGAGGCGACCGTCATCTTGTCGTCGAGGCCGTAGCCGGAGACGGGGATGCAGAGGCAGCGGTCCCTGAGCGGTTCTGGCACGGAGAGGATGTCGTTCGCGCAGAGGATGAAGCGGACGCCGGAGAGGTCGATGGGGACGCCCAGGAAGCTGTCGGTGAAGCGTCTCATTTGCCTCGGGTCGAGGATGGACAGCAGCGCCGCCGTGACGTCGCTTCTCTCTCCTCCACCGCAGGAGGAGACCTTGTCCACCTCGTCGAGGATGATGACGGGGTTGCGGCTCCTGGTGGCGAGCAGCGCGTCCACGACCAGTCCCGGATGGGCCGACTTGTAGGAGAAGTTGTAGCCGGTCAGGCCGGAGCTGTCGTCCGCCCCTCCGAGGGGGATGACGTGGGATTTCAGGCCGAGCGCGTCCGCCAGTGAAACGGCGAAGGAGGTCTTGCCGGTGCCTGCCGGTCCGTAGAGGAGGATCGGACGGTGGCCCATGGCCGTGTCCGCGCCATCGACGGCCAGCTGGTCGAGCACGGTTTCCTTCAGCGCGTTCATCCCCACATGGGTCGCGTCGAGGCCTTTCCTCACTTCCGCAAGGGACGTCCTCCTCGTCTCGGCCGGATAGGAGAGGATGGAGAGGATCATGCGGATGGCCTTGGCCGCGGTGTGGGCGTCCTTCATGTCGGCCTCCTCGGCCTCTTCCGCGTATGCCTCCAGTTTCCTCCCGATCAGGTCGAGGTCGAACCCCTTCAGGGAGGGTCCGGACTGTTTCCTGATCCGGTCGAAGACGGCGCTCACGCCGGTCCTGGTGCAGCTCAGCTCCTCGATCATGCGCTCGAGGTCTCCTTTCCTGGCCTCTTGGTACACTCCGTCGAGGAACCCGTCCCTGGGCTCCTTGTCCTTGTCTGCCAGTGTGTCTTTCATCTGCCGTTTTCTCCTTCGGGGAAGTCTCCCCATCCATATCTCTCCGCCGTCACGGTGGTTTTCCCCATGGCCGGTTTCAGCCTGCCATGTGCCTCAGGTCGTCCAGCTGCATCCAGGAAAGGTTGGAGCAGAGGACGGACAGGACGTTCCTGGTCCTCGCGTCGTCGGTCTTCGGAGGCTTCCGGGTGAGGATGATGGTCCTGAAGGCCTCGTCTCCCGCCTGCTTGTCCTCATAGAGGGAGTGGCAGACCTGCAGCATGGCGAGAATCCAGTCGGTCCGTTCCCTCAGGCTCCTCGCGTTGCGGTCCTTGGCGAGGGCGAGCCAGTCCTCGCCGATGATCGAACGTGTCGCATCCTCATATTCTTCGTTGAGCCTGGCGAGCGAGACCCTGCCGCCTGGAGTGACGCCGACCGGCGTGGCGTCCTCGGGCTCGCAGCCGTCATGGTCGGGGCATGCCGAGCCGCTTGCGGTGAAGCCGGCGTCGCCGATGGCTTGAATGAAGGCGAGCAGGTCGGTCCAGAGTGCCCTGCCGGCGACCTCGGCCCGTGACGGGTCGTCCGGATGGGTGGAGAACTCGACGCACTCCACATCCCCTCCCATGGGAGGAAGGTAGGCGGAGGCAGCATCCAGTCCTTCCAGATGGAGGAGGAACCGCATCCTCATTGGCCGGCCCATGAGGTTCTGTCCGTGCTCCCCGACCTCCGCCTGCTTCCTGTCCAGCCAGACGAGGTAGTCGGCGAAGTCGTCGGTGTCCAGCCTCGCGGCCCCGTCGCAGACCGTGTGGACAACGGGCTCCATCCCCACGGGCGTGAGGGCTGCCATCCGGGTCGCGTAGGATGTCCTGTCGGCCAGCCATCTGGCGAACTCCCCTGGATACTGTTTTGGTGTCAGGGCAGGGTCCGCCAGATGCATGAGGTGCTCGAGGGACGCGATGGTGTCGAAGACCGGCATCATCTCCATCTCCCAGCTTGCGTTGGTCTTCTCCTCGAAATCGCATACGGAAAGATAGGAGCTGACATTCTCATGCTCTTTGGGGATCTCCTCCGTGGAGTAGCCCTTGTCGATCCTGACCGACCCGCGGCCTGTGCCGTCGTAGCAGTAGATGAAAAACCGCTTGTCCCGCACGTCGTAGGCGAAGGTCATGACGGCGGTTTTCACCGCCTTGGCGACATGCTCGGTGGCCTTTCTGATGGTGCCCCAGTCGGATATCAGGACGAACATGATTTCCTCCTCCGACGTATGGAACCTCCTGCAGAGGGAGATGGGTCCGTCATCGACTCCGAGGTCTTTCTTCGTCGGCATTCTCACCGGCCTGGTCTCCGTCAGTCTCGTGGTTTCCACGATGAACGCGCGTACACTCATGATTGACTCCTTTGTGTGATGTTGTTGGGTGGGAATTCAGATCCCCACACCTATCAACTCCGCACTCGGAGCAGTTTTCCCCATGTGATCGACAATTTTGTGTGTTGGCGTGGATTGGAATCGATGTGTGAATCCAATGGCAGACCAGGTAATGTGGCTATAGGGCGAAACTGGATTGCCTGTTCCGCACCACTCCAAGGTGGAGACAAAAGCTCAGAGCGTACAGCCATGATTTGTGCTCAAACCGTGCTCCGAAAATGCTCCAAAAAAATACTAGAAATCAGAAGAATACGGATAAAAGTGTTTGTCTAGACCTCTAAATAAACGCGTCAAATGTAGATTCTGTGTGAAACATCATGGACCGATCGTCCGTGTGGTATGATGCTCAACATTACATTCTTGAAAGACAACTTAGAAGAGAACGTTTTTCGAACGATTTCAAGATGACTTCATGTTCCAGCTTACACTGGAGGAGGTAGAGATGGTGAAGTCACAAATTGTGACTTCATCGGATGAGGCCTTTTTCACGGGCCAGACAGGAGGATTGAGTCATGGCTTACCGAGCGCGTGCATGGCTTTGAGTTCTTTGGCGGGGTCCCCGTCGTTCTCGTTCCCGACAACTGCAAGACGGCAGTCACGGAGGGACGCAGAAGGTCCACCGAGGAAGCCGTCCTGAATAGGAGATACCGCGATTTCGCCGACTACTACGGCATTGCCATCCGCCCGGCCCGCATCCGCCATCCGAAGGACAAGAGTGTATGCGAGCGTTCCGTGAGGATCATAGAGGACGACATACTGCCCGAGATGGAGAAGCTGGACATCTATTCCATTGAAGAGTTCAACAGCATACTCAGGAAGAAGCTGACAAGGAGGCTGGCAAAGCCATTTGCAAAGCGATATGGCTCGCGCACCTCGATATTCGAGGAGGAGGAAAAGAAGACGCTGCTTCCGCTTCCTGTCGCCAGATACCACTCATACACAGAGAGGGAAGCAGCCGTTGGCCGGGATGGGTACATACAATACTCATGCGCCTTCTACAGTGTACCGCCGCAGTACATAAAGAAGAAGGTGGTTGCAAGGAATTACGAGGGCAGGCTTTATATCTATGACGAGCACCGCGCCCTGGTTGCGGAACATCCGGTCGCCTTACGCAAATGGCAGAGGGTGACGAATTCCGGGCATCAGAGATACGATCTTGCCATCTACGGCGGCTATTCGAAGACGGAATTCGACAACCAGGCGCGATCCATAGGTCCGGGCATGTATGAATGGGTCCAGGCGGTAAAAGGCAAATGGGAGTGCGAAGCTGATTCATATAGAACGCTCCTCGGAATCTTCTCCTGGATAAAGCGGGTTCCGGCAGACATTGCGGAAGCCGCCGCCGAACAGGCATTGCGTTCTGGCATATTCAGCTCCAGGGGGTTTAAGGCAATCGCCTCCAGCTATATCGCAGACAGGGAGAAAGGCATCAGAGAGAGGCAGGATCCCAACAGCATCTACATCGCGCATGGGGAGGACGGCAATGGATACGAAGGATAATATTCTCTCGATCTGCGATTCCCTTTCCGTGCTGGGACAGCAGAAGGCGGCTGAAGACATACGGATGATAGCGGAGAAAGGCCATCCATCACTTGAGGACCTCTCGTCATGCCTTCGCGGTTACGCTGTCCGGTTCTCCAACGAGAGGTTCGAGCGGTTTGTCAGGCGGGCAAAGATAGGGACCCTCTGCTCTTTTGACGGCATCATCGATTCCCCGGCCCGCAAGCTGGACATGGAATACCTTTCAGAACTGAACTCGCTGGATTTCATACGGAGTGGCTTCAATCTCGTGATCTGGGGGCCTCCCGGAACAGGAAAGTCTTGGATCGCGAGGATGATTGCCACATCCGCATGTGCTGCCGGGCTGCGTACGAGATGGGTTTCCTTTCCTGTGCTTTATGACCAGCTTCTGCGGCTGTCCAAGAGTACTGATGGACAGACGCTCGGCATCATACTGACTCCACGCCACATCACCGACCTGATGTGCGAGCTTGTGGACGTCAGACCTGACGGCGTGGTGCTTGATCCGACATGCGCACGGCGGGATTCCTGATTTCTGCGATGCACCGCATGCTGTCGATGGCAGAGACGGACCAGCAGCGCAAGGAAATCAAGAAGAGGCAACTCAAAGGATTTGAGCTTCAGAGCAACATGTTCGCCGTGGCATGCGCGAACATGATCCTGCGCCGTGACGGGAACAGCAACCTTGAATGCTGTGACTTCTTGGCGAAGAATCCTGCGCAAGTGCAAAAGAAAGGCGCGACGGTCGGTCTGATGAATCCGCCGTATTCCCAAGGATCGGCATCCGATCCGTCGCAGTACGAACTGTCCTTTGTGGAACACCTGCTGGATTCCCTGACGAGCGGGGCTAGGGCTGCGGTCATTGTCCCCCAGTCCACCATGACCGGCAAAACGAAGGTGGAGCAGATGTACAAAAGCTCCATACTGAAGCATCACACGCTTGAAGGCGTGATCACATGCAATCGTGACACGTTCTACGGCGTCGGGACAAACCCGGTCATCGCCGTGTTCACGGCTGGCGAGCCCCATGACCTTGGCAAGGTCTGCAAATTCATCGATTTCCGCGATGACGGATACGAGGTGCGGGCGCATGTCGGGCTCGTCGAGGGAAATTCGGCGAAAGACAAGAGGCAGCATCTTCTGGATGTCTGGAACGGCCACGGTGGGGCGCCGTCAAAGTTCTGCGTGGAGTCCACGGTCAAGCCGGATGACGAGTGGCTGCACTCGTTCTACTACTTCAACGACGAGATCCCGACGGACGCGGACTTCGAGAAGTCCATCGGCGACTACCTGACGTTCGAGTTCTCCATGGTCATGCAGAACCGCGAGTACCTGTTCGAAGGAGGCAATCGGGCATATGTTGAAAAGCGAATTGCTGAGCTGGGCGAGGCCGTTGAGATTCCGGCGTTGAACGAGAAGGATTGGAGGCCCGTAAGACTCGCGAGCATCTTCCATTTGATCCGTGGCCGCGAGGCCAACATGGCAATGCTCGGCGACGGTGGCACCCCCCTTGTATCCGCCAAGAACGGTTCAAATGGCTTGAAGGGGTTTGTGGATACGCCAGAGAAAGTGCTGAAAGGCAACTGCATCACCCTGAACAACGATGGAGATGGCGGTGCGGGTCTCGCTTTCTTCCAGCCGGCAGACATGGCGCTTGACACGCACGTGACGGCGCTTGTTCCCCGCCTCGGCATGAGCGGATGGTCCATGCTTTTCATTGCGAGATGCATATCCGGCCTGCATGCTTTTTTGGCCATGGGTTGTCGATTTCAAACGAACGTGCCAGAAACATCCGTGTGATGTTGCCTGTCAATGATGCCGGCGAACCGGACTATGGGTACATGGAGCGATACGTCAGGAACATGATGCTGCGCAAGTACAAGCAGTATCTTGCCTTTCTTGGGTCACCGCGCCGGCCGGATTCGTCTCAGGACGGCGTTGCTCCGGTCGTCATAGGAGAAGATGCCGACTTGGGAGGGGACGATGGTGATGACACCCGCAACCTTATCCGTTGAGCACACGACGTACGTTTTCGGGAAGTGCCTGACGTACACCGCGATCTGCGCGGGCAGCCTGTCGAGCGTGTCGTACTTCGTCTTGATCTCGAAGCAGACGGGTGAGGCGTCTGCGGGATAGCCGACCATGTCGGCCCGTTTGTCTTCCAGCGGGACCTCCTCCCTGAAGCGCATGGCGGGAAACGTCTTCCGGACGAGGTTTTTGGCGAAACGCTCGTTGCGGTAGTATTTGCCGAGGAGGAAGTCCATCGTCTCGGCCGTGTCCCTGATGCCGAAGACAAGCCTGTAGGAGACGTCGAAGACTTTCTTGAAGTCGGCCTCGATGTCGGAGGAGACAAGGGACCGCTCGTAGTAGGAACGCGTCATTTTCTCCAGGCTGCCATGCGTGTACAACTCGTCGAAAAGGAATTTCTTCATCGTTTCCAACATGCCCCGTCCGTGGAACGGAGGAAAGCCTTGCGGTCGGTTTGCCAAGGGCGTGTGGCCGTGATATCTTGAAAGCATGGAAAACAAGCTTCTTCCGATTGTGACGGAAAACAGCTCTTTCTCCAATTTGAGGAAGAATGGATACTTGTACGTTGACAAGACCGCCTATCTTGCGAAACTCATAGCGGTTCAGGGGAGGATGTGTTTCTTTTCCCGTCCGCGACGCTTCGGCAAGACGCTGACGGTCTCCACCCTTGAGGCCATTTTTCAAGGCAAGAGGGAACTCTTCAAAGGTCTTGCCATCGACCAGACGGACTACGACTGGAAGACCTATCCTGTCGTCCACATCGACTTCGGGAACTGCGGAAAGAAAACTCCCACGGACTTGGAACGCTGGCTCAAGAAGAATCTTCAGCAGATCGCTCAGTTCTACAGCATCGCCCCATTGGATCTTTCCCAGCAGGCGGACGACGTGTTCACCGATTTGCTCGTTGGTCTGGCACCACTGGGCAAAATTGTCATTCTGGTCGACGAGTACGACAAGGTGCTGTCGGACAACATCTTCTCGGAGCATGTGGAGGAGCTGCGGAGCACGCTCAGGGGCTTCTACCAGGTGATCAAGACGAAAGGCGCGTTGCTGCGGTTTGTCTTCATGACGGGCGTGACGAAATACGCGAAGATGGGGGTGTTCTCCGGCCTGAACAACCTGAACGACCTGAGCATGGTGTCTGCATATGCGACGATGCTGGGCTACACGCAACAGGAACTGGAAACCAGTTTCGCAGGGTATATCGAGCAAGGCATCAGGGATACCGGCATGGGCAGGGAAACCTACCTTGCCAAGATCAAGGAGATGTACGACGGCTACCGGTTCGCCCCTGGGGGCGAGACGGTGTACAACCCGGTGTCGGTGGGGCTGTTCTTCTCGAATGGCCGCGGGCAGGATTTCAACGACTACTGGATTGATACAGGCAACTCGAAGCTGGTGATGGACATGGCGCAGTCGGTTGACCTTGACGTGACGGAAGACCTGGAGCGGGGCATGGCGAAGAGCGCCCTGAGCTCGTTCGACGTGGCGGAGCTCCGCCAGGCCATGGGAGACATGGGGAAGGTGCAGGCGTTCCTTTTGCAGACGGGATACCTGACCATCGGGGACTACGACGAGGGATTCTCGCTGTACTACCTACGCTTTCCGAACAAGGAAGTACGGGATGCCTACTACCAGAACCTGCTGTCCCGGTGGTGCGCGAAGGAGTCGGAGTATGTGGTGCGTGACCTGGTGGTGGCCCTGCGGAAGGGGGACACGCAGGGGTACATGCAGACGCTGACGGCGATCTTCGCGTCGGTGCCGTACCGAGCGGGGAAGAAGGAGCCGGACTTCGCGCAGGTGGTGGACGTGGTGATGCTGCTCTCTGGGAAGGCGGTGAAGGTCGTGGCGGAGGACCAGACGAGCGAGGGACGGATCGACCTGTCAGTGGAAGCAGGAGACCATGTGTACGTGATGGAGTTCAAGGCGGACAAGAGTGCAGATGTGGCGCTGAGGCAGATCAAGGAGAAGCGCTACGCCGACAAGTTCCGTCTGGAGAAGGGAAAGACGATCCACCTGCTTGGTATCGCCTTCAGCTCCACTGGGCATACCGTCCAGGACTGGAAGGAAGAGGTCTTGGGCTGGATTTGAAAAATCGTTGACCATGCGTGTCTGCTCACGGCTCCCGATTGCAAGGTGGAAGCCGGAACGTTGTCTGCCGGCCCCGCATAGGGTATATTGAAGGAGGGGTGAGCCGATGATTTCCTGGCTGTTTGAAGGATGGGACACGGGCCCTAGGAAAGAGATCTCGAAGGAGATCCTGTGGGAATACGATACTTCGAATCCGTCATGGGACTGGGAGAAGATGGCTCCGAGAGTGGCCGAGCGCGTGATCCTCTACGGGAAGAAGGACGATTATGTGGCCCTTGCCCAGCGCTACGGCGGTCCGGACAAACTCATCCCCATTGTGAAGCGTATCCGGCGTCTGCCGCCCAGGGAAAAGGCGTGGGCGTCCCATGTGTTCGACATTCCAAAGGAGGAGCTGTGCAGATTTCCCGAAGCGCCGTTCAGGATTCGACATACGAACTTTTGCTGAGACTTGAACATGACCCACATTTGGCATCGTTCAAGCTCGTGGGAGGAACCGCGCTCGCATTGCAGCTCGGGCATAGAAAAAGCATCGACCTTGATCTCTTTTCAAGAAGCGGATTTGACACGACCGAGATGCAACGAAACCTCGCGCGCTATTATGGGTTTGAAGGAAGCTACGTTGCCGAAAACACGCTGAAAGGCACCATTGACGGGGTCTTCATAGACCTTATCACCTACGACTATCCCGATGTTGAACCACTGGTTGTCACGCCTGACGGGATACGGATGGCCAGTATGGCGGACATTGCGGCGATGAAACTGGAGGCGATCGTCGGGAACGGCACGCGCCCCAAGGACTTTGTCGACGTGGCCGCGATGGGAGGGAAGATGACGCTTGGGCACATGCTTGAAGTCTACTGCCGCAAGTTTTCCACCAGCGACACCCTGTCTCCCACGAAGGCGCTTGTGTACTATGAGGACATCGACTGGGAAGGCGAGCCCGTCGAACTGATTGGGGGGTTGAAATTCGATTGGAAAAGGGTCAAGAGAAGACTTGATGCCATGACGGCGCATCCGGATGTCCTGTGCAAGACGCCTTTGTTCGCCTGCAAAAGCAGGGACGATGAGGATTTCGAGCGCTAGGCGGAAGGAGTTTTGTCTGCCTGGATGCATCCATCCAGCGGAGATTTCCGTATGTTTTTCCGTATGTCGGTTGGAATGGTTTGGAACGGATTGGAAGCTGATGCCGGCGGAGGACAATCGCGGGGACAAGAAAAGGCCCGCTCCGAGGAGCGGGTGGAAAGCGGATCCAGGCGGCTTGCCCGTCAGAGCTTCGAGCCGTCGATGCCCCCGTACACGACTTTCGCCTTGCACTCGGGGTCCAGCCAGTTCTTCCAGCCGGAAGGCAGCTTGCCCTCGGCGAACGGCACATGGATCGTCTGGTCCTCGGTGAGGCCGTCGGAAAAGACGTAATATCCGTCAAGGTAGTTCCGCAACTCTCTAAGCGTCTCGGGAAGGTATATGTCCTTCAGGTTCGGCATGTCGCCGAAGCATTTGTCGCCTTTGAAAGATTGCAGGACC
>Ga0256404_1008072_pt1 | contig 16107 bp, 16 predicted proteins | sample RumenRJG_01DNA_FD_185990 | JGI IMG/M metagenome (GOLD analysis project Ga0256404, IMG submission 185990) | Bovine rumen microbial communities from Lethbridge, Alberta, Canada - RJG_01 | ecosystem: Host-associated > Mammals > Digestive system > Stomach > Rumen | place: Canada: Alberta | collected...
TGACACCTCTGTCAGGTCTTATAGTATTTTTCCAGCTCCGTATATCGTGTCTTTCCCGAATCGTTTTTAGGGATCTCCTCAATCACAATAACCTTGAAGGCCGCCGGATTAAGCTTCGTTTTGTCAATCACATACTCCCTTACCTGGTCGGCGTACTTGTTGTCGGTAAGGAAAATGTACATGTGGTCATCAACGCCGGCGCTGGCAACCTCTACACTGTACTTTCCTTTTATCATTCTATCTATCTCATCAAGGTTTACCCTGTTCCCGTATATCTTCAAAAATCTTTTCTTACGGCCCACAATATAATAAAATCCATCCTTATCAAATTGGGCCATGTCGCCCGTCTCAAGGCGCCCATGTCTTTCGTCACCCTTGATAAGATCGTTGCCGCTTTCAGCATAACCAAGGGTTACGTTCTTTCCTTCATATACAAGTTCTCCCGTGGTGAGTGGCTCCGTAATCTCCTTTCCATCCACATCTATAAGCGTAAACTTACCCCCGGGAATGGGAATACCCATAGAGCCCTTCTTTTCCACAGCTCTCTCCGGCGGAAGATAGCCCATACGAGAAGTTGCTTCAGAGGCTCCATACATAACTACGAAATTCTTCCCCTTTTCAGCTGCAAAAGCTGCAAACTTTTCATGAAGCTCGGGAGTTATCTTTCCTCCTGCCTGAGTCATGGTTCTGAGAGACGGCAGATCCATCCTGTAAAATCTAAGCTTATCAAGCATTTCGTATGTATAAGGAACTCCGCCAAAAGATGTAGCCCCCGCTTCTTTAAAGAAATTCCAGAATTCTTTCTGCATTAATCCTTTATCTGTCAGAAGCAATGTCGCTCCCACAAGGAAATGGGAGTTTATTATAGATAATCCATAAACATAATTCATTGGGAGAGTAGTGATGGGACGCTCCGTCTCATCCAGTTTTAAGTACTCTGCTATAGACTTAGCGTTATCCAGAATATTTGTATATGACTGACGTACAAGTTTCGGTGAACCGGTAGAACCGGAGGTGGTAATAAGAAGCGCCAGTTCTTCATACAGTGGATAAGTTGTGCTATATCCGGTCTTCAAAAGAACATATCCATATGCCTCGTAACAGGTTTCCATCCCTTTAAACAATTCGATTTGATCCTTGGGAAGCCATAAAAACTCGGGCTGATATGTGTCCAGAAGATTCTCCAGAAGTAATTCTTCAAGATGGGCATTTACCATGACAGGTACAATTCCATTATTTAAAAAAGCTGTATATCCCAATAGAGACCCCAGTGCATTATGACACAGGGAAAATACAAGACAGCGTTCTCCGACCTTTTCCGCCAGAATATCAGCTTGTTTTTCCAACTCCCCATATGTCATCTCGGTCCCGTATTCATCGATGACAGCACTCTTATCCTTATACTTTTCCAGATTCCATATCTTTCCCATGGTTTACTCTGCTCCCCCGTATATCGTACTTGACACTCTTAAGTGTATATGCTATCGTATTATCAAAGTTAATGGGTGCGGTCGCCTTGGAGAAATGTCCTCCTATGGAAAGACGCACATCGTTGACTTTTTCTTTGTTAACAGCGATTATCTTACCTTTTACGTAGCATTCTTCCAAATAGTTTATCAAGTTATTTCTTCCATAAATACTTGATATCTTATTAACTCTTGCAATAGCACTCTCTTGATTAATAGATATAAATGCAAAAATAAATCTGTCCTCACTATCCAGCAAATCTGTCATTACGGCAATAGATTCCGGTTTTGAACCTTTTATAACGATTACCGGTCGTTTAATCGCCCATACAATATCATTTAACTGCTGCTCCGTAAGACCATGACCGCTTTTACGTGTCTGCCTCCCTAATTCATCTCGGGTCTCAGTATGCATGCATTTCATTATAACAGACTTTGTAATAACCAAATCTAAACCCTTAGAATCAATACAGCAATCTATTGCATTAGGGGTTACTCCTATCAAAAGTGGTTTACTTGCAATCATAGTATCACCTGATAATAGTCTAGATAATGACTTGCGAAACTGTTTCTCTTCGTATTGATTCTCTTTTATCTTCTTTCTTTCATCTTCAGTTAAGGCCTGCGCCGCACTACTATCTGTTTCCAAATTACAAATTCCTCCTGTCTGCTTTAAAATCGAAAACATTATCAATTAGTTGCAGACAGATTTTACCAACTTCATCGTAATTTGTCAACTAGATTTTTACATTTACTAATTTATCTTACAATAATTCCAATTTCCCATTAATAATCCTTGCAATCTGTTCAAAATGCTGATTGATGAAGAAATGATTGTCTCCCATCTCATAATAATCATACGTCCCTTCAATCAACTGCTCCCACTCTCGTACACTTTCCAGGGCTGTATCTTTTTCGCAATACAGAAATGTTGCATCTGTATTTATCTTGGTGCCATAATCATTGAACTGATACTCAAAGAAATGCCTGAAATCCGATATCATAGGCCTAACATAAATGTCTTTAAATCGTTTGTTTGAGAGCATTCTCTCATCTAAACCACCCAATCCTATGGCTCTCTCAATGACTCTTTCTTCTGTAGGATTCGGTTCTTTTCGCAACTCCAGAGCCCTTGTTTGAGGCGCAACCTCCGCAGCCACAAAGAAGCGGACCAGTTCTCCCGGAATGCACTTGTTTATTAGTATTTCATAACCCAGCAAGGATCCCATACTGTAACCAAAAACAGCAAATGGCAAAGAAGTATCCCGTCTCTTAAGGCAATACTCTAATGCATCTTCCTGCATTTCCTTAAGGCTCCCAGCCAAAGGCTCCTTTAGCCTTGTGCCTCTTCCGCTGTATTCCACCGTTACCACATCTATAACAGGGTCAAGCAAATCAACTACTCTTTTGAACGAAGCTATACTTCCTCCCGCATAAGGAAGGATGAATAACTGGAGTTTCTTATCGGTCATATTACTATCTATACTCAATCTTGCGATTATTCTTAGCTGCCGGCCTATAATACTTTACATCTGTCATTCCCATTGCAAAGCAGACCAGTACTTCTTCCCGGTTTTTAATACCTAGAAGCGCTTTTAATTCTTCTCTGGAATTAATAGCCGTCTTCATATCTCCTCGGTATGCTGTCCCTATTCCAAGATATGCGGCCTCCAGTTGCATACGTTCAGCCGCAATAACGGCATCTGTAATACTTCCTGGCCTTCCTGCCAGTACAATCAAATATTCCGCATTCCATAATATTTCGTCTCTATTATTATTCAACCTCATTGTAGATGCATACAATGGATTGATCGTTCCCGTCTTTTCTACCTCTTCAACCAAATAATCCAGAGCTTTCTGATATACCTCCGGCAAAGCATCTTTTACAAGTATTACTCTTGCCGATTGTCTGTTTCGATCGGTAGGAGCAGTCTGTGCTGCGTAAATAATTCTGTCTAAGCCGACCTGCGAAATGCTTTCTCCCTTTAAATACTTCCTAATGGTCCTCTTCTCAGACATTAGTTTTTCTATAACGTCCGGTTCATGATCAGGATTTATAAGATTATCTCCCCCGGTTATAGCTCCCTGTGGGCATATAGCATTGCAGTGCCCGCAGTCGAGGCATCTTCCTTTTTCCGAAAATGCTGCTACCTTGGTTCCATCTTCCCTCTCATTCAATTCTATATATCCGTTAACGCAATCTGCAACACACTTTCCGCAACCGATACATTTTTCTTCACTTATACTTCTTTTCATCTCATCACCACCATATGTGAAGGAAGTACTTCAACTATACTAATTTCCATGATGGGCTCTAATCCCTTGTTTTTAAAGGCTTTGCACTCCCCCTTTGCCACTCCCCGACGAAAGGAATCTAATACCGCCTCCAATCGGATAGTATCACCCGGATTCAAGGACTCTTTAAGTCTAAGTTCGCTAATGGATGAAATGACCGGTATTTCGTCTATATGTTCTCCGTTAGGTGGATTTAAGAAAGTAGCTGAAAATGTCTGCGTCATACATTCCACCAGCAGACTTAACGGTAATACCGGATTTCCCGGATAGTGACACTTAAAAATCCAGGTATCTTCTTTAAGATTAATAAATGAAACCGCACTGTTTTCATTTACCTCAAGAGAATCCAATATCATGAAAGGATATCTGTTTGGTATAAGACTATATATTTCTTCTCCAGTTTTCTTCATCTATTCGTCTCCAAAACTTCCAACAGCTTGCTGAATATACCTTTTTCATCCATGCCAAGATCAGCAAGCATTGTTTCATGACTCGCTCCATGGGGATATTCATCAGCAAATCCCATTCTATATATCGGTGGAGCATCCTTCTTATCTGCATAAAACTCTGCCACAGCACCAAACAATCCTCCAATAACGGTATGCTCCTCGACTGTAATAATAGCCTTTGTTTTTCCTATAAGCGAGTATAGCAATTCTTCATCAACAGGCTTTACCGTGTGAAAATCATATACCCCGACTCCTATACCTTTCTCTTCCGAGAATTTCTTTGCGGCCTGCACCGAAGGATATACAACCGGACCATTGGCCAGTATAGTGATATCTCCTCCCTCTATAAGAGGTATCGCTTTCCCAATTTGAAAATCATAATCGTCAGAGTATACCATAGGTATACCCGTCTTATCCATAAGTCTGATATATACTGAGTCTTTATAATCGATACATGCCTCTACTATCTTTACTACCTCCATACAGTCAGCCGGGGTAACAACTGCGATGTTGGGTATGGATCTGAGAATAGCCGTATCCTCTATGGTGCAATGGGTAAAGCCCAGTTCTCCGTAGGCTACACCGCCTGCCAGGCCTACCATTATAACCTTCTGCCCCATATATCCCTGATTAACTCGAATTTGCTCTAAGCACCTCATGGACTGAAAAGGTGCAAATGAAGCCGTGAACACTGTATAGCCCTCACTTGAAAGACCTGTTGCTATGCCCATCATATTCTGTTCAGCTATCCCGACGTTAATAATCTGTTCAGGCAGCTCCTTGCTCATATTACCAAGTCCTGCAGAATTAGTTACATCAGCCATAACAGCGATAATATCCTTATTCTCTTTTGCCAGTTCAAATAACGCCATTCCAAAGGCCGGCCTCTCGCCCATTATGGACCAGCGTTTTGCATTCTTACTGTTGTATTCCATAGTCTGTTCTCCCAACTAGACAGCTTCAAATCCAAGCTCAGACATTCCCTGATCATAAGCCTTCTTAGTAACAACGGCGTGATGCCAAGAGTTATCATTCTCTGAAAATGAGAATCCTTTTCCCTTAATGGTGTCCATAATAATGCATTTGGGTTTACCGGAGGTATTATTCTCTCTCAAAACCTCGTATAATGCCGCTATATCATGTCCATCCACCTCATGTGTTTCAAATCCGAAAGCACTAAGCTTCGCATTCATATCTCCAAGAGACATAATCTCATCAGTAGGTCCTGTCAGCTGAAATTTGTTGCAATCTATTATTACACAAAGATTATCAAGCTTAAAATGGCTTGCAGACATAAAAGCTTCCCAAACAGAACCTTCGTTGCATTCACCATCTCCGAGTATCACAAATACCCTGTTATTGATGCCTTTTTTCTTACATGCTATGGCAACCCCAATGCCCATGGACAATCCCATTCCTAAAGAACCGTTGGTAAATTCAATCCCGAGCTCATGGTTTCTGACCGGATGTCCAAGAAGCTTACTGTAATCGTCTTCAAAGGTCTCCATTAAAGATTCATCCATAAATCCAGCCTCTATTAAAGCTGAATACAGTCCCAGTGAAGCATGACCTTTACTCAGGATGCAGCGGTCCCTCGCCGGATCCTGCATTCCCACATCGCGAGTATTCATTATACCAAAATAAAGAACCGCCATTACATCAACTATAGATAGGGCCCCTCCCATATGTGCAGCATGACCGCCTGCATGTTTACCCATGTCCAGGATATGCTTTCTCATGTTTCTTGCATGATCTTTAATTGCAGAATAATCTGTTCCCATTACTCTCCTCCGGGGATAAAATCTCTCATAATATCCGGCAATGCAATTTTTAAATCCGCCGATAATGCATATTCACCGTTAACCTTAGCTTCCACATGTCCGGAAGCTACACCTCGTCTAAAACTCTTAAGATGTCCTTCAATGATCATTGTGTCACCGGGAACTACTTTTTTACGCATACGAAGATTATCAACATTTAAGAACGCCGTCTTCTTTCCCTTATGTTCCGGAATAGTAAGAAAGGTCATGATAAATGTCTGTGCTAATATCTCCATTTGGATAAATCCCGGTACATTGGGCTCATCTGCAAAATGAGCCGGGAAGAACCACTCGTCATAAGTAAAATTCTTCTTTGCTCTCACATACTCTCCGGGAATAACTTCCTCGACTACGTCAAGGAAAAACAGCGGATATCTGTTCTGTTGATACTGTTGAATCTCATATGCTCCGATATTATAAATTGGTTCGTATTTGGTATCCATGCGCATTTACCTCCGAATTATATCTCTATATCATAATTCTTAAGAATCTCAATGCCCTTTTTAAATGATCCAAACTCAACAATATCATCTGTCTCAAACTGAATATCAAAAGCATCCTCTATCTCTGCGATAAGACCCATATGACCTACGGAGTCCCATGCCGGAATGGATTGATACTCCAGTTCCTCCACCTGTTCCGGTTTTACATCCAGACTTTCCACAAATGCGTTGATATACTTTTCTTTGTTTGTCATGTTGTTACCTCCTGTGTTATTCAATTTTATAAAAGCATTATTCTTCAATAAACGGGTTCTCCGCCGGGTAGTACTTATCCCTGCATTTATTGTAATCAATATCCTCTATTGGAATGCCAAGATATTTAAATATCTCAAAAAGATACATCCCGAAATGTCCAAACAATATAGCCGCATGATGGGGATAATTCTTCTCAATAAGTACATGTCGATAAAATCTGTTCATTTCTTTAACAGCAAATATCCCTATACACCCAAAGGATTTTGTAGCCACAGGAAGGATCTCTCCCTGTGCAACATATGCTTTAAGCTTCGTATCTGCCGAGCTCTGCAGCCTGTATATCGTTGCCTTGCCGGGTGATAAATCTCCTTCTATAGTACCCATAGTCACTTCCGGTGGCAGAGAACGTGCCATTATCCTCTGGTTACACATCTTGCATCCTGACAACTTAGATGCCGCCGTATTACCACAGTGAAATCCCATAAACAAATCCTTCTCACTGTACGAATCCACTGCAAACTTCTTTCCCTCAATACTATCCTTATACATACTCTTGGGAACCGTGTTATTGATATCCAATAGCGTAACGGCATCTTGTGAAACACATGCTCCAATGTATTCCGACAGGGCTCCGTATATATCTACCTCACAGGATACCGGATATCCTGCTGCCGTTAGTCTGCTGTTAACGTAACAGGGTACAAAACCAAACTGAGTCTGGAAAGCCGGCCAGCACTTTCCTGCAATTGCTACATACTTTCGCTGCCCCTTATGGGTCCGTATCCAGTCCTTTAATGTCAGCTCATATTGCGCCAGCTTGGGAAGAATGTTTGGCATGGTATTACCCGATCCCAACTCCGCTGCCATCTCTTCCACAATCTCAGGGATTCTCGGATCATCAGCATGTTTCTGAAATGATTCGAATAAGTCCAGCTCTGAGTTTTCCTCTATCTCTACGTGAAGATCATACAAGCCCTGTATAGGCGCGTTACAAGCAAGAAAGTTACTGGGGCGAGGTCCAAAAGAAATGATTTTTAAATTGCGCACTCCCACCAGAGCCTTTGCAATAGGTACAAAGTCATGAATCATATCCGCACACTCCGAAGCATCTCCCACAGGATTTTCCGGAATATATGCTTTCGTTTTTCTAAGCTTTAATGCATAACTTGCATTTAGCATTCCGCAATACGCGTCTCCCCTGCCGTCAAGAAGATCTTCTTCGTTCTCTTCCGCTGCAGCACAATACATTACAGGTCCGTCAAAGCAATCTGCCAGCATTGTCTCAGATATCTCAGGTCCGAAGTTCCCGAGATATACGCATAATGCATTACAGCCTTCTTTTTCAATATTCTTTAATGCCCTTGTCATATGTATCTCACTCTCCACAATACATATGGGACATTCATATATATCATCACAACCATACTTTGATATATAACTCTCGACAAGAGCCTTCCTTCTGTTTACCGATAATTCTTCAGGAAAACAATTGCGACTTACTGCGATAATTCCAACCTTAATATCAGGAATATTATTCATTCTATCCTCTTCCCCCCTTTTCCTACCATGTGCTTGGTCTGTCTTGATCTCCGTCGGCTTTAAATATTACAATACCCGTTTTATCTTGAAAACAACTCTTCTTATTCTCTCTGACAAATGGCTCAAAATAGTGCGGAATTATAGTCTCTCCATCAGGATCTAACAGAGTAAATCCGGCTTCCTCTAAATGATAGCCCGATAAGTCCGACACCATTAGGTCTATATATTCATATTGTTCGTCTTTAATAAGATTATGAAGAGGTTTCCCCAGATTTTTCAGCTGATTAAGATCTCCTCTGTAGTCTACAAGTCTGAGGACCTTAGCTCCATCCCTCTCAATCTCTCTTCCAAAAATGATGCCAACATAATCTCCCAATTCATTCTTTATAATCCATTTTCTATAGTTATAGATTGGGTGCCTGAAGAATCTTTTATAAATATACTCCGGAGATTTGAATACCATTTTTTCGTATGTCGCTGTAATATCAATCCTGCACTTCACCTCTTCAAAAGAATACACTTCCTCCAAGGAGTATTGTGTCTCTAAAAAGCCCTTGTTTCTAACTTCTTTGTTCGGTTTAGCTATATAGTAGTCTCTTATATCCGGGTTAATAATAAAGTATTGTTGCATAATCCCCGTGGTCATATGGAACACTTTTTCATAGAGAGGTTTGATTGTATTAGGATTTGTCCCGAAGGAAAAGTGTTCTTTCTCCCCCACTAGTTGCATCTGCCGCTTCATAAACTCAAGACCTGACATGGGGAGAAGCCCCTCTGGCCTAACTTTGGTAAGTGCCGGAGAGATACTCTCGTTGTTTTTATCGTACGTGACAAAGCCTATAACCCCAAGAATATCATCATTCTTATCCGTCATAAGAACGAAATTAATTCCTTTATAATCCTCATACTCATCTCTTCCATACATCCAAATAAAAAACTCTTTGCTATTTGCCAGAATATGATTTTCAGCCCATTCACGCTTTATAAAAGCCATAATCCTGTCAACATCGTCTATTGTAGCCAGTCTGTAATTGTATACTTCATCATACTTATTAGCCATTTATCTAATACTCCCTATATTTCTCACTCTTCGGTGGGAAATCATTGCAATCAAGTCTTGGAAGGGTGAACATATTATCAACTGACAGATCTGCCACACCTACATTCGTGGTCAGTCCGAGCTTTGCGCCCTTGGACTTTATAAAGGAAATAACTTCATCACTGTAACTTCCATAGGGATAATTCATAACCCAGGCGTCCTTATCTATGAATTCATCCAATATCTCCAGTCCTTTAGTTATATCGGCTTTCATCTCCTCTTTCGATAGATTCCCCAACCAATAATGGTCATACCCATGAATCCCGATAAACATACCGTGTTTTTTCATTAGCCGTATCTGCTCGGGAGTCATGTATAATTCATAGGCAAGGGTCTCTTCAGATATCCCCACATATTTTTCAAAAAGGTCACTGGAAATACGGTTTCTAAGTATCTCCGGCAGCACGGTCTGAAGAATTCTCTTAACAAATATGGTCTCTTTTCCGTCAAATCGATTCGCTACCGCATATTCATTCCACAGTTCTTCTGTAGGCGGATAATCAAACTCACCACCCCGATAGTAATCCATCCGTTCTTTGACATCCTTAACAAGTTTATTTATATCTGCACTTGCAAGAATATAATGAATCTTATTAACATCCAGCAGCGTATGGCACTCAAAGGTCTTGCCGGGAATAAAGAATGATCCCTGAAATCCGAACTCGTCTAAAATAGGAAATGTAAACGTATAATTATCAATATATCCATCATCAAAAGTTAAGAGCAGGGCATTGTTCGGCAGTTGCGCTCCGTCCTCTGCCGCTTCCATTACCTGCTCCATCCACACAACATTGAAATTCTCCTTGAGCAACTCCATCTGCCGCCTGAACAAGCTGATATCCATTCCCTTTATCTCAGGATATCGGCTGTGTTTCAGATCACGTGTATAATGATACATTGATATATATAGCTTGTTCATGGCCTATTTCACCTTTGATAAACAGTTATCCGATACATCTGCAAGAAGATTGGCGCACTGCTCCACCAGATTCATATACAGCAATCCCTTTCTGGAAATCTCCTTGGCCTCTTCCAGGATAGTCTTTTCCTCGATAAGCAGTTCTTTTTCAAGGGCAACTCGCGCGTCTATAAGTGAATCATCAATCAACTCATACAAAGGAGACTTTATCATCTCCTTATTCATTTTCTTAAGCTTATCGAGAAGCTTTTTATACTCTTTCATAGCCATTCCGCCGGATTTAGCCATGTTGTCTATTTTTTTATAGATCTTCTGCTGCTCGGCAGCTTGCTTCGATATAGTGACAAATCCTTGCGGGGTACTTCGAAGGTAGTCAACAACCTTTTTTCTGCTGTCGCCTTCAAATATGGGCGCCACACTCTCTATGGCTGCCTGAATATCAACTTTTTTCTTGCAATACTTTTTAATAGCCTCCTTTAATGTCATAACTTCGGTGCCTTCTATCTTGGCGCCACCTTCTGTCGCATTTATAACATTAAGATTAGGCCTGTATTTTTTTGCTCCTTTAATGTAGTCCACATACCAGTCTAGATAAAGTTTAAAGTCTCCTCTGGTAGGAACTTTTTCTTCAACGTTTCCGGGAACCATCATCATATTCGATGTATCTATTTCTTCCATCTTCTCTTCAAAGGTTCCATCTGCATGGGTCCGATTACCGGTCATGGCGAGATCCTGACCCATAAGGATAATGTCGTCTATCCCCAGCATATATGCCAGCATAAACGCGGAAGTTGCAACAGAGCCTCCGCTTCCCAAGGGCATAATCTCCTTATTGCAAAGTTCAAAAGCTTTATTAATAAATCTATAACCCTCATTATAAATGAACTTACGACCGGTGTGAAAGGCCAGTGCCTCTTGAGAAGATACCATTGAAGCAACAAGCGGTATCTTCTCCGCGCCGGGAGCATCAATAAGCTTTAACGGCTTCAATGCATCCACTATTGCGAACATATCGGGAACAATTCCCTCTTTTAACAAAGGTTTTACTGCTGTATCAGCCGCAATAATAAAGGCCTTTCCTTTTGCAGCCTTCAAATCCTTGATATTCTTATTAAGTGATGGTCCGGCAGCTACTATGATTGCAGGGATATCCCTTGGAATAATATCTGTCAGTTGATATGTAGTATAACAATCAGGGAGGTACATGGCATTATACAGCATCGTCGCTACTGCAATATTAGAAAACCTCGCCAATGTGGCGTGATTAGCCAAAAGCTTTTCGAAGGGGTTTTTTATCAGCTCCATGAATTTTTTAGCTTCCTTTGGATAAAGATTAGCATACCCCGGGTGAATATAAATTCTCAAGAATTCCAAGTTTGCCATATTGACCATGCCTTGAGCATAGGACTCAATATTCTCGTATGAAACATTATCGTCTAATCCGATTATCAGTTTTCTTTTTTTTATCACCTTTGAAAGGTCCGTCTCCTTAAGACATTTTAGAAATATCTTTAGCGAAGGCTCATAAATGAAAATCTGAATCTCTTCTTTTATTTTCTTATCGAGTTTCAGAAGAATTGATCCGTCTCCAATCCCAAAGATTATTATAGGCGCAGTTCGAGGCATCAAATCAAATCTCCTCATCCATTGATCATGCATCTTCCCCGGACACCTTTTACCATCAAGGTATACTAGTGTCTCGCCTTTTTTTACACGAAAAATGGACGTACCATCATATGCTTTTTCCACCATTATATCTATGTCTTCGAGCATACCTTTTTCGGAAAAGGCTTCCGTATCATCTAACACAGGCTTGTAGTCTTTGTCGTTTTCGTATTTCTCAATTTTATCTTTAATATAGTTCGTTGTCCTGGGGGAGTGCTTTTTTAAGGCCTCCATATTCTTTTCATATATACTACTCATCTGCTATCTCCTCCTCAGGGATAAAGAGTTTCAGATACTCGTCTATGCCACATTCCAAAGCATCATACATTAAAACTGAATCCTTATATTTCAGCGCATCTGATACATCATTCAAAACATCAAGCAAATTCTTGTTCATGGCGTCTTTTTCCTCGGCGCTTACTCCAATATCCGTCTCGCCAAGAAACCACAGCGCAAAATCCTGTACTCTCGGGATCATATCCTTTACATCCGATATCAGGTCAACTCTGTTAGACTCCGCACATTGTTTACATAATACTTTAATGCTTTTATGTAACGCCTTGACTTTCTCAATGGTCATTTCTTCTTTTTCCATCACTTGCCCTCCGGAAAGATCTAATAAACATTAATTATATTTTATCATTCCCTATATTCTGACACAAGATATATTGAGCAAAAAAACATGCAACACAAAATGATGTGGAAATAGTCGTACAAAAAGAAAAGCCGGCATCCGCCGACTCTCCTTTTTTGTGGAACTGTTTATTTTAATCATTTTACTGAAGTAAGGACAATACTCCCTGATTAATCTGATTAGCCTGTGCAAGCATTGACTGTCCTGCCTGTGCAAGGATGTTATTCTTGCTGTAATCAACCATCTGCTTAGCCATATCAGTATCTCTGATTCTTGACTCAGCTGCTGATGTGTTCTCAGATACTGTATCAAGGTTTGCTACTGTATGCTCTAATCTGTTCTGTAATGCTCCAAGTGCTGATCTCTGGGTTGATACCTTATTGATTGCATTCTGGATTGCTGAAAGTGAAGCATTAGCTGTATTGTAATCATCAACTGCTACTCTTCCCACGTTCTTCTGGAACTCTGTACTTGCAGTTGTGTTCTTTGTCTCAATGTAATCTACGAAATGGTTATTAATAAGATCTGATACTTCCTCCTGCGCTTCTCTTATCGCATCACTCTTGCAGCTGGCTGCTGTTGCAAATCTCTTACCGCCTTCTGTATGCTGGTAGTAGATTGATCCTTTAGCTGCATCATACTGAGCAACAAATGCAGCTGATTTTACTGTTGCAGAGATTGCACTCTTAAATGCATGAATTGCGGAAGCTTTGTTTGCGCCTAATGACATGTTCGTATCATAGCTCTTGCTCCACTCACCGTACTTAATCTTGTCCGGGGACAATCCGTCCTGTTTAGCCTTATAAGATACAGATGTAAGACCAAGAGATGCAGCGTTCATATTATCAATGGTGATAGCAATCTTCTGTCCTGTATTGGCTCCTACCTGAAGATTCTTGTTTGCGAAAGTTCCGTCAAGAAGGTTCTGCTTGTTAAACTGAGTTGTTGTAGAAATTCTATCAAGCTCATCTACAAGTGAGTTAAGCTCTGCATTAATGGCATCACGGTCAATCAACTGGTTTGTATCGTTAGCGCCCTGTACTGCCAGTTCGTTCATTCTCTGAAGGATAGAGTGTGCTTCATTCAATGCGCCTTCTGCTGACTGTATAAGAGAGATACCATCCTGTGCGTTATCAGATGCTCTATCAAGTCCTCTGATCTGGCTTCTCATTTTTTCTGAAATCGAAAGTCCTGCTGCGTCATCGGCTGCTCTGTTGATTCTAAATCCTGAAGATAATTTCTCAGAAGCTTTAGCCTGTGAATCAGTTGTAACTCCGAGCTGTCTGTTTGCGTTCATTGCTGTAAGATTGTGTTGTACTACCATGTGTGTTCCTCCTTGGTGAATTCAGTAAAATGTTTGTGTGCTTTCCTTAGGTAATTCCGTTTGTGTGTGTGTGTTATTTACCTTACTGTCTTATATATCGGAGACTTTTTCCGGGACTTAACCCCTTTTTACTGAATTTTTTTGATCTCCTTATCTGCTACAATATGATGATACCCTTTAACGCCTTATATATCAAGGGATTAAAGGGTATAAATTGTTGCCGAAATTCTTTCTATTTTCACATAACTATTGACAACTCTAATTATTTTTAACACCTTTTAACAAGTCCCTACTTATTTTTGCTCCCTAACTCACTTTTTTTGACAGTTAGGGAGCAAAAACTATTTAAACAAATCATCCAGAACAACTTCAGATGCGACAATGTCACTATTCGGGTTTCTCTTAACTCCAAAGGTTGTTACAAAGGTACACCTTATATCTTTTCTAGTTTTCTCGGATGCTACAAACATTGCCATTCTATTCTTTATGTCTTTCGCATATTGTGGGCTGATACTGTATGCATCGGCAGAATACTTCATCTCACATATATTCATTACATCATCATTCCGGTCTATGATCAAATCTATCTGACCACCATTCCATTCTGTACCATCAGAATCTTCAAACTTCCTCCTGCTCCACGCATATACGTTGCTCAGGATTCCCGAAATGCCCAGTTTTTCTTTTATCTGAGGTATGTGGTTTAAGCACACCTGTTCAAACGCATATCCTGACCAGGTATTCTTTTTCCCTGCCTTTCCCAAATTTGTCCAATAATGTTCATCCAGGCCTGCATTCTTGCCGACAAATCTCAAATAAAACAAAGAAAACATATCCGTAAGCTGATATACCTTTGACCTTTGCTTCTTACCCGGCGACAGATAGCATCTGATAAAATCACACGCAACTAGATTATTCAGAATTTTTGTCAGCTCCCCACCTGTCAGCTTGCAGTTCTCTGATATATCCTCTCTGGTCATCCCAATCATCTTAGTCGATAAGCATTCTACTACACGTCTATAATTCGTACTATCCTTAAAAAGAGAACGAAACAGAAAGTCAAACTCTGTCTTTAATGGAGCATTATTTGCAAAGAGCAAGGCATCCACATTTTCGGATAAAGGCTTCTTATTACTCAACATATCAAGATAATATGGTATCCCGCCAAATATCATATATGTGTCGAGAACAAGCTTCCTACCATATTTCATCTTCTTAATCTCATTTAAATATTGCTCAGTTTCTTGTAAGGTAAATGGGGCCAAATAAATAGGGCGACTGACGCGACCATACAATCCTCCTCTGTCACCAATAAACTTATCAACCATCCATGTGGTTGCGGAGCCACATACATACAGTTTCAAATAGGTTTTTTTACTTCGCCATCCATTCCAAAAGGAAGAAAGAGCAGCCAAAAAGTTGCTTTTTGCGGTGTCCATCCAAGGAAGCTCGTCAAGAAATACAACTACTCTGTTCTTTTTTAGCCCTAGCAAATACTCTTTTAGATGATCAAATGCCTCAAACCAATCCTGGGCTTCTCCACTCTTGTCGCTCGTGAGTCTATTGATTTCCTTTTGAAACTCTGCTATCTGTAATTTTGCGGCAAGCTTATGTCTGCCGGTAAAGTCAAAGTCAAATCGGTCTCCTATTGTTTCGCATATAAGGTATGTCTTCCCGACTCGGCGTCTCCCATAAACGGCAATAAGCTCAGATTTATCGGAATCAAAGTATTCTTCAAGAAGTGCAATTTCTTCTGTTCTACCTATAAGATTCTTATTACGCATCTGTCAGCCTCCTCAGAATGGTGTTTTATGAATGAATTATACAATTTCAAAATTTGACATTCAAGTAGTTTTTGCTCCCTAACTCACTTTTTTTCATAGTTAGGGAGCAAAAACTAAATATATTTGTTACATGAAAAGAACCGGCATCTCTGCCGGTTCTCTCTTTGGTAGTTTGTTTATTATCCAAGTAATGATAATACTCCCTGGTTCATCTGGTTAGCCTGTGCAAGCATTGACTGTCCTGCCTGAGCGAGGATGTTATTCTTGCTGTAGTCTACCATCTGGCTTGCCATATCAGTATCTCTGATTCTTGACTCAGCTGCTGATGTGTTCTCAGATACTGTATCAAGGTTTGCTACTGTATGCTCTAATCTGTTCTGTAATGCTCCAAGTGCTGATCTCTGAGTTGATACCT
>Ga0256404_1008074_pt1 | contig 16104 bp, 10 predicted proteins | sample RumenRJG_01DNA_FD_185990 | JGI IMG/M metagenome (GOLD analysis project Ga0256404, IMG submission 185990) | Bovine rumen microbial communities from Lethbridge, Alberta, Canada - RJG_01 | ecosystem: Host-associated > Mammals > Digestive system > Stomach > Rumen | place: Canada: Alberta | collected...
GGGATTAGATCACTGGAACATCCCGTTCTTTTGGTCTTCTCTGTTCCTCTGTTCGATTATGTTATAGCACCTAAATTAGCACTCGTCAAGTGAGAGTGCTAACAATATTTGTGAAATATTTGTGAATCCGGAAAACTTTGCAGATATGAGGCGGAGGTTTATTATTTGCCAGGCAAAATGAAGCTGAAGGGTTTAACTCCGATATCTGCTAGTGCCGTTGCTAGAAGCAGATATGTTAATCGATGAGGAAAAGTACGAGGATACTATTCGGGGTATACTTTTGCTAATCAGATAGGTCTTTCATTACAGGTACCTTATGTGCAGGAAATTGTTACAAATGAGGCTACTGCCAAGGTAAGAGAGATTGATATTAAGGGACAGAAATTTCTTGAAAGAGTTACTAAATGCGATAGTGTATGAATTGCCAGCGCCGAAAAAGAAGAAGTAAGTCACTTGTGGTCATCGTGACCACAAGTTGGATAAGATTGATGAATGTACCGAGGATTAACGCCTAAACGTGCATTTATCGCCTAAAATAAGAGGAAAATAGGTGAATAATCGCCTAAACTATTGATTATCGCCTAATATGTGATATAATTTAGGCGATAAGGAGAAGCGCTATGCGAGAATTTAATTACAGTAAATATAAAGATTACAAATGGGATAGTGAAATATTAGGTTTAGTTTCAGGTATACATGAATATAGAGGACGGCAGGAGCTGTATTTAACTCAGAAACCGGCTGTTTTAGATAAGCTAGTTGAAGTGGCTAAGGTTCAAAGTACTGAGAGTTCAAATGCGATTGAGGGAATTTTTACTTCAAATACAAGATTGAATCAATTGATGCAGTCAAAAACTACACCAAAGAATCGTGATGAAGAGGAGATTGCTGGCTATCGATTTGTATTGGATATGATTCATGAAAGTTATGAGTATATTCCAATTTCTTCTAATTATATTCTTCAGTTACACCAGAATCTTTATCGTTTTACCAATAGAAGTATAGGCGGTCATTTTAAAAACAGTGATAACCACATTGTTGCCAGGGATGAAAATGGCGTTGAACATGTTATATTTGAACCACTTAGTCCCTTAGAGACACCTATTGCTATTGATAGAATATGTGAAGAGTTTAATAGAGTGTCTGCTACTGAAGAAGTAGATACATTACTTTTAATACCAATATTTATTCATGATTTTCTATGTGTGCATCCTTTTAATGATGGCAATGGTCGAATGAGTAGATTGTTGACAACATTGCTACTCTACAGAGCTGGTTATGTTGTGGGTAGATATGTATCTTTGGAAAAAAAGATAGCTGACTTAAAAGATTTGTATTATGACTCGCTTAACATGAGCCAAAATGGTTGGCATGAAGGAGAAGATGATCCGACTCCTTTTATCAAGTATATACTAAAGACCATAATTGCAGCTTATAAAGATTTTGAGGAGCGAATTGAAATTATTGATATAAAGGGACCTGCAACTGAACAGGTAAGAGCTGCCGTTTATAAAAAAATAGGCAAGTTTACGAAAAGTGAAATAATGGAAATGTGCCCAAAGCTAGGGCGTGCATCGGTGGAAAACTCGTTAACAGCACTTGTAAATGAGGATGTGCTTGAACGCCGAGGACGTGGCAGGGGCACTTATTACGTAAGAAAAGATGCACTTGTTTGATTATTGCACTTATTTTATTGGAAGTAAGTCACTTGTGATCATCGTGACCACAAGTTGCCTAATCAAAAAAGTTTGTAGTTTTTTGGGGAAAGGGGTATTATACTCTTTTTATGCCAGATACGGCATACCTCACAAAAAATGAAATAAAAAAGGGAGCTGAAAATGATTATTTCATTTTTTCACAGCCCCAACTTAGAACTTATTGTTATTCATTGTCCACTTGACGGGTAGCACACCAGACTAGAGAATCAGATATTTACGGGCCTTTTTTGTTTACTACTATGAAAAAACACTTAATATTTTTCGCATAAACGCACAAACTAAGAGATAGGATTTTTGTTAGCAAAACAAAGAGGAAAAAGAGTTGATTGAAGGTTACATTACGGTAAGTGAAATGGCAAAAAAATGGGGAGTAAAGCCACGAACCATTCAGATGATGTGCCTGAAGGGAAAAATATATGGCGCACAGAAGATAGGCAATATGTGGATGATCCCCGCAGAAACGGATAGACCTGTCGATGAAAGGGTTAAAACCGGCAGGTACATTAAGGAACAGGAGACTTGAATGAAACAGACCCTGAATGTTGATAATTTTATTCAATATGCGTATAACACTGGGTAGTATAATGATGAGCAGTTGCAAGCTATTTCTGATGCACTTTATGCACTTGAAGGCGATATGGCTCAGCTGTCTTGGAAAGAAAATGGACTTTACAGCCATGAGTACATATATAATCACATTACGAAATGCTGCAATAATGCAATAAGTTGAAGGTATATATGATGACCTGTGAACTAAAGCAGGCAAAGGCAACATGTGCTATTGCAGATTTTAAAACGTGGATAAAGGCCTGTATTGAATAAATGAAAAATAAATGAACAAGGAGGATAACCATGAGCTACACAATGCTGAATAATGGGGCGATAAGAAAGTACAACTATGCCACAGAATCACTGGAAGGTGCTGCACTTTCCTTTATCAGAGACCTTTGCGAAGGTCTCCGATTTGACAAAAACAAGGCAACGTCTTTTACAGAAAATAACCTTGATTTCGATGGCAAAAGTCTTAAAGCAAATCAGATACCCTACAACATGGAAAAGGATATAGACAGACTGTGTCTTGAAAATGCGGTTAATCGTTTTCTTAAGTCTGGGAAAAAAGAAGATGCGTTTGATGTATACTTCTGCTACTTGGAGATGTTTGTCGGGGATTATAAGAAGACCAGGCGAATGATTGAACTGCTTTCCGAGTATGAGGCAAACGGAAGCAGCCTTTTGATGAAACATAGAGATCATTATTCGCACTCCGTATATGTTTTCATCCTTGGATTAGCTATATATAAATCAAACGAGCTTTATCAGAAAGCATATAAGGAATATTACAAAATTTCCGATGATAAGGAAGCTGCAGCGCATTATTTACAGTATTGGGGATTAAGCTCTTTGTTCCACGACATTGGGTATCCGTTTGAGCTCCCCTTTGAACAGGTGTGCTCATATTTTGAAGTCGAGGGAGATAAGAGAGAAAGCAGACCTTTTGTGGCATATCATGATCTGGACGCTTTCATTTCAATAGATGATAAGGTGAAAGAGGAATTATCAAAGATTTATCCCAGGAAGAGTTTCAATACAACAAACGATGTTTTTGCTTATGTTTTGAATGAAAAAATGGGAAATGTGTATGGCGTTACTGAGGATCAGATGCGTACATTTCTTGTAGAAAAGCCGACACAACCCAATAAATTCAATCATTTTATGGATCATGCTTATTTCAGCGCTACAATTCTTTTCAGGAAGCTGTTTGAAGAGATGGATATTGAGATGCATGCCGAGCACTTGGATGCTTTGACTGCAATTTTGATGCATAACAGCCTCTATAAGTTCTGCATAGCTCACTATAAGAGCGAGGGTAACAAGCCATTTAAGGCTGAATTACATCCTCTTGCCTATATGCTCATGCTCTGTGATGAACTCCAATGCTGGGATAGAACAGCCTATGGACGTAATTCGAAGAAAGAATTGCATCCGATGGGTTGCACGTTTGATTTTTCAGGGAATAATATCAAGGCTATTTATCTCTTTGATAAGAAAGAAATGGAAAAAGTTAACCATTTTAAGGATGAGTACATAGAGTGGCTTCAGAATCCTGGAAAAGAAAAAGAGCCAGGACTTAAAGCGTTCTCAGGAATGTATATCAAAAAGAATGGGGTTTCAAAGTTCCAGAAGGATATTGAATTAATAGTGGATCTGAGTGAAATCCATTTGAATGTGGAAACGGGATTCGCGGAGCATATTCATTCTGGGAATAAAAGCTACCTGTCAAATAGCAACTTCATTAATCTTTATAAATTCGCCATAATTTTGAACGGTCGCTGGGGGAATGATGGGTGGAAGAAAGCCAAGCTTGCAGGTCAGGAAGAGCTGTATCTTAGTGACAGTAAGGTTGTGGAAGAATTTGCTGAGGGATTTAAGAGTCTTTCTTTGGAATACAAGCTTTCGAATATTAATCAGGCGAAGGCGTTTGCAAAATATATGAACATGATCGGATGCTTCTATACCGACAAAGCGGTGGATTTTGAACAAGTAGATAGATTTACTGATGATGAGCTTATTTCCATTGGTAAGGCTGAGCATCAGAGATGGCTGCAGGAACATTACGATATGGGCTGGACATACGGAAAGCCTGAGAAAGATAAGCGTGACTTTGAACGTAAGCATTCGGATATGATCCCGGATTTCCCGGAATTTGATGTTTCAGATGAAGCTGCAGAACAGAATTATATAAGATTAGATAAGGCAGAACAGGACAAGGATACAGATCCGATGGAATGTATGCTGGCAATGTTAAAGACGTTTGATGGACTAAGGATCTATAGGCTGTAGATAGAAAGGAAAATCAGCTGTGAATCTTGAAGAATATGAAGAACGCATGAAGGACAGCAAGTATAAAGAACTTGACGTAACTACCTATGAGAGTGGGGAAGATTATGTATTCATTAGTTATAGGGGTAATAGCTGGAAGACGGTTTTAACTGAAATAGTATATAAACTTCAGAAGGAGTACAAACTTCGGATTTATTTTGATAAGGAATTTGCCTCAGATACGAATATATGGATTAAACAGTTTATAAAGAATATGGATTCCAGTCATTGCAAGGCGTGTTTATGTTTTATAGATGAAGGATATGTAACCAGTTATGCGACTTTGTTAGAATTGATGCATGCAATGAATCCTAGGAGCAAACTGAGAGAATCAATATTTCCAGTTTCATTTCCAATTAACTGGGGTAAATTAGACAGTGAGGATTGGAATACTGGTTTAGGAAAAAACGATCCGGATAACCCTGGGTGGGAGGAAGAAAAACGAACCTTTGACCACGAATTCAAGATAATAAAAAAAGGTTATCCATCTGTAGAAGATTATTACTATGAAGGAGCAGATTTACGAGGATGTGACTGCAAGGATATTATGGCTATTATACAGCCCAAAAATAAGCGTGATTATGTTAATGAAGATGCATATTATAGGCAATTCATTGTAGACCCATTGAAGAAAAAATGTCCTAGTGTATTTGCCGATGCAAAGATACCTGAATACAAGGTCACTATTGAGAATGATGGAAAACAAACTGCGCTACAGATAAAGGAGGGCGAGTGTGTTCCAAAGCAGGATTCAGGAGTAAAGGATGGATTTGACTTTGGGGGATGGTTTGTTTCTGATACAAACGAAGAATGGGATTTTTCAACTCCTATTCATAAAGATATTAAAATATATGCGAAATGGGAAACAGCTGATGTAGGATCGACTCAACCCAATCCAAATGGGCAAGATCAAAAAGATGAGCATGTATACACGATATTTGGACAAGAATATCATGCTGGGGGCAGAGAACAGGGCAAGTTGATGTTTGATGCGTTTGAAGCATTGACAACCAGATACCCTGAGTACGCAGAACAGTTGACACAGAGAACATCAGTTGCAAAGGCAGAGGATGTAAAGAATGCAAATACTAAAAATGCCGATCCAGTATATTTTAGAGGATGCAAAGCCTTTAATATTGAAGGAGTAGAATACTTGGTCGGCACAAGTTATGCGTATAAGGCTAAACTCTCCGAGATCAAGGGAATGTTTAAGATTTGTGGTGTGCCCTTAAGCGAATTTGTTCTTGACGGAGAGCCGCTTGGATCGGGTCATACAGATTCTATGCCTCCTGTTGAGAAAACTTTATGGGAATATAATACTAAGGGTACACGTTCAAAACTTATGTGGAACGGAGAAACTACCGGTGTAAGTGCTGTTATAACTGTTCTTAAGGGATCTGCGGTTGCAGCACCTTCTCCAAATTTTGAAAAATCTTGTAAGCCTGCGTATACATTAAAAGCTGATTTAGAGGCAAAAGGCATCATACAAAATGGTAAATTCACACAGGACTACACATATGACAAGGTGTCAACCATGATAAATCTATTGAATGGCGGCTCTGTAAGTACGCCTGCGGAGGTTAAATCAGGGCATCTTAGGAAGTTGGATGAAAAAAATAAGGACGTTGTTAAAGGCAATGATTTGGCTATCTCTGTTGCCACAAAACTTATCGAAGGAACAGCCACCAGTGGAAAAGAATTAGATGACAATGAAAAACTTATGGGGCTTAACGAATCATATTCAGTTAATTTTGATGCATCAAAAACTGTAGAGGAAGTAGGTGGGAAGACAGTTCCAAGCAAGAAGAAATCTGAATTTGCTGATGGTTATAACTACCATATCTATGGTATAGAGTATCATGCAGGTCGTCGAGAACAAGCTAATTTGATGTATGACACATTTAATGCCATCATTAATAAGCATCCTGACAAAGTGGAAGACATTGTTGCAAATTGTACATCTGTTTCAAAAAAGAGTGATATCTTAGATTTTGGAACTAGAAACGCGATGCCACCGTATTTCAGAATGTGCAAAGAATTTACGGTTAATGGGGAAGTTTATGTAGTTGGATCGAGTTATGATTTTGAAAATAAAATTGCTCAAATATATAGAATGATTGATGCTTGTGGCGAGGATAGATCAATATTTGAACTGGAAGGTTTTGAACAGAAGAAAAAAAGGGACAAGATAGATAATGGGAAAGTTCCGCAAGAGGAACAATTTACAGGATTTGAATACACTCTTTGGGGTATCTCACACACATCAAATAAGATGTCAGATATGATGAATGATGTGTTTGATCTGATAGCCGAGAGATATCCGGATAGAATTGAGGATATAGCAGAGGATGATACGATAACTGCTGTTGCCCGTAAAGAAGACATTGATGAAGGAAAGATACAAGGATCTAAAACCGCAAATCAATTTGCACATTTTAATAAACGGGAGCATTCTTTAAATGGACAAATCTATTATGTCAATGCGGGGTATAATCGAGAAGGCGGAATACGTCAACTTTGTAAGATGCTGATAATATGTGATGGCAATGCAGATGGATTAAAGATAACAAAAATGCCGGAGAAATCTTCTCATAGTGGCGGTAACACGGGGAAAAAGGGACTTGGCGAATTGTTATAAATGAAATGGGGTATTTGCTTTGGATATAGAACAGGCTGAGGAACTGATTGCAAGCAAAGAGTTCCAACAACTGAAATATTTTCAGGAAAAAACAAATGTATTTACGATAGTAGGGCAAACGCACACGGAGCACTGGCACAGCTCATTTATGTGCTGGCTTCTTGATCCGAATTCCAGTCTATGTCTAGGGCATTATCCACTGGTCAGGTTGCTGTCTTTGTATATGATAAAAAGTGAAGCTATGGATTTATCTTTGGAAACAATCTTCGGGATGAATCTTGATACTATGTACTTTGAAACGGAACGCACATTTTTTACTTCTGATAGAAAAAAACGATCTATAGATGTATATGGAGAAAATGATGAGCTTGTTCTTGTTATAGAGAACAAGGTAAAAGCCAGGGAAAATATGAATGGCACTGATGTTGGCCAGACAAAAGATTACAGGGATTATGTCGAGGAACACCGCAAAAGTGGACAAAAGGTAATCTGCCTGTTTATTACTCCGGATCCAAAGCAAAAACCCTATGATAAGAGTTATACACAGATCACATATCAGGAATTTTATGATTATGTGATAGCAAAATGTATAGAACATCCACAAGTAAACAAGGATGGGAGATACTTGCTGGAACAGTACGCCAATAATCTGCGGGAGCCGGTGCATGGATACCCTATGGCATTGGTAAACACTCATCTTTGTAATAAAATATACGACATACATTCGAAAGTGCTGGATGAAATATTCGATGATGTAGAGAAGAGCAGTAATTATCTCGAAGATTCCAGATTGTCCTGTGTGGTATATAAGCATTACCAGAGTATATTGGATGAAATATTTTTATCGCTCGATGAAAAGAAATTCGGACGAACCCCCAAATCGAACATTCAAAGAAGGTTTGTCAGCTTCACTGATCTCTATAAAGCTGGTAAGATTCAAAATGGTACAGAGTTTATTATGGAGTATGATGGGGTATGCTATTATGCAGTAGCAGAATATGATTCACAGGATAAAGAATGTTATATGTTACTGCTGGATGATGAGCATCAGCCATATCATAATGCAAAAGGTGAGAAGATAGGGTTTTACAAAGCTTCATCGCAGGCTGGAATAGATGCCATCAATATTTATCGAAAGAGAAATAATATTGAATCAAAGATAGAGACACTGAATGGACCGGCATATTGGAAGACAAAAGATGGTGTAACAATCAAAACATTGATTGACTCCCTATAATATCTACTGGAAACATTTATAAACCGACAGCGGATGGGTATATGCTGAAAAAAATAAAAAAGATTATTTGGCCGGTGGTAGCTGTGCTACCTCTGGTAATAGGAACGATAGGGTATTTTAAATCTGGTGAGTCGTTTTCGGATTCTTTATATGGAGCAGTTTCATTATATGGGATGAATCTGACATCTGATGCGTATAATATATGCATTGAGATCGCAAGATGGACAGCACCACTTGTTACTGTCACAGCAATACTAGCGGTAATAAAAAGTGTATGGGATGCTATCAAATGTAGGTTTTCATTACTTGGGAAAAGCGATAGTGTTGCAGTATATTCTGATGTTGAACACAACATCGGGTTTAAAAAAGGCACAGGAGTCATTTATCCTGGAGAGATTTTTAAGAAGTATGTACGAGAACATATAATCATGTTTTCTTCTGATCAAAAGAATTTGCAGTTTTTTGAAGAGCATAAGGATGAGTTGCTAGGAAAGAAAGTATACATATGTTTAAGTAATCTTGAATGCAGTTTAATGAAGCCCTTTGGTAACGCTTCTATATTTGACATCAATAGTGCGATAGCAAGGATTTTGTGGAAGAGAATATCTTTATGGAATAAGGTTGAGTCAGAAGTAAATATTGTGATCAGGGGAGACAGCGCACTAACGAGAGCGATTTTATCAACAGGATTTCAATTAAATCTCTTTTCATGTAGCCAACATGTCAACTATCATGTCATAACGGACAATGCGTATCTTAGAATAAGGTTTAGTGATCTTGGGCTAATGAATGACGATGAGGTACATTTTTATGAGTCCAGTGACCCAAGCATATGGGGTATCATCTCTGAAGGTGATATAGTTATAATATCAGATATTATAGGCATTGAGGAACTAGGTACTATCGTGGTAAAGGCAGTTAATGCCGAAATATATTACTACTCGCCAAACGATGGAGATGCAGGCTCATATATTTCATATGGAAATATTATCCCATTCGGAAGAAGTGAGACGGTTTATACAGACGATAATATCCGGAGGAAGGCGCTTGTAAAAAAGGCGATAGCACTAAACGAACACTATGCAAATCTATATGGCTCAGAAAAGAATTGGGACTCATTATCCGGCTTTCTTAAAGGCTCCAATATATCAGCATCGGATTTTGGAGAAGTCCTGTCGGATCTAAATGACAAGATTAGCGAAGAAGAGCAGGCAGAGTTAGAACATATAAGATGGTGTCGATATTTGCTTTTAAATTACTACAGATATGGTGTTCCGGAAAACGGAAAAATTCGTGACGATGTAAAGCGAATTCATAAGGATTTAGTGAAATACAGTGATCTGGAACCGTCTGAAAGAAATAAAGACAAGGAAGCAATAAGGATAACCCGGAATTTACTGATAAAGGCATAGTGCCTCGGATATTCGTCCGGGGCATTGTTTGACGATGGAGATGTTACATATGGGATATGAATTGACTAAATCAAGATACTGTAAGGGATTACAGTGCCCAAAAATCTTGTGGATGGATCAGCATCATCCGGAGCTTGGTGAGGATGTTACCAGTCAAAGCGTACTTGATAATGGAACAAAGGTAGGAGAACTCGCAAGATCATATTTTGGTGAATACGAACTGGTTTCCTTCAATGTCAATAAAGCAGAGATGGCAGATAAGACAAGGGAATTAATGAGATCAGTCGACAATATTGCAGAGGCTAGTTTTTTCTATGATTATCTGTTTTGCGCCGTGGATATATTGCACAGGAATGGTGATGGATGGGATCTTGTTGAGGTGAAGAGTTCAACAGAGGTTTCGGATATCTATTTGGATGATGCAGCTTTCCAATATTATGTTCTTATGATGTGCGATGTTCCTGTTAAAGGTGTTTATATCATGCATATTGACAATACGTATGTGCGCGAGGAGCAACTGGACGTAAATAAACTTTTCGTCTTGGAAGATTGCACGGACATTGCTATCAGAAAATTCTATGAGATAAAGGGTGATGGCAGGCTAAAATCGATGATGAAGTACGTCAGCCAATCCGAAGAACCTGAAAAGGATATAGATTTGTGCTGCGATAAGCCGTACCCCTGTGCATATAGGAAATATTGCGGCAGACATGTTCCTGAATATTCAGTATTCAATCTGGCAAGAATGCAGGCAAAGAAAAAATATGAGCTTTATCATGAAGGTGTTGTTTCTTATCAGGACATTCTGAGTAGTGGGGCAAAGATAAACGCCAATCAGAAAAGACAGGTAGAATCTGTGCTGTATGATAAGCCTGACGAATATGATGTTGAGGAAATAAAGAAGTTTTTGGAAACGCTCTCCTATCCTATTTATCACTTGGATTTTGAAACCTTTCAGCAGGCAGTACCGGAATTTATTGGATGCCGTCCTTACGAACAGATTCCATTCCAGTATTCACTGCATGTGGAGTATGAAGATGGGAGGCTTGAACATTTCGAGTTTCTGGCGAAAGAGGGTGAGGATCCCAGACGCGCTTTGGCCGAGCAGCTTATTAAGGATATTCCTGTGGGTGTTTGTGCTACTGCATATAATATGTCTTTTGAGAAAACGGTATTGAAGCACTTGGCTGAAGAATTTCCGGATCTATCAGCACACCTTATGGATATACATGATAATATGCATGATCTGATGATTCCATTTCAAAAGCAATATTATTATAGTAAAGCGATGCAAGGGTCATATTCCATTAAATATGTATTGCCGGCACTATGGCCAGGAGATCCGGAACTTGATTATCATAACTTGGAAGGAGTTCATAACGGTTCAGAAGCTTCTGCATCATTTGCGGATATGGTAAACCATACACCTGAAGAGATTGCTGAAATGCGAGACAATCTGCTTAAGTACTGTGGACTGGATACATATGCTATGGTAAAAGTCTTGAAAAAGCTTAAGGAAATAGCCGGAAAAGACTGATGCATTGTTAGAGGAAGAGAGTATATGGACGCTGGTAGTAAAAGATCCATTTTTGCGGATTATGAGGATTTTACGGAAGATCTTTCACTTTTGAAAATGATGGAAATTCCTTTGCTGATAAGAATATTGAAGGAAGAAGCCTCTGAGGAAAATCCGATGTCAGCCGCACTGATAAGTGACAGACTTTCGGAAATCACGGGGCTCGAACATTCAGAAAAAACTGTTCTAAGAAAGCTACAGCGCCTGGTTGAGCTTCAAAAGAAAATAGATGATTCTGTGTTAGAAAAGCATCTTCAGCTTTCACTTGGTGGAACGATGATAGAAATTTCCAACCGGGAAAAGGGTGTCAGACATATCCAGAATCGATATTATTTTAAGCCCCTGCTGGATAAGAGCGACGTTGATATGGTCTGTGGAACGATCACCAGTAACAGATATCTTACTACAAAGGAGAAAGAGTATCTGATTGCCAGGGAGAGGACCCTTTGTTATGGAGACAAGTATATTCAGAATCAGAATCCTCTTCCGGAAAAACCAGACAATACGCAAAAGCAGTTGTCAGAACGGGTGTTAAAAATAGTCAATACCCTGTACGATGCAATCCGTGAGAAATATCAGGTTGATGTCATTTATGGAGCTTATGGAGAAGATACTAAAAGATATCGCCACCCGGTTCTGTTATCAAGAAATGAAGACAAGCCATACCATTTAAACCCGTATGCTATGATTTGGAATGATGGAGAATATTATCTGCTTGCTACTCATCGGGGACACACGAATATATCACATTTCAGAGTGGACAGAATCGTGTCGGTGAAGCCTGCAATTAAGGAGGATGATGCAACAAAGAATGAAAAGAGAGAACCGATTCCGGAAACACTAAGACCATTTTTCAAAAGGATACATGGACGGGAAGAGTTTCAGTCAGAGAATTATACAGCTACATATCCGCTAATGATGATATTCGGTGAAGAAGATCTGTGTGAAGCGGTAGTTGAGTGCAAAGCGAATGCAATAGGCGTAGTAATCGATTATTTTGGTATGGATCTGCATATCATGCCACCGATGCTTGAACATGAATCTGATGAGACTGATATAAATGGTCAGACGCAGAGATATGTGAGCATAAGACTTCCAAAGGCGCAGTACGAAAATTTGCGGGGATTTTGTTTGCAGCAACATTCCATTGTCACGATAGTATCACCGGAACGCCTGATTCGGGATGTCAGAGAAGGATTAATGGCTTCGGTGGATAAATTGCCTGTAGTAAAATGATTTGTAAAGATGCTTAAGCCAGTTTGGAATGTGAATAACAAATTTTTAAAAGTCGGACAGAAATGTCCGGCTTTTATTTTTCAATAAATTTATTATGGCATTATCAAGGAGGTAATGAGCAATGAAAAAGTTAAATCTTCTGATGCCTGATGTGCATACCGGATACCTGGGGACAAGAAGAAAAGAACGGGTCCGTTACCTGTCAGTTCCTTCTGAATTAAACATGAAAATGATAGAGGATGATATGCAGACGGGAAAGGTTATCTTTCAAGGTTTGCTGGATCAACTGAAGAAAGCGCCCTGCCGGACTGTGGTAATACGAACAAACAGTGAAGAAGTAGGACTCATGGCAGTTTGCTATCTTGCGGCGGCATATAACAAAATAGATCACAGAAATGAGACGTTTGATGATGAGACTGAAGATGGTCTGTCAGAGGAGGCTGATTTTGAGCAATATGAACTTGATGATGAATATGATGAGGGTTTCATAGTTGACTACGAAGATGAAAGTGAGTCATGGGAGGAGAGCCCGTCACGTCTGCCGATAGTTGAGATGAATGAAATCAGGAGTTTCTCTGGAATGGATAATTTCAGTATCTTTCAAGATCGCTCGTTTCATATGCAGGGGAACGGTTATTCCAGTCAGAAGGATCCGTATTGGACTAACTGTACCCGTGAACCTGTCTGTATCATGAGTAGATCAGAAGGATTCGGCAGCCAGTATATGAACTTCAATGATAATGTAGGCAGATACTTTCAGAGAAATAGGCATATTTATATCGTCGAGATTAGAAATACTTATTATAGCGATATGTTTATGGGTGGCATGAAAGATGAAGATGCAGATGAAAATTATGAAGATGAAGAATTTGTCCGGATGGTGCTGGAAGAGGCGGCCGCAGTTGTAGATCTGTTTTACGAAGAGAAAGATAAGAAAGAGGAATTGATCCAATTTAGAAAAATACAATTTGAAAATTGGATAGAGACAAAGGGACTGACGCTCTCAAAAGAATTTCCTACGGATAAAATTGTTTCCCGTATTTTGAAAATGAGAAACCTGAATAAGTCGGAGCTTATGGGACAGATCCTGAAATATATGCAGGTTCAGGGAAATGTGAAAGGAACGGTAAAGGAAGGGGATTTTGATATTCTCAGTCGATTCGCCAAAATCGGCGTTGAATCTGAAACTGAGAGAAGCAGCTCTGTTAAGTTAGAAAAGCAACTTTTTGGAATGGAAAGTGTAAAGCAACAGGTTCAGGAGATAGTGGACGTTCAGCGATATCAGAAAAGGAGGGAAAACTTCGGATTAAACAAGGGGAAGTACCACAATGTACATCTTTTGATTGGGGCACCCGGAACCGCTAAAACAACTGTCGCAAGGCTTATGGGGAATATGATGGCTGAAGAGCATCTTTTGCCGGGGAATCGCTTTATCTGCGTAAATGGTGCAGAGTTAAAGGGGTTATATGTGGGGCATACAGCACCGAAAGTACGCCAGATATTTGCAGATAACGACATCGTCATGATAGATGAGGCATACTCTCTAACAGCACAAGGTCCTGGTGAAACCGGTGACAGCTTCAGCCAGGAGGCAATCGCTGAGATCATTACACAGATTGAGGATCATGGTTCAGAAAAACTGGTTATGTTTGCCGGTTACGGAGGCATGAACGTAGCACCGGGTGATAATCTCATGAAAAACTTCATAGATGCTAATCCGGGTCTGAAGAGCAGGATCAATTCGACTATATATTTTGATTCATATTCAGCGGAGCAGATGGTAGAGATCGTTCATATCCAGGCAAAGAATCAGGGGTTTATCCTGAGTCGCAGAGTTGACCCTGACATACTCGCTTACTTTAAGGAAAGAACAAAGGATCGGAACTTTGGCAATGGAAGAGAAGCAAGAAGCCTATTGGAAAATGCAATGGTCTTCGCAGCAGGAAGGGTAAAAAAAATACCGGTAGGCAAAATTAAGAAGCGTCAATTACAAGAGATTACAGTATCTGATATTAGAAATGCACTGGAAAGAATTCGGAAGGGTAACCAGATGCAAGAGGGAAGAAGCGATAAGAGAAAAATGGGTTTTGTATATGAGGAGGTGTTTAGATGATAATTAAGGAGAAGCTAAATGCAGCAACTGTAGGAATAGAGGATCTTCTTATAAAGGCAGAATCCATTAAGGCTAAAAGCGATGACTACATTCTTAGAAAGCCCAAAATAAGAGAGAATATATGGTTCGAAGACGACGGGAAAATTAATTTCACATCTGATGAAGGGTGTAAGATTAGCGCGTCGCTTTCCGAACATGCCATTGGGCAGCTGGGGGCAAAAATCGGAGTTCCGGGTCAATATATATTGTCCTGTATCGAAAGTGGATTTTACAAACTGGCTCAGGACAACATAAATTCCTGGCTTCCCAACTATAAGGGCGGTTTTATGTTCAGGAAAACGGATGATCATCTTAGAGCAGTTTTAAGTCCGCGATATACGACATATGATTCGGAGCAAATATTGGATATATTGCAGAGAAATGTAGATCTGAGTGATTATTCCATACGTGGATCATACATTTCGGAAGAACGGCTTCATATACGGCTTATTGGAAATGAAAAGATGCATATTGATGGGGAAGATTTGTTTCCTGCACTGTTTTTAGACTCTTCTGATGTAGGGAGAAATATTTTGATCATCAGGTTTGGCATTTATAAGCTTGTATGCACGAATGGACTGGTGATAGGAAGGACGGACGGAGTTCTTTACAGGCAAAAACATATTGGGGTAAAAGCAGATGAGTTTGAGGTAGGGGTAGTCTCGGGCCTTAAGAAGGTGCCAGTGCTGACAACGAATGCTGAGGGATGGGTGCATAAAGTGCAAAAGGAGGCTATGGATTTTGATGCGGCATATTCATATTTGAAATCTATGAAGCTAAATGCGGATGGGCAAGATAAGGTTATTAAATTGATGAATAATCGGTATGGAATGACAAAGTGGGGACTGATAAATGGCATTACAGAAGTCGCTCAGGATTATACATTGGACAGGAGAGAAGAATTAGAAGCTGCAGCAGGTAATATCCTTGCAAAGACTTAACAAGTAAATATGGTTAGAACCTGGATGCAAAGCAACAGTAATTAACATCGGGAGGAAAAGTCATGGAGATTAAAGAGTTGATTGGAGAAAACAATAGATAGAATCACAGAAAAGAAAGGCCTGCGGGAAATCCGCAGGCCCATTTTATCATCATCCTTCGATGAGTATCTGTTTCTTTTCGGGAAGATTCTCTTTGTCCTTCTTAGGAATGGTGAGGTTCAATACACCATGCTTGAAGCTTGCTTTGATGTCTTCCTCGGTGATGTTTTCGCCGACATAGAAGCTTCTCTGCATTGATCCGGAATAACGCTCCT
>Ga0256404_1008075_pt1 | contig 16101 bp, 12 predicted proteins | sample RumenRJG_01DNA_FD_185990 | JGI IMG/M metagenome (GOLD analysis project Ga0256404, IMG submission 185990) | Bovine rumen microbial communities from Lethbridge, Alberta, Canada - RJG_01 | ecosystem: Host-associated > Mammals > Digestive system > Stomach > Rumen | place: Canada: Alberta | collected...
GATTGGCTCAGAAAAGGCAATAGCCCTTTTAATTGAAGCTGAAGCAGTTGGTTTGATTCAGGATGTTGATGACATTGATAAAACGGATTTTGATGCCCTTTACGAAGCGCTTAAACAGATACATTTAGTAACACAGAGTGTGCCTACAGGCTCAATGGATCGCCTTTCTGCCCTTCAGACACAATTAAAGGAAAAAGAAGATGAACTTTGTGACCTTCAGGATAGCATAAGTGAGGCACGTTCTTATTTGGCGGATGCATCTGGTTTTAGAGGTGAGCTGGAGCATCAGAAAGTCAGGTTAGAGTCAATTGGGCTCTTTGAGAAACTTGATTTTAGCCCCGGGAAATGTCCCCTTTGTTCTGGAGATATCAATCCTGAACCACCTGGAGTTACAAAACTTAAAGAATCAATACGATCGCTTGATCAGTCAATTAGTCGTGTTGAAAAGGAACGGCCACAGTTGAGGCGATTTATAGATCAGCAGGAAGCAAAGAAAAGCGGCATAAAAGACGAAATAGCGGTAATCAGAGCTGAGATTGAAGGAACATACAATCAAATGGAGGATGCGGATCGCATCCGCGATTTGAATGGTAGGCGTGCCAAAGTTTTTGGTCGTATTAGCTATTGGCTTGAAAACGTTCAATTGGCTGACGATACAGCTGATGTAAAAAAGAAAATAAAGGTGTTGAAGGATAGGATTGCAGAGATTGATGCTATTCTTAGCAATGATTCTGTAAAAGATCGGGTTTCCTCTGCCCTTTCAGTAATTCAAAACGATATGACTACCTGGGCGAATGAGCTGGAAATGGAGTATGCAGGCTCTCCGTATAGGTTGGATATGGGCAGGGTAACGGTTGTTGTTGATCATGGACGACCTATTCCTCTGAAAGAAATGGGGAGCGGATCAAACTGGCTGGGATCTCATTTGATTACTATGTTTGGTCTGCACAAGTATTTTATAAATAACGAACGGCCTGTTCCGAATTTCTTGTTCTTAGATCAGCCTTCTCAGGTGTACTTTCCGGAAGGATCTACAGCTGATGAAGATATGGATGTCCAGGCAGTCACAAAGATTTTTGCATTCATTAGAGCACGAGTTGCCGAAATGAATGGGAAAATGCAGGTTATTGTTGTTGACCACGCCAGGTTGGATAACGACGATTTCAGAGAAGAAACCATTGAAGACTGGAAGAATACAGGCAAAAAACTTGTACCGGTTGATTGGTATGAGGAGACAGAGATTGTCCCAGAAGAGAACCATGATGATGAAGAATGATTGTGAATAATAGATGTGTGTTTTACTAGAAAAGATTACATATCATCGGAGCATAATTCCCATCACCTGGTGATACAAAACGGAAAAGCGACCGTCAAACTTTTTTCAGCGTCCTGCTAACACATGTGCAAACGGGACGGTGAAAAACATGCTGATATCAGCCATCATGGGATGGTACGAGATGGACTTTCTACTCGTGAAAAAGCCAGCACTGGAGCGGATTTCATAGCATTTCCCATCACTCCACAACATCGTTCCATGCGAACTCCTAAGCGGTAGGTCGGGTGTTCGAGTCACCTCGCGGACGCGCATTGACCGGGACTGGGAAGTCCCGGTTTTCCTTTGTTTTTTTATCCTGATTCCGTTCACGTCATTCCAAATTGCGCGATTTTTCCATATGGGTTATTATAAATGTAGAATATTACTTCAAGGTCAGACATTGTTTTCCGCGAGGTCAGTCATCATGTTTACAGTAGACCAGATTAAAAGTCTCAACGAACTTGAATTAAGTGTGTATCAGTACGTCACACAACATCCGTCTGCGGTTCCCTACATGCGGATCCGGGAGCTGGCGGCCGAGGCCCATGTTTCAACCACAACCGTACTTCGCTTCTGCAAAAAGATTGGCTGCGATGGATACGCCGAGTTCAAACTCCGAATGAAACAGGAATTGGGGCAGAAGAACACCTCGCCGATCCCTGATGATCTGGAGGAGCTGCGGTCAGCTCTGGAGCGAATGAAAAGCGCCCCCTTTCAGGAGCGGCTGGAAGAAGCAGCGAGTCTCATCGCGAGAGCAGACAGGGTGTTATGCGTTGGCGTATGCAACTCCGGATATATAGCTGAACATGCCGCCAGATTCTTTACCTGCTTTGGCAAGTTCACCCTCGCTATAACGGATCCCTACTATCCGGTCGGCCAGCTGGATGACAAATTGAATACAGTCGCTGTTATCTTCTCTGTTTCGGGTGAGGCAACAAAACCGGTCAGGCTTGCACAGGATCTGAAAAGAAATGGCGGCCATCTGATCTGCATTTCGAACACGGACCAGAATACGATTGCCAGGATGTCTGATGTGGCGCTTCCCTATTTTATAACCCACCAGCGGATCCCGGGAGTGGACGAACAGGATATAGATTTCACCTCTCAGGTGCCGGCTGTCGCTGTGGCGGAAAGCCTGGCGAAGCGGCTGTCCAGTCGCCTGACAGAAGAGTGAAAGAAAAACATAGTGTTACTTTTAAAAAACAAGTTCCAAAAGACGGGACTTGTTTTTTTCAATGCCCGGAATAATGAAACGGAAGATATTATCGTTTAAAGTATTGCATAGGAAAACGGCGCCGAACATCAAAGATCTGCTCTTCCGGGACCGGCCATCCCCGGATTGCAGAAAGCATAATGAGGAGGAATTAGAATCATGGCAAAGAAAGTCCGTGACTATGCCAAACTGGCAGCCGACATCAAGGATACTCTTGGTGAAAGCAACATTGTCACTGCAACACACTGCGCTACCAGACTTCGTCTCGTTCTGAAGGAGAATCCTGACGAATCCGTCACTAAGAAAATTGAACAGATGCCCGCCGTTATCCAGGTCATCCAGGCCGGCGGCCAGTATCAGATCGTCATCGGCACCCACGCAAAAGATGTCTATGAGCATCTGGCAGGCATGATGACTTTCTCTCAGGAAGCACCGGAAGTCAAGGAGAGCCTGCTCAACCGTGTCATCGCCATGATGTCCGGCTGTATCGCTCCGTTCGTCTATGTTTTGGCAGCGGCAGGTCTGCTGCAGGGTATCCTGATCATCATCCGCCTGTTTGTCGATATCTCAGGCACCGGCGCCAACCAGCTCTATGACATGATCTCCTGGACGCCTTTTACGTTCCTGCCTGTATTTATCGCTGTTGCAGGATCCCGTCACTTCAAGTGTAACCCCTATATTGCTTTATGGTGCTGCCTGGCTCTGACCAACCCCACCTGGGCAAGCATTGCGGCCACGATCAGTGAGGGAACCCCTCTGAAGTTCTTCTTCATCCCGCTGACCTCTGTCACCTACACATCCACTGTCATTCCGCCCATCATTTTGGTGGCCGTACTCAGCTGGGTCGAGCATAAAATCGAAAATGCGCTGCCGGATACCTTTAAGGCCATCGGCACACCTTTCCTCTGCACCGTGATCATGGTCCCGCTGACCATCCTGGTGATCGGCCCGGTCTCCACGATCCTGGCAAACGGTCTCGCAAATGCATACAACGCGCTGTACTCCTTCCTGCCCTGGCTGGCTTCCGCGATTCTCGGCGCTGTCTGGCAGGTGCTGGTCGTCTTTGGCGTCCACTGGAGTTTTACGCCCCTGTCTATTGCCAACTATGCAAACCTGGGATTTGACCAGATGCAGCCTTACATGGGCATCGCTGTCTGCGCACAGACTGCCGCCTGCTTCGGTGTCTTTTTGAAATCCAAGAACTCTGAGATCAAGAATGTAGCTGTTTCTTCCGCTGCCACCGGCCTGTTCGGTATTACAGAGCCCGCGATCTACGGCGTCACCCTTCGCTTTAAGAAGCCTTTCATCTGCGGATGCATTGGCGGTGCCGTCGGTTCTGTCGTAGCTTCCTTCTTCAACGCCCGCTATTTTCTCTACGCAGGACTGACCGGATTTTTGTCCATCCCCAACTCCATCTACAATGAGGCGGCTGCTGCCAACTGTGAGGCACTCGGCACTGCCGGCAATTACTCCAGTTCGGTCATCGGCGTACTGATCGGAACAGCGGTTGCCTGTGTCCTCGCTGTCATTCTAGTTCAGATCGTCGGTTTTGACGATCCCGTGGAAATTCCCGTAGAAGACGACGATGCGGACGCCGTTACGGACGCCGCCGCGGAAGCTGCTCTGTCTGATGTGACTGTATGCTCTCCCATGAACGGAGAACTGGTCGAACTCTCCAAAGTACCGGACGCCACCTTCGCAGACGGTATCCTTGGCCAGGGCGCAGCCATTCTTCCTTCCGAAGGAAGACTTTACAGCCCCGTGGACGGAACTGTCGCCTCTGTATTTGATACAAAGCACGCAATTTCCCTGGTGACAGATTCCGGCGCTGAACTGCTCATCCATGTCGGTCTGGAGACAGTTTCTCTGGGCGGCAAATACTTCACTCCCAGGGTTAAGGATGGAGACAAAGTGAAAGCCGGTGATCTTTTGATGGAATTTGATCTGGACTCCATTAAGAAAGATTTTAAGACATTTACTCCGGTCCTTGTGACCAACGCAGACGACTATGCATCCGTGGATATGATCGGTAACTATGGTCCCGTCAAGGTCGGCGAGCCGATCTATACCGCTAAAGCCTGATCCGCAGGCCTGTTTGAAGAGAAAGGAGCCAAAATATGGCATTACCCAAAGATTTCCTGTGGGGCGGCGCAGTTGCCGCCCACCAGCTGGAAGGCGGCTGGGACCTGGATGGCCGCGGTCCTTCCGTCAGCGATGTTTTGACAGCCGGAACAGTTTCCGAGCGCCGCCGCATCACGGACGGCGTGCTTGAAGGTGAGTCCTATCCCAATCATAAGGGCATTGACTTTTATCATACTTACAAGGACGATATTGCTCTCTTTGCGGAACTGGGCTTCAAGTGCTTCCGCACCTCCATTTCCTGGAGCCGGATCTTCCCCAAGGGAGATGAGACCGAGCCCAATGAAGCGGGCCTCAAGTTCTATGACGACATGTTCGATACCATGCACAAGTACGGCATCGAGCCGGTCATCACACTGAGCCACTTCGAAATGCCTTTCTATCTTGCCAAGCATTACGGCGGATGGATGAACCGCAAGTGCATTGACTTTTTTGTCCGCTACGCAGTCACTGTTATGGAGCGGTACAAAGACAAGGTCAAATACTGGATGACCTTCAATGAGATCAATAACCAGTCCGACACTTCTCTGGACATTTTCGGCTGGACCAATTCCGGCATTAAGTTCTCAGAGTTTGATGATCCCAAGAAGGCCCTCTATCAGGCAGCCCACCATGAGCTGGTCGCTTCTGCTCTGGTAGTTCAGAAAGGACATGAGATCAATCCCGACTTCAAGATCGGCTGCATGTGCTCTTTTGTTCCCGTATATCCTTACTCCTGTAATCCGGATGACGTCATGCTGGCTAACGAGGCCATGCACGGCAGGTTCTACTTCATGGACGTTCACTGCCGCGGCCACTACGGTGCTTATGCAAAAAAAGCGTGGGAACGTGAGGGCAACGCCCCTGTCATGGAGCCGGAGGACGAGAAGATCCTGGCTAATGGATGCGTAGATTATATCGGCTTCAGCTATTACATGTCGGACGCTGTCAAGAGCGGGAATAAATCCGAGATCAAGACTGTGGGAAGCGCCACAGCGAACTCGATCAAGAACCCTTATGTAAAAGCATCCGATTGGGGCTGGCAGATCGATCCTGTCGGACTCAGGTACTCTCTCAACGTCATGTATGAGCGCTATGAAAAGCCTATGTTCATTGTCGAAAATGGTTTTGGCGCCATTGATAAGCTGGAAGAGGACCATACCTGCGACGACAGCTACCGCATCGATTACCTGAAGGCGCATATCATCGAGATGAAGAAAGCTGTGGAACTCGACGGCGTTGACCTGATGGGCTATACCCCCTGGGGATGCATTGACGTCGTATCTTTCACTACAGGTGAGCTGCGCAAGCGTTATGGCTTCATCTATGTCGACCTGAACGACGACGGAACAGGAAGCGGCAATCGATACAAGAAGAAATCCTTCGACTGGTATCGCAAAGTTATTGCTTCCAACGGAGAAGTATTAAGCTAATTCCCTCTCATTTAGATAGTGGGCTGGCCATACGCTTAGAAAGCGGGGTCAGCCCACTCTTTGTATAAGCTTTCTTCTGATACAATAAGATTATCGGCAGCAGCGAAGCTGAAGTGTATCCCAACCTGTGGGAGATCGGACTTGACGGCATGATCGGCGGAAACGGCAGCTATGTGGAGGATCACGGCAAAGTAGTGATGCATCAGCTGATCACGAAAGAGCAGTGCATTCATGTTGTGGACTGGCTGCACGCGCGGGGATTAGAGTTCTATCTGGAAAGCAATAGCGGCCTCTTTGCCAGTGAGAAGTTTGAAGAAGTCGGGGAGCCGGCTGTACGGCTGTATTCTTCCCGGAAAGGAAAAGACGGCGCTCAGCAGCTGCGCGTGCGCGATTCTTTTTAAGATGCTCACATTAAAAGCTGCTTAAAAAATGTTTCCTGCATGGTGAGATAAAAATGACTGTCAGCATAGAGCACCGAAATACTGCACGCAAAAAAGACCGCGGGGCTTTTGCCTCGCGGTCCTCGGTATTATAACCTACACTTTATTTTGGATATTAACCTTCAATCATGATGGTCTTCTTCTCAGGGATCTGAGCCTTGTTCTTCTTAGGGATCTCAAGATTCAGAACACCATGTTCAAACTTGGCCTTGATATCCTCTTCTGTCAGGTTCTCACCTACATAGAAGCTTCTCTGCATTGACCCGCTGAAACGCTCCTGGCGGATCAGCTTGCCATGTTTGGACTTATCGTCCTCATGGGATTTCGTTGCACTGATGGTAAGATAACCATTCTCCAGCTGAAGGTTAATGTCTTCCTTCTTGAATCCTGGCAGATCCACGTCCACTACGTAGTGGTCGTCATGCTCATGGACATCCGTCTTCATCATACGAGCGGCATGCCTGCCATACAGCTTTCTGTCCATCTTGTTGAATTCGCGGTTGAACTCTCTGTCGAGATCCGGGAAATCAAACCAATCATCAAATAAACTTTCTCCAAAAATACTAGGTACTAACATAATATACACCTCCAAGCTCTTGATATTTTCTTGAGCAACGGAAGGAGTGTTTGGATCAGGAGAACTATGTTTCTTGATCTCCTCTTTTCCTTTGTTCTACGTGTAATATAACATATATATTAGCACTCGTCAAGCATGAGTGCTAATATTCTAAATTTTCGTAAAATACGATCAATTCAAAGGTAATTGCTAAGTACAGATTGTATCTGGATGAATTTGTCTATGAAAAATTATGGTCTGAGTTGTCTGCAAAAGACAGGAGTGTTGACAGAACTTGACATTTTGCGGTTAATATGATTAACTTAAAGAAGTTAGACTTACCTAACGAGGAGGTTGATATTTGCCCAGAGACAAAATAGCTACTTGTGAGAAGATTATCCGTTGCATGAAGGAGGAGTTTCTGGCCTTCGGATATGAGAAAGCCTCTTTGAACAGGGTGTCCGCAAAGGTTGGAATCACTACAGCAGGACTGTACAAACCAGCTTTATAAGGAAACATGAGAGAGATCCCGCGTGAGCGGGACTTTCTTTGTTTATAGGGTTAGTTAATTCTAATCAAAAGTATTAACTTTTCTAAGGAGGCGGAGTATGAACAACAAATGGAACCGTAATAATGCTTTATGGATGCTGCTGTATGCAGTCCTGTACGCAATTGTCACAGCAGTCGTATGCGTCACAGGATCGATCCATCCGATTTTCTTCGTATGCTACCAGATCACGGCAGGATTGCTGCTGTCGCCGATCATTATTCGTGCATTTAGAAGGGTGCAGGCTCCGGGGGCGGCTGTCTGCCTGTTCCTGGGAATGCTTCTTCTGCTGCTTATCATAAGAGATGCAGTCATGTGGCATGTTGTTCCGCTGATCGTCATTACGATTTTGGCAGAAATTGTCAGGGCAATGGCAAAATACAGCCAGACCGGCGATATTGCGGCAACGGTTCTGATGAGCTTTTCCAGCTTCGGCTATTATGGACAGATCTGGTTTAACCGTGCCTATACTTATGAGTGTGCGGTAGAAGAAATGCCTGCCGGATATGGAGATACTCTGATGTCAGTAAGCCCTGCATGGGCATTTCCTGTGGTGGTTGCAGCCGGTATTATCGTGTCGGTATTGGTTACAAATGTATACATGAAGAAGCATGCGGGTATTGATAAATGACTGAGTTAGAGGTATATTACCTATAGTTAGCGAAATCTAACTTTCTCAATGTACTTTTGCACGGGGCAGGATTCGATTGATTTCGGGCCTGCTCTGTTTTGTTTGTGAAAGGAGGACACAATGGATTTACAATTTGGGGATATTCAGGAGACCGCACTCATTACCCTGGCAATCAGGGCCAGTGAGACCTCGCGTCCCAATGCAAGGATCAGGGATCCGAAGGCCAAAGAGATCATCGATGCACTCGGCGTGGATGTGAGCAAGTTTGATCCCTTCCTGTCCCATGAAGGTGTTGTAGCAAGGACGATTATATTCCGCGAGGAGTTGAAGCGGCTTTTGAAGAAGTATCCTGACGCGGTCTGCATCAACCTCGGATGCGGGTTCGATGACAAGTTCTCCCAGGTGGATAATGGAAGGCTTATCTGGTTTGACGTGGATCTGCCAGACCAGATCGCCGTCCGCAGGAAGGTATTCCAGGACCGTGATCGCTGCACGATGTTGGACGGTGATGCACTGGACGGCGCATGGACAAAGAACATCCCGAAATCAGACATGTACCTGATCGTGATGGAAGGTGTTCTGGAGTATTTTTCCAAGGAACAGGTGAAAACCTGTCTCAATATGCTCTGCGACTGCTTCCCTCACGGATACCTGCTCGCCGAGCAGCACTCCCCGTTCCTTGAAAAACACGGTTCGCACCATGACGCGGTCAAGCATACCAATGCCTCCTTTGGCTGGGGAACAAAATCCGGAAAGGAATACCTGAGCCTTGAGCCGAGACTGAAGTACTTATCCGAAAAGAGCTACAACGAAGAGATGAAGAAATATACGATTCGTGGAAAGCTCTTTGCGGTGATCGGCAAAAACATAAATAACCGGATGGCTGTATTCAGCTGGTAACCGAAGGAGGATCAGAATGCATATCCATACACACGGAAGCAAGGGAGATCCGGTAATCATTATCCTTCATCCGATGGGAATTACCGGTGAGAAAATGTATGAAATAGTGGGCAGTAAGTTCAGGGGAGAGTATTATTTCATCACCCCGGACATGGGCGGTCACGGAAGTGAGAAAAGAAAGTTCCGGTCCGCAAAAGCAGAAGCTGCTGCTCTGCATAATTACCTGCAGCAGAAGGGACTGACGCAGATCCGGCTGCTGTATGGTGCCTCCCTGGGATGCGCGGTGTCGCTCCATCTCCTCCGATATAAAGATCTGAATATCGAATATGTCTATCTGGATGGGGCGCCTGTTGCCAGACTGAGCGCCGTTATGCGGAAGATTTTTGCACCTGTGCTGGTTTGGCAGCAGGATATGATCATCAGGAACAGGGAAAAGGGAATCTCGGATTTTGTAAAACGCTATCGCAGGGATATAGCGGAACATATGGCGGATTCTTTCCTGAAATTCGACAACGAGAGTATATATCATATCGGCAGAGACTGTGTGGTGGGGAATACCCCGGATCTTCCCCGGGAGCTTCAAAAGCGGATCAGCTTTGACTGGGGTGAGAAAGAACTTTACACAAAGACAAGCATGCCCTTGGTAAAAAAAATCTGGCCTGATGCGGAAATAATCGTGCGTCCCGGAATGGAGCACTGTGAAGCGATGGCACAGGTACCGGATTACGTCGAAAAGATAGAAGAGCGGATCACCGGAACCAGGCCTGTGATGATAAAGCTGCAGGGACTGGACGAGGATCAGATTCGGGAGATCTCACGGCAGATCGCAGATGCTTTCTATGACTACAAGTACGACGAAGAGGATATCGGATTGATCAGGTTCATTTCCACTCGGGAAGACATGTTTACGTATATCCATGCGATCGTGCGGGCTGCTTACAGGAGCGGCGTGCTGTATACGACTTCTAAGCGCAGGGAAGGATATCTGATGCTGTCCGGAGAAGGCGCAGGAGGAGCGGTCGGATTTGTAGACGGAATAAAGATGATCGCTGCCGAAAAGAAAGCGCTCGGCGGATTTCAGAATATGAAGGAATTCATCGATGCCTGTTTCAGTGACGGGGGAACGATCGAGACCCGTATGCGAAAAGAAAAACGGAAGTACCTGCGGATCGAAATGCTGGTCGTCCGGAAGGAGTTCCAGGGGCAGGGATATATGCGCCGTATGATGGATTTTGCTTATGCACTTGCAGAGGAGAGAAGGATCCCTGTGATCCTGGATACGGATGACAGGGATAAAGCATCCCGCTATGAGCATCTTGGCATGAAACTGGACAGGGTACGCAGCTGCGGGAAACGTTTTCATATGTATGATCTGATCCGCGAGGTCAATGAGAGAATGTGAGCTGTTCCGCCTGTAGTGGGTGCAAAAGTGGGTGCAGATGAAAATGAAGGCCTGGAGAGCCACTACTTTCCACGTTTTTTGATTGAACAATCTACTCCTAAGCGGTAGGTCGGGTGTTCGAGTCACCTCGCGGACGCGCATTGGCCGGGACTGAAAAGTCCCGGTTTTTTATCATTCATTGAATAAACTCTTCACATTTAGGCTGATTTCACATCTATATACATACAATATAAAGCCTATAATGAAATAAAAACTGCGTTGACGGCTGATTATTGTATAATATATACTTATAAACAAGAAATTGGGGCTCTTTTGGCTTTTCTAAGAAAGGTTGTGGGGAGAATATGATAGGCAGGGAAAAGGAAACCTCCGAACTGGTTGAATTATATAATCGTACAAATGCAGAACTTGTTGCGGTCTATGGAAGACGCCGTGTCGGGAAGACATATCTTGTTGATGAGACCTTTAAAGGTCGGATTACATTCCGGCATGCCGGACTATCTCCGACGGAGTTCTCAGGGCAGCCTGCGGAACGTCCGATAAAGAAACAGCTTCAGGCATTTTATTATTCATTGGTCACACAGGGGATGAAGAAAGACCATTGCCCGGAAGACTGGCTGGAAGCTTTCTTTATGCTTGAAATGCATCTTCAAATGATTGATGACGGAACAAGGCAGGTTATCTTTTTTGATGAACTGCCGTGGATGGATACGCCTAAGTCAGGGTTTATCACAGGCTTTGAAGCGTTTTGGAACGGCTGGGCCTGTCATCGGAATGTGATGGTGATCGTTGCCGGAAGTGCCACATCCTGGATTCAGGACAAACTGATCAATAATCATGGAGGGTTATATGGCCGTGTAACTTATGAGATCAAACTTGAGCCGTTTACACTAAGAGAATGTGAGCTGCTTTTTACGGAACGGGGTGTTCATCTTTCCAGGTATGATATCGTTCAGAGCTATATGATATTCGGCGGCATCCCCTATTATCTGAATTATTTCCAGCGGGGGAAGAGTCTTGCCCAGATTGTAGACGAGATGTTCTTCCAAAAAGGAGCCAAGCTTGTCATGGAGTATGACAGGCTGTTTTCGTCTGTTTTTACGAATCCGCAAATGATGATGACGATCATCAAAGCACTGGCAGAAAGAAGTAAAGGTTTCACAAGAAAGGAGATATCCGAAAAAACCGGCTACTCCGAAGGTGGTACTTTGAGTAAGGCATTGGGCGCTCTGGTTGCGAGCGATTTTGCAATAAAGTACATTCCTTTCGGATGCGGAAAGAGAGAGGCACACTACAAGCTGACAGATCCGTTCTGTATATTCTATCTCAGGTTCGTTGCTAATCATGATTCTTTGCCTGATCTCTTTTGGCAGCAGAATGCGGCATCTCAGAAAATCAACGTATGGCGGGGATATTCGTTTGAAAATGTTTGCTTTTGCCATATAGATCAGATTAAGAGGGCGCTTGGTATCAGCGGAGTGTCAACAACACATTCCGCATGGACGAAAATGGCGGATGAAAAAGGAGGAACACAGATTGATCTGATTATCTCAAGAAAAGATAATGTGACTAACATGTGTGAGATTAAGTTTTACAGCGATCTTTTTGCGGTTGATAAGAACTATGATCTTCTGCTCAGACACCGGCGCGCTCTTCTTAGCGACGAAATCCCCAAGAAAAGCATTGTACATGCCACTTTGATAACAACCTATGGCATTAAAAACAATGAATACAGGTGGGCATTCGACAATGTCGTTACAATGGATGATCTGTTTCGGTGATGGGGGCTTCGAGAAGCTGGTGGAGCTCAGATGAGGCGGCGGAAGCTGCCTCAGTACATAGAGAAATTCCCTTTATTAAGCCGTAAACTATTGAAAAAAAGGGCTGGTTAAGGTATAGTAAATACAGTTAGTGAAGTCTAACCAAAGGGTGTACTTTTCACTGAGCGGGATTCGATTGATTTCGGACCTGCTCTGTTTAATTAAAAGGAATGATGATTGGAAAGGTGGCCGTGTCAAATGAGTAAGAAAATTACCACTTCCGTGCAGTCGGAAGGTTTTGAGGCAGTATTATATCCGGGAGACGGCCGGAAAGACAAAGTCATGATCGTAATGTCCGGGTCGAACGGAGGCATGACGCTTACGAAGCAGGAGGCTGAATTTTATCATAAAAATGGTATTCCCGCGCTGGCTCTTGCACTTTTCAAAACAAAACAGACGCCGAAAGAGCTTTCCCATGTGCCGGTCGAGTATGTGGAGAAGGCAATCGGCTGGCTGAAGAAACGGGGGTATAAACAGGTCGGTATTGACGGGACATCCAAGGGGAGTGAAATGGCCCTGGTGGCAGCATCTCTGTTTCCTGAGCTTTCCTGCGTGATCGTGCGCGTACCATCCCATTTTGTAAGTGAAGGACTGTCCGGGAGCGGTAAAAATAAAGCGCCCTCCGGCACTTCCTGCTGGAGTTACCGGGGCAGGGAACTGCCTTACGCACCTTATCGCAGCCGTTCATTTCATATCCTGCAGATGCTCATGCGGGAGAAAGAAATGCATATTATCACATTTAACCGGGATAAGGATATTACGCCTGAGACACTGATCCCGATCGAAAATATTAAGGCGCCGATTCTGATGCTGTCTTCCAAGCATGATGAGGTCTGGCCGTCTTATGAAAGTGCCGTTTATATGGAAAGGAAGCTGAATGAGATCGGCTTTCCATATCACCATAAACATATAGCTTATGAACACATAAGCCACGCTGCAATAACGAGGCTGCCATTGATCTACAAAATGGCGTTTAAATCGGAACGGCAGCACCCGAAGGATTGTGCCAAGGATCGGGAGGCATTGAAGAAAGAACTGCTGGATTGGGTAAACAGCGACTGGCAGCAGGAACAGGAACGTTGAGAACACCGCCCCAATTGATATTGTTCGCGTTTTCGAGTATGTTATATTAAGTATTCTTGTATCACGTCGAATGAATAATCATAAAAAGTAAGGTGGTGGTAATGTGGATTTTAAAGCACTGCTGAACACATCGGAATACGAATTTCTTCAGACCAATCCCCGTCTGGGCTCCCGTATCATGTTGCTTGGTGTGAGCGGGAGTCATGGTTATGGCACCAGCCGGGAAGGCAGCGATATCGACTTCCGGGGAGTCACTTTGAATCTCCCATCGGATCTGATCGGTCTGACCTCGTTCGACCAGTATGAGGACCCGAATACAGATACGGTCATTTTTTCTTTTAACAAACTTATAAATCTGCTTCTGAACTGCAATCCCAACACGATCGAGATCCTGGGATTGGATGAGGATCAGTATGTGATAAAGACGGCCGTCGGACAGGAACTTCTGGATCACAGTCAACTGTTCTTATCTAAACGGGCAGCGGCTTCATTCGGGCATTACGCAGATGCCCAGCTTCGGAGACTTCAGAACGCGATCGCAAGAGATACTCTCCCGCAGTCGTCTCGTGAAGAACACATTCGGAAGTCTGTGAACCATGCGCTGGATGATTTCAACCGCAGGCAGCAGGAGGAATATAAGACCGGCGCAAAGCTGTATATCGATAAGGCCGAGACAGAAGGCCTTGAGACAGAGATCTTTCTCGATGCGGATTTTCGCCATTACCCGCTCCGTCGTTATAATGACATGATGAACACGCTTCACACAGTGGTCCGGGACTATGACAAGATCGGGAAGCGGAATCATAAGAAGGATGATAATCATTTGAATAAACACGCCATGCATCTGGTACGGCTGTTCATGATGGGAATCGACATTCTGGAGAAGGGCGAGATCCGCACGCACAGGCCGGAATCCGACCTAGAGCTGCTTCGGAGTATCCGGAACGGCGATTATATGCGGGAAAATGTTCTGATACCGACATTTTATGAGATTGTGACAGACTATGAACAGCGTTTTCATGAGGCGGAGGCCCGCAGCATTCTTCCCGATAATCCGGATATGAAGGCTGTTGGAGCATTTGTCGAAAATGTCAACCGCCGTGTAGTGACTGGAGAGATCGGATGAGAGATATTCAAAAAGAAATCCGGGAAAATTTGGACGCGATCGAAAATCAGTATGGTGTGAAGATTCTGCTCGCGGTAGAGTCGGGCAGCCGTGCCTGGGGATTTGCTTCTCCGGACAGTGATTACGATGTGCGTTTTATCTATGTACATCGGGTGGAGGAATACCTGCGGATCGATGCCATGAAAGATGTCATCGAATGGCAGCTGGATGAAGTCCTGGATATCAACGGCTGGGATATTCGTAAAGCGCTGCTGGCATTTGGCAAAGGAAATCCGAATGTGATTGAATGGGCAAATTCGCCGATCATTTATCGGAAGGCAGCGGAATGGGACGCACTGAAAGAAGCCGCCATGCACTATTTCTCTGAAAAATCTGCTTTATGCCATTATTACGGAACCGCCAACAGTACACTGCAGGGATATCTCACCGGGGATATGATCCGCTATAAAAAATACTTCTATGCGCTCCGACCTCTTTTGTGCTGTCGGTGGATTGAACGGTATCATACCGTTCCGCCGATGGAATTTGACCGGTTACTTACCATGTTCAGTGAGCAAGATGATGTGTTGACACAGGACCTGTATGCAGCGATTCAGGAATTGCTGGCAAGGAAGGCGGAGACGGAAGAAAAAGATCTGAACCCTCAGATGCCGGTTATCATATCGTTCATACGAGAGGAATGTGCACGGCAGAAACAGATTTCAGATGCGGCACCGGATGACCATTGCCATGATTTTACAGAGTTGAATGCGGTTTTTCGGGCGTTGCTTTGAGAGCTGCAGGCGGGTATCTTTTTGACGAAGACCGTTGCGCGAAAAGACATCAAAAAGTTTGCGAACGAAAAAGGCCTTTCCGCCATCAGAGTCCCGGAAGACGGGGAATGTATGGACTTATAACATCCTTTAGTAAGCTTTTTACGGAGCAGGATTCGAAGGATTTCGAGCCTGCTCTTTTAGCTTTTGGATTAGAATGAATCGGCAGGTGAGACGATCTCCTGAGATGAGTTTTATCATGTTTCGGCAGAATACTGACTCCCGCCTCTGCAGGCGGCGAGATGAATGCGGTCTGTTAACGTAGTTTTCCTGCCCCCGCGAATACACGGACGAGAAAATAAAACATATGTTTGCGAATATATGTTCGATGTGGTATGCTTATATATAGCTACAAAATGGCACAGCTATTCTGCTTAGTCCCGGAAAGGAGCGTGCGCGAATGTACCACGTCGAATGCATTGACATCCATAAAGACGATACCCTGTTCTCCTACGCTGACAGGGCGTCCCTTTGTGCCAATAACATGTACAATGTCGCCAACTTCCATATCCGCAATCTCATGACCGGCCTTAAGAAGGACATCGGCGTGCGTACGGAAAATGAGAACTTTGTCATCGGCACTGTGACCGGTTCCATCTCCGGGATCAACGACAGCCTCCGTGATAAATACGAACGGAAGGTCAGAAAGATCCGGGAGACAGCAGGCCTTTCGGCCGAGGAGCGTGCTGCCAGGATCGCAAAGGT
>Ga0256404_1008079_pt1 | contig 16093 bp, 16 predicted proteins | sample RumenRJG_01DNA_FD_185990 | JGI IMG/M metagenome (GOLD analysis project Ga0256404, IMG submission 185990) | Bovine rumen microbial communities from Lethbridge, Alberta, Canada - RJG_01 | ecosystem: Host-associated > Mammals > Digestive system > Stomach > Rumen | place: Canada: Alberta | collected...
ACAACATCACCTACCAAAAGCATCGCGCCATCCTCGACCGTTGCCGGCCGCTCTGGGACTACAGCTTTTTCATCCACCAGATCGACGAAAACAAAAAATCCGGCCTGCCGCTCCTCGAAGCGATCCGCAAGGCCGTCCGCTTCTGCATGGAACACGATATCATGAAAGAATTCCTCGAAGCACACCGGGAGGAGGTCATCCAAATGATTGCACTGCAATGGGATGCCGAAGAAGAAAAGAAAGTCCTTCAAGAAGAGAGCAGAGCCGAAGGCAAGGCCGAGGGAAAGGCTGAGGGAAAGGCCGAAGGAAAGGCCGAGGGCAAGGCTGAAGGCGAGGCTGAGGGGCGCGCGGCGTCCGCCCGTTCGCTCATGGAGACGCTGCACTGCACGAAGGAAAAAGCCATGGAACTCCTGAAAGTCCCCGCCGAGCTCCAGCCGAAGATCCTCGCGCTGCTCTGAAATCCTATCGCCCGCATAAAAATCCACACGAAAAAACCGTTGTCCCGGAATATTTGACGCTTCCGGGGCAACGGTTTTCTTTTGCGCCTGATTCAGTCTTTTCTCACCGGCAATACAGCACGCGCTCGCAGTTCGACGGCACCGACCAAGGGAGATGGAAGTCGCTGAGGAGCTTGCGCGTCTCGTCCGTGTACATATATTCGCTGACATCAATGCCGTAATGGCGGAAGGCGAATTCGCAACATCTTGAAAATCCTTTGAAATCCAGCTAAAATAAGAGAAAAGAGGGAGGCGAATGCATTATGGGGGAGAAGGACATCGCGGAAAAAAAGCTCCTCACATATCCGGATATCTTCGCCAACATCCTGAACGTCAGCTTGTTTCATGGCGATGAAGTCATTCGACCGGAGGAACTCACTGATATCCTGCCGCAATCAACATACAAGGCGGAGGGGAAGCTTCGAGAGCAGGATCGCGACATCGCGAAGCTCTGGAAGGATAACGAGCTCCACCTCGCGCTTCTCGGCCTCGAAAACCAGTCGGCCATCGACAAGACGATGCCGCTTCGCATCATGGGATACGATGGTGCAGCGTATCGCGATGAGCTGAATGCGGAATCCGTGAACATGCACCCCGTACTGACTGTCGTCCTTTACTTCGGCTGGGAACGACGCTGGAAGAAACCGCTTCGCTTGAAAGACTGTTTCGAAATTCCTTGGCGCCTGGAGCCTTTTGTCAGCGACTACCGCATCAACGTAATTGAAATTGCATGGCTGCCGGATGAATTGATTGCGCAATTCGCGAACCCGTTCAAACAAGTAGCCGAGTATTTCAGCCAGATGCGGAAAGGAGAAGACTACCAGCCGAGCGATGAGTATGTCCGCCATGCAAAAGAAATGCTTGACCTGATGTCGCTCCTCACAAAAGATGTCCGGTTCAAAGAGCTGAAAGATGATTTGAGGGAAGGAGAGCTGATGACAATGAAATCGATTCTTCTGGATAAAATCGAAGCGAAAGGGCTTGCCAGAGGCCTCTTGCAAGGCCATGAAGAAGGCGAGGCTGAGGGGCGCGCGGCGTCCGCCCGTTCGCTCATGGAGACGCTGCACTGCACGAAGGAAAAAGCCATGGAACTCCTGAAAGTCCCCGCCGAACTCCAGCCGAAGATCCTCGCGCTGCTCTGAACTCCCATTTATCGCACAAAAAACCGTTGCCCCGGAACGTCCGACGTTTCCGGAGCAACGGTTTTCTTCTATGCTATTTCGCGCCTTCCCTCGCCGGCAATACAGCACGCGTGTTCGCGTCACCGCTTGCCAACCCGTTCAAATCCTAGTAAAATAAGAAAAGAAAGCGAGGCCATCAGGATGGCGAACCGGCAGTACAAAGACACCGTATTCCGAACCTATTTCAACCACAAGAGCGAAATCGCACAGCTGTACCAGGCGATCCGGCCGGACGAAGTGATCCTGCCGGACGACATCACCATCACGACGCTTGACGACGTCTTCCTCAGCGCACGGAAAAACGACCTCTCGTTCCTCTGGAAAGACCAGGCCATCGTCCTCGCCGAACAGCAGAGCAGCCTCAATCCGAACATGCCCTACCGCATGTTCCTCTACAGCGCGTTCCAGTTGCTCGCGGCGCTCGTGGACAGCAAGAAGCTCTACGGGACAAAGCCCATCGCGCTGCCGGCGCCGCATTACTATATGCTCTATGTTGGTGACGATATGCAAGCCGACGAAGACACGCTCACGCTTTCCAGCCTGTTCCGCGAACGGCCGGCAGACCTCGAGCTTACCTGCCACGTCTACAACATCACCTACCAAAAGCATCGCGCCATCCTCGACCGTTGCCGGCCGCTCTGGGACTACAGCTTTTTCATCCACCAGATCGACGAAAACAAAAAATCCGGCCTGCCGCTCCTCGAAGCGATCCGTAAGGCCGTCCGCTTCTGCATGGAACACGATATCATGAAAGAATTCCTCGAAGCACACCGGGAGGAGGTCATCCAAATGCTCGCACTGCAATGGGACGCAGAAGAAGAAAAAAAGGTTCTCCAAGAAGAGAGCAGAGCCGAAGGCAAGGCCGAGGGAAAGGCCGAGGGAAAGGCTGAAGGCGAGGCTGAGGGGCGCGCGGCGTCCGCCCGTTCGCTCATGGAGACGCTGCACTGCACGAAGGAAAAAGCCATGGAACTCCTGAAAGTCCCCGCCGAACTCCAGCCGAAGATCCTCGCGCTGCTCTGAAATCCTATCCCCCGCATAAAAATCCACAAAAAACCGTTGCCCCGGAACATCGGCGATCCGGAAATGCAAGAAATCTTCATATTTCACCGCTCGAGAGCGCGGCGACGCTGACGATGATGAAGACGTTCGACGTCTACAAGGCCGATTTTCCACAAGCCTCGTTCTTCGCGGTCGAGCACGTAGGCGTGGATGTCGATGCGATGCCGGACGGCACATTGATCCATTGAAAAATACAGAATCAAAAACAGCCGTTGCATGTCACATGGACGTGCAACGGCTTTCGTGTGTCTTGGTGGTGTCGAAAAGGGGGCTTCTCGTGCCGGCATTCACTCGAACGTCGTATCTTCGAAAATCTCCTGGAGACGGACAATGAAGCCTTCTTCGCCTTCTTGGAGTGCGACGGGGATGTCGGTGTGGATGTCTGCGAGCTCTTTTTCCGTCATTTGGGCGCGGTCTTCGGCATTATAATCTTCATAGATTTCGTCGAGCTCGAAGATGCCGCCGTGGTTTTTGTAGACTTCGACGGACTCGGCGAGGGGATCGACGATCCAGTATTCCCGCACGCCGGCAGCGGCGTAATGCCGCATCTTCGCTCCACGGTCATGCTTCCGCGTGGATGGCGAGAGCACTTCGACAACGAGGTCGGGTGCTCCGTAGATACCGTCGCGATGAATTTTGGAACGTTCACAGATCATGGCATCTGGATCGTAGATATTATCGTCATCAAGGTAGACAGTTGCTTTGCTGGAGATGGCTTTGCATGCAGTACCCGTCAAATGACGTTCAAATGCGAGATAGATATTTCCCGCAACAAGGATGTCTTTTATACGAGGATGAGGAATCATGCGGTACGTCTTCCCCTCAATGCGCTCCGTGCGCGGCGGATCGATGTAGGCGAGATTTTCCATCTGGATCGCTCCTTTCGTTTTTGGATACGGTTTTCTTTATTGTAGCGTGAAACGGAAACAGCCGCAAGCAGTTTCGCTTGCGGCTGAATGGATTGCAGATGCGTTTACTCTTTCTGGTCGAGCACGGCGATGGACGCGACCTGGTCGCCTTCGGCCGTCGTCATGAGCTTGACGCCGGAGGCGTAGCGGCCGGTGTTGCGGATGTCGCTGATGTTCGTGCGGAGGACGATGCCGCCCGTCGTGATGAGGAGGAGCTCCTGGTCGGGGCGGACGACGCGCAGGCCGACGACGTCGCCGGTCTTTTCCGTGACCTTGATGTTGATGAGGCCCTTGCCGCCGCGCGTCTGGATGCGGTATTCGGAGGCTTCCGTGCGCTTGCCGAGGCCGCCCGCCGTGACGGTGAGGACTTCGCTGCTGCGGCGCAGGCTGTCCATGGCGATGACTTCGTCGCCGTCGTTGAGCTTGATGCCCTTGACGCCGCGCGCGACGCGGCCCATCGGGCGGACGTCGTCTTCGCTAAAGGCGATGGAGATGCCCCATTTCGTCCCGAGGATGATGTCGTGGCTGCCGCTCGTGAATTTGACGCCGATGAGGTCGTCGTCGTCATCGAGGTTGATGGCGTTCAGGCCGCCTTTGTGCAGGTTTTGGTACTCGACGAGGCGCGTCTTCTTGACGATGCCCTTCTTCGTGGCGAAGAAAAGGAACGCGTCGGGGTTGAATTCCTTGACCTGGATGATGGCCGTGATGGTCTCGCCCGCCTGCAGCTGCAAGAGGTTGATGATGGCCGTGCCTTTTGCCTGGCGGGAGGCTTCGGCGATCTCGTAGGCCTTGAGCTGGTAGACGCGGCCACGGTTCGTGAAAAAGAGGATCGTGTGGTGCGTCGTCGTGATGAGCATCGTCTCGACGAAATCTTTTTCCTTCGTCGCCATGCCCTTGATGCCCTTGCCGCCGCGGTTCTGCCGGCGGTAGGTGTCGAGCGGGATGCGCTTCACGTAGCCGCCGTGCGTCAGCGTGATGACGACGTCTTCTTCGGCGATGAGGTCTTCCACATGGAGCTCGCTCGTGTCGATCGTGAGCTTCGTGCGGCGCGCGTCGCCAAATTTTTTCTTGACGTCCGTGAGCTCGCTCTTGATGATGGCGAGGATGCGGTTTTCGTCGGCGAGGATGGCTTTGTATTCCTCGATGGCAGCGAGCGTTTCCTGATATTCTTCCTGGATCTTCTCGCGCTCGAGGCCGGTCAGGCGCTGGAGGCGCAGGTCGAGGATGGCCTGAGCTTGGCGGTCGCTGAGCTTGAAGCCCGTCATGAGGGCTTCCTTCGCGATGTCGGCCGTGCGGCTCTCGCGGATCGTCGTGATGACGGCGTCGAGATGGTCGAGCGCAATCGTCAAGCCTTCCAAAATGTGGGCGCGTTCCTGCGCTTTCTTGAGCTCGTACTGCGTGCGCCGCGTGATGACGTCTTCCTGGTGCTTGATGTAGTAGTGGAGCACCTGCTTCAGGTTCAGCACCTGCGGCTTGCCGTCGACGAGCGCGAGCATGATGACGCCGAAGCTGTCCTGGAGCTTCGTGTGCTTGTAGAGCTGGTTCAGGATGACGTTCGCATTCGCGTCGCGGCGGAGGTCGATGACGATGCGCATGCCCGTGCGGTCGGACTCATCGTTCAGCGCCGTGATGCCCTCGATCTCCTTGTCGCGGACGAGCTGCGCGATGTTCTCGACGAGGCGTGCCTTGTTCACCTGGTACGGGAGCTCCGTGACGATGATGCGCGGCTTGCCGTTCGACAGCGTCTCGATGCGGGCGTTCGCGCGCATCTTGATGACGCCGCGGCCCGTCGTGTAGGCGCTCTTGATGCCGTCGGTGCCTAGGATGTAGCCCGCCGTCGGGAAATCCGGGCCTTTGATGACCTGCATGAGCTCTTCAACCGTCGCGTCGGGGTGGTCGATCAGCAGTAACGTGCCGTCGATGACCTCGCTCATATTGTGCGGCGGGATGTTCGTCGCCATGCCGACGGCGATGCCGCTCGTGCCGTTCACGAGGAGCTGCGGGAACTTCGCCGGGAGCACGGACGGCTCCTTGAGCGACTCGTCGTAGTTCGGGACGAAATCGACGGTCTCCTTGTCGATGTCCTGCAGCATGAGCTCGGAGATGCGCGACATGCGCACCTCGGTGTAGCGCATGGCCGCGGCCGGGTCGCCATCGACGGAGCCGAAGTTGCCGTGGCCGTCCGCGAGCATGTAGCGCATGGAAAAATCCTGCGCCATGCGGACGATCGCGTCATAGACGGAGCTGTCGCCGTGCGGATGGTACTTGCCGAGGACTTCGCCGACGATACGCGCCGACTTCTTGTACGGCTTCGTCGGCCCCATGCCCGCCTCCTGCATCGCGTACAGGATGCGGCGGTGCACCGGCTTGAGGCCGTCACGCACATCCGGCAGCGCGCGGGAGACGATGACGCTCATCGCGTAGTCGATGTACGAGTTCTTCATTTCGTGCTCGAGATTCACCGGCACGACTTTTCCTTGACCGAATTCCAAAATCTCACCTCATATGTGTGACTAACAATCTAAGCTATTTTATCATAAAATCGGAGAAAATGCTATTTCGCAAGCACGCAAAAAAACAGGGACGGCGCGAAGCCTCCCTGCATTTTTCCTTCACTCAAAATCATCAACGTCAAAGAAAACATCCTTCACATCTACAAGAAAATCATCGTAGAGCGAGACGGGAATCTGCCAGCGGACTTCCTTGCGGTCGTCGTCATTCATGCGCTCGAGGTCCAAATCTGTATAGTCCGTGTACATGGCATCGAGTTCGAAACGGCCGCCCTCATTGTGATAAACCTCGACGGATTTTCCGAACGGTGAGACAATCCAATATTCTTTCGTGCCGGCCGCCGCATAATGGCGCATCTTCGGGCCGCGGTCGCGGTGCGCCGTCGAAGGCGAGAGGACTTCGACGACGAGGTCGGGCGCGCCGTGGAGGCCGTCGCGATGCACGCGCGAACGGTCGCAGACGATCATGACGTCCGGGACATAAACATTCTCATTGTCGATATGAACATCCATGTTATCGCCGAACGCACGGCATCGTTTCCCTTTCAAATAGTTGTAGAAAATATTCAATATATTCGTAGCGATGACATTGTGGCTCGGACGCGGGCACGGCGCCATGAGATAGGTCTTCCCCTCGATGCGTTCTGTCATCGGCGGGTCGATATAAGCAAGGTTTTCCATAGCAAACACTCCTTCCTCTCGTCGTTTTTTTTGGCCGTTTACAGCGCGATACGGAAATATTCTTCGAGCGCGTCGCGCACGTTTTTCGGGCCGTGGTCGCCCGTGAGCGCCGTCAATGGATTCTTTTTCGTGCGCTGCTTCTTCACTTGCTCGAGCGCTTTGTGATAAATCTCGTCCTCGATGGAATCCGGCGTGAGATACTCCCAGTTCTGCGTGTTGTAGCCGCGGCCCTGCACCGTGTTGTCCGGCCGGCCGCCCGTGACTTCGAGCTCGGAGAGGAACTGGATCTGTTGCGTCTTTGGGCGGACGTAGTAATGCGCGAGGTAATATTTCTGCGGGTACGAATACGACCCGTCCGCCGCCGCCTCGTCCTCCGATTTCTGCGGCAGGAGCTTCACCCACGTATCGAGGATCTGCTCGTCCCCATGCGGGATCTGCACCCAATGCGTGGCGCGGCCGTCGAGGTAGTAGTCGTAGCCGTTGTCGGAAAGGAGCAGCGTGTAGCGCGCGTCCTCTTTGTCCTTGCGCTCCTTCGTCTCCTCTTTCGTCTCTTTCACCATCTTCTCGGTTTCCTCCGGCGTGGCGAACCAATCATCTGCCGTGGACGTGTCGCTGATTTCTTCCGGCTGCGCCGAGGATGCCGTTTCCTCGCTGGCAAACGCCGTTGGCAAAGAGAGGGACACAGCGATGCTCAGAGCGAGCGCCGTGCGGAAAACTGTGTGTTTCATGTGGTTCACCTCATTGGATGAAAAGTAGTATGAAGTTAAAACGCATCGGTCATTCAAACTCCTGCCTCCCTCAAAGAGGGGGGGGCTTTGAGCTAGTCGTTTCCCGTCTTCTTATCTTTATGACATCGTATGGATGATGGAGAAAATGTGCGTCAGTCCTCCACGATTGCGATGTCGTTCATAGCCTCTTTCATGCCGTTCGCGACGGAATCTTCAAAGACGCGACCGTTCACATGGCCATTGTGCGTTTTGCCCGCGGTCACGATGTCATTGCGGTACAGGTAATCACCGGACGCCACATCGACGAAACGGATGCGGAGCCAGATATTCGAGTCCGTCGTATGGACGCCGAAGGGATCATGAGAATATTTGTGGTCGTTTCCTTCGGAAAGCGTGATGAGAAGGACGTAATTATAGTTGCACGCTCTGCCTGCGGTCACGAGTTCGTTGCGCCCGAAATCGGCGATGCCGCGCGGCTGGGACGAAGGTTGTTCCGGTACATTGACAACAGAATTTCCAACAGAAGGTTTCCCGACGGTGACGCCATCGATATCTGGTCCTCCGTTATTCCTGGCAGCAGGCCCCTCGCTCACGTAACGGTCTTCTGCCATTTGCAAGAGCATCGTGTTGACGTCCGTGCCTTTCATGACGGCATAGTTTTCGCGCGGGAACTTTTTGCGGATCTGCGCATACATGACATTCTTCACGCGGTCCTCGACGACGAGATCCTCGTCACCATTCACGAGTACCGCGATGCGCGTGCGCCCATCCGGTCCGACTGGCGCCTTGCTTCCATAAATGATGTGGTGCGCGCGGTTGTAGACGTCCGAGACCTCGTAGCCTTTGTCCTTCTTGAGCTCGCGCTCCGCGACCTCCGGATGTGATGCCGCTTCTGCTGACGAAATCCACACGCCAGAATTTTCTGCGGGCGCAGCGGCAAATGCCGAAAAAACGAACGCCAAAAGCAGCGCGAGACATCCGTGCAAGATGTGTTTCATGTCGATCCCTCCAAATCGTTAGGAAAACTTATTGTGCTGGTTGAATACCGTTCGCATGCAAAAAACTCAAAATCTGGTCTTGTGTCCAATCGGTTGCATCCATGATATCTGAAAGTTTCCAACCTTTATGGAAAAGACGTAAAACTATATTTTGTTGTTCAGCTGCTTTCCCTTTTTCAAAACTTTCCAAGCGGTCTTCTTCCATCAATTTTTCCATCAAATCACACATCTTCATCACCCCATGTCTGTCTGTTTTCAAATACTTCATTCGATTTGCTAGAATTTCATAGTGCATTTTTTCTGGCGAATAAGCGAACATATCACGCATCAAAAGTCCGAGCGGACTGTCATCCTGATAGCTTGCATTGACATAAATAATCTGTGCGCCATCCAAAAAAATTTTTCCACCCAATTCATCGATTCGGCGTGAGATATGGTAAATCGGCTTGCCGCCGTGCAAGACATCATGTTCCGTGATAAAGATGGCACATGCGGGCGGCAAATGATCTTCTCCCCACGTGAAGCCTTTTTTGATGGTCAGCATATCCAGCATGCAACTGTTGAACCGCGCACGTTCGGGCGTGGCTTCCTTGTCGCTTCGCTGCACTTCCATGTTGCAGAGCGTGCCGTCATCATTCCGTGCAAAGACATCGAACCGGACACTGCGGCCGAAGATATTTGAGACTTCGCGCTGTGTCTGGATGCTCTCGACATGAAGCGTTGGGTTGTTCAAAATGAGTCGGAGGAATAATTCCATGCAGGGAATGTTATCTTCCATGAACATATTGAAATACGTGTCATCGATGAGTCGAAAATGACGAATCACTTCAAGGAGTTTCGAGCGATCTTGATCGTCCGTCATGGATGCCACCTCGTTTATATTTTAATACATCGGCGAACAACTGTAAATGAAATTTCATCCTCACAGCGGTTTCTTCGCCGGCGTGCCGGCTTTTCTCGGATACGCTTTCGGCGTCGGGGCGGTTTTTTCGATGACGAGGACGGCTCGTTTGTCGTCGAGGCCGGGGAGCTTTATGGGGCGGGCGGATTTTTTGGTACCGCCAAGGAGTTTCAGCGCCCGCGTGGAGTCCTGGAGTTCCTCTTCCCATGCGCGGCCTTTGAGGGCGAGGAGGTGGCCGCCTTTTTTCACGAACGGCAGCGTATATTCGAGCAGCACGGGAAGCCTTGCAACGGCGCGGCTGACGGCGAGGTCGTATTGCTCGCGGTATTTTTTGTCCCGCGCCGCTTCCTCGGCGCGGGCGTGAATGCAACGGACATTTTCGAGTCCCAATTCTTGGACCACGGTCTCCAAAAACGTGACCCGCTTCGCGAGGGAATCCATGAGCGTGAGATTTATTTGCGGCGCAAAAATCTTCAGCGGCAGGCCAGGAAATCCCGCGCCCGTGCCGACGTCGATGACGGCCGGCGACCCGGAGAAGAATTCTGCGTCATACGCCGAGAGCGAGTCGATCATGTGCTTCACCGCGACATCCTTCGGTTCCACGAGCGCCGTGAGATTCATGCGCGTGTTCCAGTCGAGGAGAAGTTCGTTGTACCGGGCGAATTGTGCGAACTGCGCCTCCGTCAGCGCGAGGCCATACGCCTCCGCCGCCGCGCGGAATTCTGTGAGGAAATCAGACATGCGAGCGCTCCTTTCATGCCATTTGCACCGACATGATTTCTTTCGGATATTTCATGATGGCACGCAAATAGGAGATGGCCGTGGCATCGAGCTGACGCCGCCCTTGTTCCCAATTCCGCAGCGTCGAGACAGGAATCCCGAATGCGTGAGAAAATTCGCTCTGTGACATGTTCAACTGCTCGCGGATGGCCTTCGGCTCGACGCGATAGACGGTTGTTTTTTTCAGGCCGGCGACCGGCACGCCTTTCGCGTCTGCCAAAGCTTCCTGCAGACCTTCTAAAATGGCCGCCGCTGCCGGCGAAATCGGTTCATTCATGATCTCCACCATCCTTTGCACGAAATGTTGCTTTTAATTGTTCTGCCACGGTACGAAATAATTTCTTTTCTGCCTCGGATAAATCCATTTGGACATTTTTCGGATACGCATACAGCAAATAAATCGGATGATTTTCGTTGTACACATAATAGATGACGCGCACGCCTCCTCTTTTTCCATGCCCGTTTGCTTGCCAACGAATTTTCCGAATGCCGCCTGCGCCGGGAATCATGTCGCCAAGCGCAAAATTCACGCCAATATAATTTTTGAATGCCACCTGTGTTTCTTCATCCCAGATTTTTTCGACTGCTTTTTGGTAAGGAAGGGTCTCAACGACAACCTGGGGAATTTGTTTGTCCATCATAGTTTGATTATACGTCAATGGCTTATATCTTGCAAGCGTTATTTCCATTCCTTCCTCGCGGCATCCCCCGCGACGGCCCCGAGCAGGAACAGCGAAAAGATTTCTGCGCGGCCGATGGTCATGAGGAGGCAGGCGAGGAGTTTCGCGGCGGGCGTGAGGTGGGCGGCGGTTTCGAGGCCGAAGAGGGTGGCGAGGCTGCCGGCGCTCGTGAGCGAGCCTGCCGCGAGGCCGAAGGACGGCAGGATCGCGAGGCCGGTCGCAGCGAGGGCGAGCGTGCCGAGGAAGAGCACGGCGATGTAGAGAAAGAAAAACGCGAGGATGCGGGAGGCCACCTTGTCCGGCACGGGCAGGCCGTCGAGCGGGACGCTGATGATCATGCGCGGGTGCAGCGTGCGGCGGAGCTCGCCGAGCGCGAGGCGGCCGAGCACGACGAGGCGCACGACTTTCAGCCCGCCGGCGGGCGAGCCGATGCACGCGCCCGTGCAGGCGAGCAAAAATAAAAGGCTGCGGTCAAAGTCCGGCCACGCGGCGATGTCCCCGGAAATAAAACCGGCGGTCGTGAAAAACGAGGCGGTCGCAAAAAATCCCTGTTGGATGGCCTCAAAAAATCCCTTCGTGGTCGCGAAAAACAAGTGGAGCGACACCAAAAATCCTGCGGCCAGAAAAATAGCGAGCATCATGCGCAGCGCCGTGTCCTCCCATAAAAGTTTCGGTTCGCGCCGCGCCCACGATTTCCAATAGAGCAAAAAATTCCCGCCCGTCACGAGCATCATGAAAATGCCGGCCATCTGGAGTGTCGATGAACTGGAAAACGCCTGCGCCATCGCGCCGCTGCCAGCCGTCGAGACGGTCGCAAGCGCGAGCACGAGCGCGCGCAAGGGGGCGATGCCGCAGGCGAAGAGGATCAGAAAAAACGCGGCGCAGAGGCCGCCGTAGACGGTGAGCCCCTGCCAGATGGACTGGTGCATCTTCCGCCAGACAGGCGAAAAATAGACGGTCTGCCGCGCCGAGAGCGTGAGGCCGAAGCAACCGCTGACCTGCGGCAGGACGGTCACGAGCAGCACGACGAACGTGAGGCCGCCGAGGCCATTCATGAGGCCATGCCAGAGCGCGAGCGCGGGCGGGAGCTCATGGATGTCGGCGAAATGTGACAGCCCGGTCGCGGAAAAGGCGGCCATGGCTTCGAAAAAGGCGTCAAGCGGTGAAAGCGCTCCCGCGATCACGAACGGCCACATGCCGACGAACGCCAAAAACGGCCAGGCGAGCACGGATAGCATCGCGCCCTCGGCAAGATTCAGAGGCCGCGCATGGTTTTGTCCCAGATGATAAAAGAGCGTCGCGAGCCCCATGGCGAGGCAGAGCGGCACGGCGAACGCAAGCCCGCCGCCCAGGTCCGGCGCGCCCGACGACAGCGCGTTCCATTGGTGGAGCACGAGCGGCAGGCACAATAAAATCGATAATGCGACCGCGAGGCGGGAGAGGAGGTACCAGAAAATCTCGTGCTTGTCATGCATCATCGGTGCCTCCGTTCCACAGCTTTTGTCATTTCGGATAAGCAGACGCTTAGCGCTTCAGCGCTTAGCGGTCGCTTATGTCGCTTGCGACGGAGGGTAACGGCCTCTGTCAATTCTCTATCCTTTCGACAGAATCGAGAATTTTGTAACTGCGCTACCCTCTCCGCCTCGCATTCGCTCGGCACCTCCCCCAGAGGGGGAGGCTGTGTTTGATTGATCTCTATTCTTTTCCCTTGAAGTACGTCATGACCTTCTGCGCGAATTGCGTCTGGATGAAGAGGATGATGCGGTCGCCGGGAAGGAGGACGGTCGTGCCGTTCGGGATGCCGACTTCTTCGCCGCGCACGTAGGCGCAGACGAGGCATTCTTTCGGGAGCTTCGCGTCCATGAGGCGCTTGCCCGCCGCGGGCGCGCCCTCCTGCATGATGACTTCGACGGCCTCAGCTTTCGCGCCCTCGAGGAGCGAGACGGAGACGACGCCGCCGCGCCGCGCGAAGGCGAGGACTTCGCTTGCGGACAGCAGGCGCGCTGAGAGGACGATGTCGACGCCGACTTTTTCCATGAGCTCGACGTATTCGTTGCGCTCGACGCGCACGACGGTCTTGTCCGCGCCGAGGTGCTTCGCGATGAGCGCGAGCATGAGGTTCAGCTTGTCATCGTCCGTCAGGCAGACGACGACGTCCATCGTCGCGATGTCTTCCTCTTGGAGCAACGTGATGTCCGTGCCGTCGCCCCAGACGGCGATGCCGTGGCGGAGCGAGCCGGCGACGAGCTGGCCGCGCTCGCGGTCCTTGTCGACGACTTTGACCTCGACGCCCTCGCTGTCGAGCATCGTCGCGAGCGCGCGGCCCGTGCGGCCGGCGCCGATGATCATGACATGATGGACAGGCTTCGCGCCGCGCTGCGCGACGGCCTGGCTGAATTCCTCGATGGCGGACGGGATGCCGATGAAGTACGCGTTGTCCCGCGGCAGCAGTGCGTCGTCGCCATGCGGGATGATCATGCGGTGGTCACGGAAAATCATGCCGGCGAGCACGCCTTGCGGCAGCGCGACGTCCTTGAGTTTCTTGCGCGCATAGGGCGAATTGCGCCGGATGCGCGTCTCGAAGAGGCGGACTTTGCCGTGCGCGAAATCTTCGACGTTGAGCGCGGCCGGCGTCATGAGGATGCGGTGGATTTCGTGCGCCGTGATGAGCTCGGGATTCAGCAGGATGTCGATGTCGAAATTTTCCTTCAGGTATTCTTTCGCCTCGCCCATGAACTGCATGTCGCGGATGCGCGCGACGGTGTGGCGGACGCCGTGCTTCTTCGCGAGGATGCAGGCGACCATGTTCACCTCGTCCTGGCCCGTGACGGCGATGAGGATGTCCGCGCCGCGGATGTCCGGCTCGTTCATCGTGATCGGGCTCGCGCCATTCGCATGGATTGTCAGCACGTCGAGCGTCTCCTTCGGCGCGTCGAGCTGCGCCGCGTCATGATCGACCATGACGACGTCGAACGCTTCCTTCGAGAGGAGCTCGGCAATGCTGTACCCGAGCTTGCCCGCTCCGATGACGATGACGCGCATAAAGATTCCTCCGATTATTTGTCTTCGTAATGTCCCTTGCAGGACAAGATGATCAAGTCGTCATTTTCAATATAATAAATGAGACGATTTGCATCATCGATGTGGCGGCTCCAAGCAGGGCGGTATCGGAGCGGTTCTGGTTTGCCAATACCGACAGATGGGCCGTTCCGCATGATATCCTTGATCAGCGAGTTGATCCGTTTCAGTGTTTTCCGGTCTTCTTGCTGCCAATCAACATATTCTTCCCACGCCTCGGGGTTCCAAGCAAGCTGATACATCATTCGTCATCCTCAATCAAGTCATGACGAACGCACAACCCTTGTCGATATGCCTCAAAACCACGGTCGAGCTTTTCGAGATAAGCACGGTTGCGTTCCGCGTGCGTGTCGAGCGGTTTCGTGGTGAAAAGTTCTGCGGGGACGGCACGGTTGCGGGCGATCGTACGCAGGAGCATATTGACGACGGAAGATGTCGAGAGGCCGAGCGTGGAAAGCACTTCATCCGACTGCTGCTTCACTTCATCATCCACACGGATGCTCAAAGATTTTGTAGCTGCCATGGAAATCTCCTCCTTTTGTTTTCTTCATTGTAGCACGAAAAGATGCGTTTGTATATACATTGAAGTTCAATATAAAAAGAATTCCCCTTCTTCTTTTTCTTGACACCTTGCTACACGTTTGGTAGATTATTTAGTAGGAATCCTTGCACGACTGACGGAAGTGGAGTATACCACGTGGAGTGCAAGAAAGGAAAGAGCCGACCGTCTGGGCAAGAGCCTGTGATTGGTGCGGCTCTTTTTCGTTTTCAAGATAAAAGGAGACAGCGAAATGAAAGAACTCGAACTCAAGTATGGCTGCAATCCGAACCAGAAGCCGGCGAAGGTCTTCATGGCGTCGGGCGAGCTGCCGTTCACGGTGCTGAACGGGCGGCCGGGATACATCAATCTCTTGGACGCCATGAACAGCTGGCAGCTCGTGCGCGAGCTCAAGGCAGCGACGGGATTGCCGGCGGCGGCATCGTTCAAGCACGTGAGCCCGGCGGGCGCAGCAGTCGCGGTGCCGCTCTCGAATGTGCTGGAAAAAGTGTACTTCGTCGAGGGCGTCGAGCTGTCGCCGATCGCGACGGCGTACATCCGCGCGCGCGGCGCCGACCGCATGAGTTCGTACGGCGATTTCGTCGCGCTCTCCGATGAGTGCGACGCGCAGACGGCGTCGTTCCTCAAGCGCGAGGTCTCGGACGGCATCATCGCGCCGTCGTACAGCGCCGAGGCTTTGGAAATTTTGAAAACGAAGCGCAAGGGCAGTTACCTCGTCATCCAGATGGATCCGAATTATACGCCTGCGCCGGTCGAGACGAAGCAAGTCTTCGGCGTGACGTTCTCGCAGCAGCGCAACGACGTGAAGATCGGCGAGGAATGCCTCATGGACATCGCGACGAAGGCGAAAGACCTGCCGGCCGCCGCGAAGCGTGACCTCCTGATCGCGCTCATCACGCTGAAGTACACGCAGTCGAACTCCGTCTGCTACACGTACGACGGCCAGGCCATCGGCATCGGCGCCGGCCAGCAGAGCCGCGTCCACTGCACGCGCCTCGCGGGCGGCAAGGCGGACCGCTGGTTCCTGCGCCAGAGCCCGCAAGTGCTGAACCTTCCTTTTAAGGAAGAAGTCCGCCGCCCGGACCGCGACAACGCGATCGACGTCTACATCGGCGACGAGTGGGAAGATTTGCTGGAAACGGACGACTGGAAGCGCGTCTTCAAGGAGAAGCCGCCCGTCTTCACGGCAGCCGAGAAAAAAGCATGGCTCGCAAAAGCTGCGCACGACGTCTGCCTCGGCTCGGACGCGTTCTTCCCGTTCGGCGACAACATCGAGCGTGCGCACAAGTCGGGCGTCCAGTACGTCGCCCAGACCGGCGGCTCCATCCGCGACGACAACGTCATCGAGACGGCCGACAAGTACGGCATGACGATGGCCATGACGCACATCCGGCTGTTCCATCACTAATTTTTTTGGCTCAATCATTTTTCCTGTGGGATTCGCGTAGCGTCATTGGTCAATGTCGGCTCATGTCGATGAGTTTCAAAAAGAAATATTCGTCGTCGTGATAACCGTAAGCCTGTCGGCGCAGC
>Ga0256404_1008082_pt1 | contig 16089 bp, 30 predicted proteins | sample RumenRJG_01DNA_FD_185990 | JGI IMG/M metagenome (GOLD analysis project Ga0256404, IMG submission 185990) | Bovine rumen microbial communities from Lethbridge, Alberta, Canada - RJG_01 | ecosystem: Host-associated > Mammals > Digestive system > Stomach > Rumen | place: Canada: Alberta | collected...
CAAAAACACAGCTCGACAATTCTGTCAGTACGGCAGGAACGTCCAAGTCTAATCTTGACAGTGCTGTTTCAACTGCTAACACCGCAAAGACACAGTTACAGGGTGTCATTGATACTGCTGATCAGATCACGTCTGACCTTGAAGCTGCCACATCTGCCGGTAATACGGCAAAGTCAAATCTGGTCAGTGCAACCAACACTGCCAACACAGCGAAAACCAACCTTCAAAATGCTACAAGCACGGCAAACACCGCACGTACAAACCTGACTTCTGCCACAAGTACAGCGAACACGGCGAAAAGTAACCTTGAAACGGCAACGGCAGCGGCGAACACGGCAAAGACCAATGCTGAAACCGCAAAGACCAACCTTGATGCATCCATCACGGCAGCAGGAACGGCAAAGACACAGCTTGACAATTCTGTCAGTACGGCAGGAACGTCCAAGTCTAATCTTGACAGTGCTGTTTCAACTGCTAACACCGCAAAGACACAGTTACAGGGTGTCATTGATGACGCTGACCAAATGCGGACAGACCTTGCAGCAGATGTTCAGACTGCCAACACTGCAAGAACAAACCTTGAAAGTTCAACCGGAACTGCACAGGCCGTGTATCAGTCCTTGCAGGCGGAAAACGCTTCCGCAAAATCAAATATTCAGCAGCTGCAGGATGAAAATTTCAATTCACAGGAAATCTTATCAGGCGTGGAAGACCTACGGGCATACCTTGGATTGTATGATTCCGATTTAGTCGGCCTGCAGTGTGACTGGAAGAACAGCACCTTCACCAGACTGGCAGCGGCAAAAGGTCTGAATGCCGGATCTGACTTTGATCAATTCACACCGTTTGGCGGAAGAAAGCGCTGCAATCTGTCAGATGATGGAACGGTCCTTGCCTGGTATGGGGAAGACGGATACAAAGAAGACGGATCCAATGGACAGGTCATGGTTTACCAGCCGTCATTCTATTATCTAGTGGCACCGGTCGAATATGAAAAGGCGGATTCCGGTGTTGGGTATGTTCTGCGGAAAGCCAATTACTACATTTCCGCAAAACCGCGTGCCGGCTTTCGCCTGCATCCGGCATTTTACGATGCAAACGGCAACCAACTGGATCACATTTTCTATTCCGCATATCGTGGATCCATCTATGATACATCTGCCAGCGCATACCTGGCAGCGGATGAACAGGTCATGGACCAGGCGGCGGATCTGTTCTGCAGCATCGCCGGCGTCAAACCGGCATCTGGATATTCACAGGATCTGCAGTGGTCAAAGATTGAACAGATGACACAGAATCGTGGTTCCGGATGGCACAATGCGCTGGTTAAGTCGGAAGAAGCACAGAAACTGCTGATGCTGATCGAATACGGCGGACAGAACCTGCAGACAGCGATTGGAAAAGGCATTGTAGATATTCCATGGAGCGGTCTGGCATCCGATAACAACAGTTCCTATGCGGTCAACACCGGCGGCACGTCTTCCCTTGGCAATGCTTCCGGAAAGGCCACATCTTCCACACAGGTGATCAATGGACAGACGCTGACCAATACAGCGGAAGGCAAGGTTTCCGTGTCCTATCGTGGCGTGGAAGATCCGTGGGGTGATCTGTGGCTGAATGTTGGCGGCGTCAACATCTACGGCAACGGCAAGATGAACCGTGGACAGGCGTATATCTGCAAAGATTTCACCTTCAATCAGACAAAGATCACAGACAACTATGAACCGGTCGGATTCTACACTTCACCAACAGAGGGCTATATTTCCGCCTTTGGCTACAGCACAAACTATGACTGGCTGTTCATTCCGGCAGAAACGAAAGGCAATTCTTCTGTTCCGGTCGGTGATTATTTCTATGGAAATGAGAATCTGAACGGTAACAGAATCGTCCTTCAGGGCGGTGGTTGGGGCGATGGCTTGTATGCCGGCGCCTTCTATTGGATTCTGCGTAGCGGCGTGGGCGATCGGGGTCGTTATTGCGGCGGGCGCTTGGTGTATTACCCGACAGCCACCGCGGCATAAAAATGTAACTGTCAAAGGTCAGATAACGCTATATAAGATTTACGCTGAAAAAAAAAGGCGGTGATTGGAACGATGGCTTGAATGCCAGCACCTTCAATTGGAATCTGAATAACAGCGTAGGCAATCGGAATCGTAATTACAGCAGGCACTTAGTATATGGGTTACAAGGTTTTTTTTAGAAACTGTGCAAATTATCTGACCGTGGCTCTTGCCAAAACATCTAAGCACTGTCGGGACGGGAACAGACAGTCACCTGATCCGGGTTTCCGGGTCAGGTTATCCCGGTCTGTATTAGTAGGAGAAATTCGAAAGTTCAGGTAAACCCATACAAAAATAACAATGAAGCGCATCGGAAACTTATTTGACAAGGTCTGCGACATGGACAATCTGCGGAAAGCCCACCAGCACGCCAAACGCGGAAAGGGCTGGTACAAAGAAGTGAAGCAGATCGACAAGGATCCGGACACGTATCTGAAACAGATTCAGGAAATGTTCCGGAATCATACCTATCACACATCAGAATATGAAGTCTTTTACAAGACGGAAGGCAAGAAGGAAAGGAAGATATACAAACTGCCGTATTTCCCGGACAGAATCGCACAGTGGGCAATCATTCAGGTGATCGAACCGTATCTGGTCAAGAACCTAATTGCCGACACATACAGTGCCATACCAAAGCGCGGGATCCACAAGGGCCTTCACAAATTGGAACACTGCCTGCAGACGGATCCGGACGGCTGCATGTACTGCCTGAAGATTGACGCCCGGCACTACTACCAGAACATCAACCACGAAATCCTGAAGGCAAAGTACAGACGCCTGTTCAAGGACAAGGACCTGCTGTACCTGCTGGATGAAATCATTGACAGCATCAACACGATTGATGAAGAAGACATTTGTGAAATCTGGCTGGCAGGCCGGGACTATGATCCGGAAACGGGCATCCCAATCGGGAACTACCTGTCACAGTACAGCGGCAACTTCTACTTTTCAGCGTTTGATCACTGGATCAAGGAAGATCAGAAAGTGAAATACTATTTCCGGTACATGGATGACATTGTAATCATGTCTGACAGCAAAGAAAAACTTCACCAGATGCGGAAAGACATTGACGATTACTTCCGGGTGAACATGAAGCTGAGAGTGAAGAAGAACTGGCAGATCTTCCCAACATTCGTCCGTGGCGTGGACTTCCTTGGATACAGAGCATTCAAGGACTACACACTTCTGCGGAAATCGGTCTGCACTGATTACAAGCACAAGATGGTCCGGATCTATAACAAATGCAGTTCCGGAAAGATGATGAATTATTCTGAATGGTGTTCAGTAAATTCATACAGCGGATGGCTGAAGCATGCAGACACCTTCCGCCTGGCAAAGAAGTATTCGGTTCCATTACAGCGTTTCATTGATCAGTATTATGAAAGGGTTATCAGCCCGGAAAGGAAAACAGCATGAAAGATTATGGAAGGGTACAGTCCACAGTGAAGCCGCCGGAAGTAGACGTCCGGGAAACAAAGGTGTTCGTGGCATCCAACATTAAGGACGTGACCACACCGGAAACAGACGGACAGCCCGGATTCACCGGGTATGAATACGATCTGAAAGAATACGAAAAGGATGAATACATCCACATGCTTCATGAGAAAACCAGCCAGCTGGAAGATGAAGCAACGAATCTTCAGATCGCGCTGTGTGATGTCTATGAACAGATGTCTTAAAAGAAGGGAGAATGAACCATGCCTGCAGTATACGCTGATTTGATCATGAAGGGTATCAAGACAATTGATCAGGTGCCGGAAAAGATCCGGGACAAAGTGAAAAAGATTTTGATTGATCGTGGATATAAGGAATTAACTGAACAGGGGTGATTCCAATGAGCGAGACAAAAATTACCATGAGCGCCGATGTGCAGACGATGATCAACCTGTTCTATCCGGTTGGAATAATCGTAGAATTCAGCAATGATACGAATCCGAACGACATTTACCCGTGGCAGACGTGGAAGCAGGATACATCCGGACGGGTACTAATATCATCATCGGCAAGCCATGCGCTTGGCAGTATGGGCGGCGAAGAGACACACGTACTAACTGTGAGTCAGATGCCGGGTCATACTCATAGTTTTACTCCATCCGGCAGTATCGGGAGTGCAGGGGCGCATACGCATACATATTCCGGCACAACATCAAATTCCGGTGCGCATACACATCCAGTTACAGCGCACTACGATCTTAACGCAGTGAAAAAAATAAGCAGCGGGGATCACCCGCTGTTTGCACAAAATGGTGGAACATCTGGAACAAGTAGCGCTTTTGGAACTGCTGAAGCGGGTGCACATACGCATACATTTTCCGGCACAACCTCAAATAGTGGAGGCCACAATCATACATTTATTGGCACGGCAGGAACAACTGGTACAAGTGGAAGCGGGAATGCACATAATAATATGCAGCCATATGAGACTGTGGCGCGGTGGATACGCACAGCTTAAAGGAGGATACTAATGCCACAGATTACTCCAGAGGCGCTGGTCCCGATCTGCTCATTGCTTTCAGCGGTAGGGGTCAAGCTGATTGACGTCCTGCATGACAAAATGAAGGAAAAAAGGCAAAAAAAGTCCGGAGAGATGACCATGTCAGAGAAACTGGACAAGATAATCAGTGACCAAAATGAGATGAAACATCACATGGATCTGTCGGATCAGGTGGTCCTGGCTACAGCCAGAGACAGGATCTATTATCTTAGCCGGAAATATACAGAAGAGCAACACTTTGATCCACATGATCTTGAAGATTTGCGGTCACTGTATGAGCCATATAGCAAAGCTGGTGGAAATGGACTTGCAAAAGACTTTTTTGACGCATACAAAGAAGCATTTATTGAGTACCATAAGAATCATGAGTAAACAACAACAAAAAAGGAGAAAAACATGAAGACAGTATTTACTAATTCATGGTGGCGCGCGGCCGGGATCCGCGCAATCAAAACTATGGCACAAACGGCAGCCGCGACAATTGGCACCGCTGCGGTGTTGTCTTCGGTCGACTGGCGTATGGTTGTATCTGCATCTATTTTAGCCGGGGTGCTTTCACTATTAACCTCAGTGGCAGGACTTCCGGAGGTGGATGATGAAAAAACTGAGTGAAATTTTCGGCACGATCATCGGGCTGTTTTGCCTATGGAAATTCGTAGATGATATTTATGATCAAGATATGGAGCGGAAAGATGGCTGATACAGATAAAATCTGGAAATATTTGACCGATCATGGATGCACGGAGGCCGGTGCCGCCGGGCTGATGGGGAACCTGCAGCATGAATCCGGCATGATCCCCAACCGTGTAGAAATCCTGTGCCTGAAGCGGCTGAAGGAGCACGGAAAGACATACACGGATGCAACCTATACTGCGGCTGTGGATGCTGGCACGATTTCCGAAGCTGAATTTCTGCATCCCCTTCCTGGTAAACAATACGGGTATGGATTGGCGCAATGGACTACTCCGGCGCGGAAGGAGTCGTTGTATCTGGCGGCCAAAAACCACAGGGTTTCAATCGGCGATATTGATATGCAGCTTGAGTTTCTGGTTTCTGAATTGAAAATCAGTTTTGCCAGCGTATGGGAAACACTTACCACAACCGATAATGTTCAGGCGGCATCGGATGCGGTGCTGCTGCATTTTGAATGCCCGGCAAATGCGGCGAGTATGTCGGTCGCGCGTGCTAATACAGGGTACGCGATCTATGCAAAATATCATCAGGTAAAGGAGGCGAAAAAAGTGAATTACTACAGGGATACGATTATCAGCCAGGCGCGCGCGTGGATCGGACGCAGAGAAGTCGATGGAGGCCATCAGAGAATTATAGATATTTACAATGCGCATAAACCGCTGGCCCGCGGATATGCCGTGCAGTACACTGATAGTTGGTGTGCCGCATTTGTTTCCGCCGTAGCGATCAAATGCGGGTATACGGCGATCATACCTACAGAGTGCGGCTGCCCGGAGATGATCGAGAAATTCAAACTGCTCGGTGAGTGGGTGGAAGATGATAACTACACACCGAAAGCCGGGGATGTGATTTTCTTTGACTGGCAGGATACCGGAGTAGGAGATGATGTCGGAACGGCCGATCACGTAGGTTTTGTGGAAACAGTTTCCAGTGGAATTATTACCACCATTGAAGGGAACAAATCCGACTCTGTGAGCCGCCGGAAAATCGCCGTAGGCGCGCGCTACATCCGGGGCTATGGCGTTCCGAAGTACACAGCGGGTAAATCCACAAATGCCGAAAATACGGCTTCTGGCGGCCTGAGCATGAAGCCAAAGTGGGTCGGCGAGGTCACCGCGCAGTCGCTGAATGTCCGCACGTGGGCAGGAACGGAGTATCCTAATATCAAATCATACCCGGAACTGGCAATTACTAATCTGGTTGATGTCTGCGACACCGTGAAGGCGGCTGATGGATCCGACTGGTACTACATCCGGATCGCAGGAAAATATTATGGTTTTGTTTCCGCGAAGTACATCAAGAAAAAGTAACTCATTAACTTCCCGAAATACACTTGATACTAAATATTGCACTGGGCGTCCTGCGGGATGCCCTTTATTTTTTTGCATTTTTTGAAAAAAACTGCAATTCCCTATTGACAACACTACTGTATCGTAGTAATATATAATCAGAAAGAGGAAATAAAGAAACACAAAAACAAGGAGGAAAAACAAATGAAAGGCACGGAGAAACAGGTAAGATGGGCAGAGGAAATCAAAAAAGAATATGTCGAGGCAGTTGAGTTATTCAAAGCTACTTTTACAGATAAAGGTAGTGAATTTAAGCCCGGAGATGAGGGAAAAATATATCCGGTGATTGATAAAGCATTGGAGAAACTTGAAGATTGCGAGGCTGGCAAACTTATAGACATCAGATACGATATTGACAAAATCTGGGATGGAAGGGCAGACCAAGCCCACGATGCAAAAGATCTTGCAACCGGAACTATTCATCATGTACCAGCAATGGTATTTGACATGAAAGGGTTCCAGATCTCTGTAGCAAGGGCTACAGCGATGATCAATAGTTTTTGAAATGGAGGCAAAACAATGTCACTGATCAGCCTGGCAGAGTATGCTAAAAAGCATGGGCGAGATCCTGCAACATGCCGGCAGATGGCAATTCGGGGCGGCTTCCAAACCGCCCGGAAGATCGGCCGGAACTGGGTGATAGACTCAGAGGAGCCGTACCCGGACCGAAGAAGAAAAGCAGATGTCACGGCAGATGTCACGGCATCTGAAAAGTCCTATTTTGTACTGAATACAATTAAAATATGAAAAAATTACATTTTTATATTGACAATACGAATATGCCGTACTATACTAAATTCAGATACGAAAATTACGTATTTAGAAAGGAGGGAAACGACAAATTGGAAAAAATCAAGATTAATCTTTCTGCAGTTCGGGTAAATAGCGGAATGGATCAGAAAGAATGGGCAAAGGCTATCGGGGTTTCCCAGTTTACCATAAGCAACTGGGAAACAGGTAAAACACATCCAGATGCCGTACAGCTCAGAAAAATGTCGGAGCTTTCAGGCATTCCGATGGATTTTATTTTTGTGCCCGAATGATACGAAAAAATCGTATTTTGATGGGCAGAGAAGCATGAAGGAGGGAAACCATGGAAGACAAACAAAAAATTCTCGACCTGCTGTTGCCGACGTTACAGGCGACACGCGAAAACGCAGATCTCAAAGAGCTCACGTACAAGGCACAAAATGATAATGAATTTGTTGTCTGCAAATTCAAATCCGGGTTTGAGCTATTTGTCAATGTAACGATTGATAGTGGAATGGCAATGATCCGAGATGTCATTCGTCATTTGTGAAACGAAAAATGAAGCTCCTCACCGCTGGCACGGATCGGAGCTAGAGAAATAAACATTCAGAGGTATTATACCATGAAAAAAGATCTAAAGGAACTTATTTTCGGGGACGGGGTTAATAAGATCCGTATCCCGGAACTGTCGAAGGTAACAGGGATCCCGGCAAGCACCCTGTATACATACAGGAACAAACCGGAAAACATCCGGCTGGATGACCTTGCATTGATCTGCAAGGCGAAAGGGAAGGACATTTACAAATGGCTAGGAGAATAATTTCATTGTTTGGTATCTGCTCCGGACTGTTTTTCATCGTGATCGGCGCAAACGAAGCCGATTACGTAACTGAAATAGGGCAGATTGGATACAGGTGGTTGCAGTATCTGCTGACAGGTATGGTACTGGTACTTGTGGGAGCAATTGGATATTTAGGATGGAGAAAATGAACGAAAAGCAAAAACAAATTATTGTGAACAGCTTGCGCACGATAATTAGCGCACTGGAGCTGACGGATCCGGGATCGGAACCAGTAATAGAGCCAAAGATTATTGGGCAGGAAGAACCCGTAGAGCCGGATCCGAATGTTGCAGAACCGCAGCAGGAGCCAGAAACCGCTGCACAAAAACAAACGCAGCAGATCAATCTTCCGGATGAAACAAAAACCGTAAGATCGAAACACTATAGCGTGACACGTAAAATATTTAGAACAGAACATAAACACGACATGTACATATCCGGGAATGAAAATATCAGATCATTGAATGTTGTATTTGAGCCGAAATTCATAAATAAAGCGGGATTATTCGGCCAGAGAGTAATAGTTGATATTGTGAACAGCCAAATGCTGACGCTTAAATTTTCAAAATCCGGCTACAAGATTGCCGACAAGGCAAACACAAAAAACGGAGGAGCAAGGCTGACAATCAACGATAAAAGTTATTTTAACCGGTTCAATAACTTCGGCTTCATCCCTTCGGAATTTGAAGCGGAAAAGATAGCTGATAAAGGAATATGGATTTTAACAAAAGTGGAGGAAAACGAATGATTACCATCGAAAACACGAACAATGAAGCATCCGATTATACGGAGCTGAAAACAAAAGTTGACATCCTGCACCGGTTCATGGATGCAGATTTAACAGACAGATATATGGACAAGGAAACGATTTATAAAATTTTCGGCTGGGATGGAGTGCCGGAAGCGTATGAGTGCAATGAAAACTGATGACATAGTTCCGGACGACATGAGCCGGAAGGAACTGGTCGATCTGGCCTATAAACTGCTGGATGAAATAAATGACCAGCAGGAAAAAATAAGGGATTTACAGGATGAACTTGAGGAACGGCATGACGAAATGCTGTTCCGGCTGAAATATCCGTACTAAGGAGAGGAAAGCGTGAAGCATTTTAGGCTATTGAGAGCCGATGAAATAGAGTGCAGGGTCAGTACAGTGAAAAAGAACGGGTGTTCACTGCTGCTATATAAAGACGCCCGATGTGATCAGAATATTCTTGATGAAACATTCGGAATATTCGGATGGGAAAGATCACACCAGCTGATAGGTGACCGGCTGTACTGCACGGTATCTGTAAGAAACCCGGATACTGGGGAATGGATCAGAAAACAGGATGTAGGAACGGAGTCCTACACGGAAAAAGAAAAGGGGCAGGCGTCCGACAGCTTCAAGAGAGCGTGTTTCAATCTGGGTATTTAATCAATGCCTATACAATTCTTTCCTGTTGCCACAGGGGTACTTGCATGACAAAAAAATAGGTAAGTGCTAACGGGGGATGCTGAGACGCAAATCCCGTGGGAAGCAAACAATATCCATTCATAGCAGAAAGGAGAGAAAATGAAAGAGTTTAGAAAGCTCAAGTCGCTCAAATTTCTGTATGAAATAAATGAGGACGGAGTTCTTAGGAACGTAAAGTCAAAAAAAGTCATAAATGGATACACTGAAAAGAACGGGTATCAAAGGGTGAAAATAGAAAATAAATGCTTAGGCGGAGTTGTAAGAACATCAATACATCGGCTTGTTGCAGAAGCATTTGTCCCGAACCCAGACCCAGAGAAGTTTACAGAAGTGAACCATTTAGACACAGACAAACAAAATAATAGCGCATCAAATTTAGAATGGACAGACCATTCTGGAAATATGAAACATGCGTATGCTCATGGAATCAATGTTGAACCGATTATCAAATACAGAGAAAAAGAAAAGAAACGTATCTGGAACGGAAACGAAGAATTTGAGAGCATTTCAGCCGCAGGTCAATGGCTTGCAGAAAACGGGCGTTGCATGAATCAAAAATCAGGAATCGCAGGAATAAGTGCTGTGATACACGGGAGAAGAAAAAGTTTTGGTGGCTATGAATGGAAAATGGTTTGAACCTGTATCGACTATCCCGAAAGGGAGTAGGGCATCTATTGGCACGATGTTCGAAATGGATTGGTCGCAATGCGATTAAGATATAGTCAGTTCATATGCGAAGACAAGCATGTGAGTAAACGATTGGTAGGGAGCTGTATACATCCCCGTTCATCTGGATCGGCACGGACGGTTGCACGATCAAAGAGGTGAACGGAAGGTTCACAACCTATGATCATTTCAGCGTTTCCAACATCGAATATGAAAATGACAGGGTCAGTTATCTGACCATTATCAATAATTCGATGGGGAATAAACAGGTGTATTCATTCGGCAGCGCTAATGTGAAGCTAGACGAGAACAAAATTAAAGCCCTGCGGATGCAGATCGAGGCCGCCGGAGTACACGAAGAAAGCATAACCCAGAGGTACAAAGTAAAGGAGCTGAATGAACTGACATTTGAACAGTGGAATAAGGTAATGTCAGTTCTCCAGAAACAGATTGATGAGGGGAAAAATAGTTGATGTGTACGGCAAGCGGATAACCGTTGAGGTTGACCAGCTGCCGCCGGAGCTTCCGGAATGCGAAGCAGATATCGAGATCAAAAAACACCGGGAGCACAGGTCACTGGATGCTAATGCATATTTCCATGTTCTGGTCGGAAAGCTGGCCGATGCGGTGAGGATATCGAAGCCGCGATGCAAGAACCTGATGATAGGAAGATACGGCCAGCCGTTCCTGCTGGATGACAAACCGGCGGTGATCAAGACTAATATCCCGGTAGATAAGATGATGGAAAATGAAACCATCCATTGTATGCCGTGCAAGGTTAAAGAAGAAAACGGCTCAGAGATCACATTCTATACAGTGATGCGCGGGTCATCGACCTATGACACGAAGGAAATGTCAATCCTGATCGATGGTGTTGTGCAGGAATGCAAACAGCTGAAAATCGAAACCCTGACGCCGCGAGAATTACAGGAGATGAAACAGGCATGGCATCCAAAAGCATAATGAGCAACGAAAAAGAGTGTTTCATGTGCCACCAAACTGAAAACCTAGAGCGGCACCACATCTTTTTCGGAACTGCCAATAGGAAATTATCAGAGCAGGATGGCTGCTGGTGCTACCTGTGCCCGGAACACCACAATGCATCAAAACACAGTGTGCATTACAACCGAAAATACGACCTGTATCTGAAGGAAGAATGTGAGCGCCGCTGGATGGAAAAGTATCAGAAGACTGAAGAGGATTTTATAGAAAGGTACGGAAAAAGCTATTTATGAACAGCAGGAACAAGGGCAAGCGCGGCGAACTCGAGTTATCACACGTACTTCAAGGGTATGGCTACGATGTGAAGCGGGGCCACCAGACGAATGGTGCGCTGGGAGAAGCCGATTGTGAAGGGCTTCCTGGGATCCATATCGAATGCAAAAGGGTAGAAAACCTGAATATCTACAAGGCCATGCATCAGAGTGAAAGTGATGCAATCGCCGAGAGTTCACGGAAGGGTGAAACCCTTGTCCCGGCTGTGTTCCACCGTAAGAACAATGAGGAATGGCTGATAACTATGAGTTTGAAGGATTTCCTGGAGAAATTTTACGAAGAGGGAGGTGAGGCAGATGAATGACGGAATGTTCTTGTTTAAGAGTTTCGCTGACACGTTAAGACAGATGAACGATAAAGACAGGCTTGAAGCCATGGACGCAATAATTACATATGGAGTATATGGAGAAAACCCTAAGCTTGCTGATGGAAGTATTGCCAGTATGTTTTTTACAATGGCGAAACCGGTTATAGACGCTAACAATAAGCAGCGTTCAAGCGGAAGCAAAGGCGGAACTAATGAAAGCAGTAAGCACCCTTCCACAAATCCCGCAAGCACCCTTCCGAAAAATTCAGAAGCTACCTTACAGGAAAGCAGTAAGCACCCTTCCACAAATCCCGCAAGCGATAATATCTATGACAAGGACAAGGATATAGATAAAGACAAGGATAAAGACAAGGATAAAGACAAGGATAAAGACAAGGACAAGGATAAAGATATTAAAAAGAGTGTAGGTGTCGCGCGTACGCGCTTCACACCTCCCACCGTTGACCAAGTCGCTGGTTATTGCCATGAACGGGGAAACAATGTTGACGCAAACCGCTTTGTAGACTTCTACGCCTCCAAAGGCTGGAAAGTCGGCAGCAGCCCCATGAAGGACTGGAAGGCCGCCGTGCGTACATGGGAGAGGGAAGATAACCGGTACAGCAGCAGAGCTGCGCCGAGTGATGACCCTGTAGGTGATATGCTGCTGCGCATGATGCGGGATGGTGACGGATGACAAAACAGGAAGCATCAAAGATTATTTTCACCATGCGGGCTACATATCCCGGTACGTACAAGAATATGCCGGCAGCGCTGGTTGAAGAACAGGTACAGGTATGGGCGGCTGTGTTTGCAGATGTGCCATACAGCACCATATCCGCCGCACTGATGGCATACATCCGGGGAGCGGATAGCAGTTTTCCGCCGCAGCCATCGGATATCAACCGGCTGATCGTGGTAGAAACCAGCGCGCAGAAGCAGACACCGCTGGAAGCATGGGCGAAAGTGTATAAGGCTATATGCAATTCCGGGTACAATTCAGAAACCGAGTTTGCAAAGCTGGATCCGCTTTCACAGCGGGCAATTGGTACAGCCGCAAATTTGCGCGAAATGAGCCAGATGCCGATTGAAACAGTCGAGAGTGTGGAGCAGTCGCACTTCATCCGGGCATACCAACAGTTAGTTGAACGATCAGAGCGGGAATCGCTGATACCGGAACCGATGCGGCAAGCGATAAAGATTGAAACGAGCGATAGAAAGGAGCTAACAGGTGAATAAGTTTATCGGGATTGGAAGGCTGACACGTGATCCTGATGTTAGGTACACACAGGGCGAAAACAGCATGTGTGTTGCCAGATATACACTGGCCATAGACAGGCACGTAAAGCGTGACCAGAACCAGCAGACAGCAGATTTTATCAGCTGCCTTGCATTCGGCAAAAACGGAGAGTTCGCTGAAAAATATCTCCACAAGGGAATGAAGATAGCCGTGACTGGTCGGATTCAGACTGGCAGCTACACAAACAGGGAAGGCCAGAAGGTATATACAACCGATATAGTGGTTGAGGATCAGGAATTTGCAGAAAGCAAATCCGCACAGCAGACAGGCGGAGTACCGCAGCAGAAAAACGGGCAGCCGGATGACATAGCCGATGAGGGCGGCTTTATGGACATTCCGGACAGCCTGGACGAGGATCTGCCGTTTCACTGATTTAGTTAACAAGAGAAGCATAAACACATAAAAAACAGGGAGGAAAAAGACTATGGCAAAGATTATGAAGGTAAAAATCACATTCGTTGAAGAGGTTCTTGGGTCCAGCCCAAACAATGAGGAAATCATGGCAGATTATATCGCATCGAAGGCTCCGGACGCGATGAAAAAAGCGGAGGAAATCGAAAATGTAGGTGTTGAAGGCCTGCTTGAGCGCGATATGACCGTATTCCCGCGGGACGAGCACGATAATCCGTTCGTTTATGATTACATGATCAAGGGTATGCTGAAGGACTCAATCGGTTTCCTGCGTAAGATCCCGAAATCGGAATCAAGCAAGATAAAGGCATATAAGAAAGCTGTCGACGGCCTGATTTTTATCAAAGAGCGCCGGATCCCGTTCCAGAGCAATTCGGGATACATAACAATCGGGGACTGCCAGCGGCCGCTGAGAGCATCAACGGCGCAGGGAGAGCGTGTAACGTTGGTGATGAGCGAAACTATCCCGGCAGGATGCTTCATCAAACCGACTATAGAAATTTTGGATGACAGCCTGCTGCCGATCGTGCGGGAATGCCTGAACTATGGGAAACTTCACGGTTTCGGTCAGTGGCGAAATTCGGGTAAAGGCAGATTTACATGGGAGGAAATATCGTGCAATGATGCAGAAATAAATGATCTGCTGAAATGATATGGAATGGTGAAGTAGTGGAAAGGAAATGATTAGCTCAGGCATAGCTATGAGTAGCACGGCGAAGGCATAGCGTGGAAAGGCGTTGCACAGGCAAAGGCGAGATTTGCGAAGAAATGGAAATGCCAGGAAGAGATTGCTCCGGCAAAGCGAAGACATGGCGAGATGAGATATGCACAGGCAAAGCCTAGAATTGATCTGCATAGGCAATGGATGGCAATAGAGAGAGTTGCGGTGGAACCGCTATGAAAAGAAATGAACTGGAGCGGAACCGCTATGAAAAGATAGGCGTTGGCAGCGAGAGCGGTGAGAGGAACTGCTGGTGAATGGCGTGGAGCGGTGAAGTGAACTGGAAATGAGTTGAACAGCATAGGCGGAGAGGAGGCTTGCGAATAACCGGTTTGAAATGATAGCGAAGGAGTCACACCGAATAGAATTGTATCGGCAAAGAAGTGAATCGCGTTGGAATAGAATAGTGAAGAAATGAGCTGCTATGGCATTGCGATGCGTTGAGGTGATAAGACAAGGAATAGCGATGCATAGCAGTGACATGATTAGGAGTTGACGCGAAAGGCAATGGAATAGAGTGGCTGAGAAATGCGAAGGGAAGGAGAACGTGATGCAGGAGGATACATGTGAATTATGCTACGAATATGATTTGGGTTGCAAGGCGGGGAAAATGAACCATAAACATTGCCGAGGCTGTCCTCACTTAGATTTCAGCGAGATGTCTGATGAAATGTACTGCAAACTAAAAGACTACGAATTGATACGGCTGAGATGGCACAAGCAAAGACCGGATTGGTGTCCGCTTGTCACAGGAGCGGAAAGGCGGGAAGAATGAACAGTCAACAAGCAATAAATTTGCTAAATGGTTTAGAACAAAGACTTGATGATTATTGTGAATTGAATAACGAAGGAAAAGCCGCTTTTCGTATGGCTATAACAGCACTTGAATTGTTCGGAAATGCCGAACAGTTGCCGTCCGCACAGCCAGAAGTAAAGGAAATAGGATATGCAGAATGTGCGAATAAACCGATAGGGGAGGATGAACAGGATGACTGAATTGAAACCTTGCCCGTTCTGCGGGGTAATGCCTCATATCTACTGGGAAGCATGGAAGGACATCTCCCCGGATGCGGGGGTGTGGAAACTGGAAGCAAATCACAAGGACAGTTGCTATATTACGCATATCAACGGGACGAACATCAGCGGGCGGTCGAGTGCGAGAAGATTGAGCCAACTTGTTGAGTGGTGGAATCACAGAGAGGAGACAGAATGAGATTTGTGTATGGCTTTATTGCATTATTCTTGTGGGCGATTGTGTGTACAGCTGTTTTGAAAGACAACGCATCAGCAATATCCGTAGAGATGCAACTGCTAACTACAGCGATTGTTGTGGCAGGAGCAATGGCGGGTGGCGATGGGAAGTGACATGCAAAAGGAGGAACAGGATGAGCGATACAATCAGCAGACAGGCGGCGATAGATGCGCTCCATATGCACTTAATGTACCGCATGGGAACGGATAGCAACAAAAAACGGCTTGATGAATGGATCAATAATCTGCCGTCAGTACAGCCAGAAATCATACGGTGCAAGGATTGCATATACTACGATCCGCCACACGTTAAAAATAATGGCGTGCGCTATGAATACGATGAAATGCCAGCAGATGCTTTCGATGCATTGGGAACAGGGCTTGTAAACGCAGAATATGGAATCAATATCGGTGGAAGATGCTGCGTAGACTATTATTGCAAGAATTATTCTGATGATAAACGGGTATTCGTGCGTGAGGATAATTATTGTGGCAGAGCGGAAAGGAGAACCGAT
>Ga0256404_1008086_pt1 | contig 16080 bp, 16 predicted proteins | sample RumenRJG_01DNA_FD_185990 | JGI IMG/M metagenome (GOLD analysis project Ga0256404, IMG submission 185990) | Bovine rumen microbial communities from Lethbridge, Alberta, Canada - RJG_01 | ecosystem: Host-associated > Mammals > Digestive system > Stomach > Rumen | place: Canada: Alberta | collected...
CTTCCACTTCTCCTTGATGCCCAGCCGCTCTGCCATCGCATCGGCAAGCAGTGCCGCCTGCGTACGCGAGAGTAGGGGCTGGTAGTGTTCATCCACGTAGCCCGCCCGCTGCGCTTTCCGCCACAGCACCATCGCCTGTTCGGTGCATAACGAAGGGGTAGGGTGGGTGTGTCTTCTTTTCCTTTCTCTTTCTCTTTCTGCGGTTTTGGGCATGCGTCCCCGTAGAAATTCTGCGTATCCACATGATCTACATGCAGGCTTCCAGAACTATACACGTTAAAAACTATGCTGCCTTTATTGTTACCGTCTGCCTGGTGCAGCATCTCAAGCAGGCGATTTAGTAATCCGACTATTTCGTCGTCATTGAAATTCATATAATATTTTGTTTTAAGTTATTAATAAAGGAAAAATGGAAATGTGTTCATATCGCGATTTTGGAAAAAAGGTGGGACATTATTGGTACATAAATGACAAAACTTCCAGGTCAACGCCAATCAACCTTACTCCAAGTTGTCTATACCGCCAATGCCCACACCATATGGTGTGAGCAGGCAGACAATCTCTCTTGGAGTAAACTGAGAAACAGATTTTGGCGTTGTTCGGAAGTTTACAAGAAAGCTGTCATAGCTCCATAATCGCAATATGTGGGTGCAAAGATACTCTAATTCTCTGTAACACCCAAATAAATGTGAATATTTCTTCTATGGGCTCATAATCTCTTCGTTTGAGGGTTCGACATTTTATTGATTCTTCATTGTTTTGAGTTATTGCTCTATCTCATACCCTTTCACCTGAATTGCTGGTCCTATGGGCAATTTACGTTTCTTCCCTTTGGTGATATTACGGGCATAACTGGTTTTGAGCTGTGACTGTATATCAAGAATGCCATAGCGGTCACTGTCTATTACGGCTACGCTGATGTAGTATTTCTTCTTCCCTTTCAGCACAATGGTTTCTTCTGGTTGGATGTCGAGTCGTTGTTTGCCGTTGCTTTTCTCTAATCGATAGTAAATGGGCTTATTAAGGATGTTTACATATTTGCTGCCCTGTATCTCATAGATATTGAAACTAAGTACGCACCATTGGTATGAGGTGCCTTTAATTGTCAGCAGGATGTCACTGATGACGTAATCCTTCTTGCTCTTGAATACAGGTCCCCATTCTAAAGCGTCCGCCTTGCCTTTACCACGAAACGAAGCCATTGGGCCGCTGATAGCCTTGCCAGCGATTTTCTGTGGTTTGTTTTTCTTGCCTACTACGACCTCAGCAAGTTCGAACACTTTATCTTTCATAGTGACTGTCAGTTGCTGCCCATTGGCATATGTCTCGTAGGGAACAACAGCCTTCTGGAATGACACATGGGTAAATACCAAGTCGTTCTTGCGGTTTGTTGGTATCTCTAACTCAAAGTTTCCGTTAGCATCCGATATAGTTCCGACGCTGTCCTCTTCGAAACCAATACTAACGTATTCAATCGTTTCACTTCGTTCATTGACTACATGACCTTTGACAATGGTCTGTGCTGATACTGGCGATGCTATTGTCATAATGGCAATTAGCATCGCAAAAATAATGGTCTTTTTCATCTTTTTACTTTTCGCTACTATAGTCCAATATATCTGCTGGAGTACAATCTAATGCCTTGCAAATGGCATCAAGTGTAGTAAAGCGTATGGCCTTAGCCTTACCCGTTTTCAGTTTCGAAAGATTTGTGATAGTGATGCCAACTCGCTCAGATAATTCATTAAGCGAAATCTTCCTTTTGGCCATCATCACATCTAAGTTTACAACTATCATCTGCTGCCTCCTTATACCGTTAAGTCGTGTTCTGCTGCAACCTGATAGCCCATCTTGTACAAGATGCCAAAAACGAGTAGAATAAGAGACTGCACGAATGGATTTGAAGTAAGGTCTATTACTGCAGGGCCTTCAGAAATGAATGCCTGATCAAGATTGTCTGATGCAACAGTCTGAAGGAATAGCAGAATGGCAGCAATGAAGATAAGCCTAATATTCTTTTTAGGGAACAATTCCTCATGCCGGATTCCTTTAATGAGGTTGATAAAGAAAATCACACATATCCCTATAACAGCCAACGTCAGTGCTATATATAATAGAAATACAGTGGAGACAAACAAGACTTGATTTTGTTTTGCTTCCCAATGAATATGGCTGCCTGTAGTATCAAAGACCTGATGATAACTTTGATAACACAGGAAAACAAACCATACGGCACAAAAGAAAAGTGCCACATAACTGAGCCATTTCAGTGTCATAGTCAATTTCTCATTCATAGCGTAAATCAATTAAATAATTATTATGGGTGCAAAGGTAATCATATTTGTCGAAAAACGACAAATAATATATGATAATTAACTATTATTTAACTGAATTCGTATTTTCTTGTGTATTTCGAAAGGTGATTTATCGGGAACAGCAAGATAGTCCTTTCTTCCTATTATATAGTAGGCAGAATGCGGAAAAGTTACAGGAGCTATGACTTTATAACATCTATTATGAAACGTCATATTGTCAAAGATTAACAAAAAAGAGTCCTTTTCATTATGTATTTCAGAAATATTTCGTATCTTTGCAACCCGTACCGTGGTACAAAAAAACAACCCGCCAACTTTGATAGTGGCGGGTATTCGGAAACTTGGTTACGTGCTTTGATAGCAGAGGCTTGACCAAGCATTACGGGTGCAAAGGTAAACAATAAAATTGAAACTTCCAAATGAATTATCAAAAATTTGCGAGATTATACTCATATAAATCAGAAGAATGGGTGTCAGACCCTTCGCTTACTCATGTTGTCAAGAAAACAGGAAAAACTAAGACGAATGATTTCTTGAAAAAAGAGGTCGAGAAATCAGAAAAGACATTGCTGGGGGAAAGGCGTAACGTGACTGCTGGAAGGGTGATAGCGGAATTGAATCTTGGTTTTTGGAACAGTCTATATGAAACTCACCACTACGCCTTATTGCAGGGTGTACCTTGCACAATATTCAGAGGACTGCCTACAGGCTATGGACGGAAAGAGATAAATCATCATCCAAGATATCAGAATTATGAGGAACAGAGTGAGCCACAATGAACCTCTCTGTTTTGATAACAGGCAGTTTGACATGATGTATGTGAAGCAAATGTATGTTTTGATCAGCGATTTCTTTACGTGGATTAACCCGAATATCATTCCGACAATGGCCCAGGAGGCTTTGGATAACGTTCAGGCAGAGATTGCTAAAACCGAAGCCATCATTAATTCATAAAACCTCGCCGTCAAGCATCATTGTAATAATACTTTTCTTGTTCATAATCATTTCGTTTTATTATTATACCTTTTTATTATTTACTACGTTTTCGCAGAAATATTCCGTTCGGGGCATTCATGTCATGCTGTAACCCCCTCAGAGAGTCATTCCCAGCCACAAAGTTACAGAAAGTCCCACGAAAAAGCCCCGACAAGACCGAAAAAGTGTCTGCCGAGGTGAAAGTCTGAACAAATGTTCAGGGGTTTACTTGTTATTTAATACGTTTCCTATTGATTTTGATTAAAAGATCAAATATAGCAATATTGTTACGCAGGTTATCGTGTTATCTAAAAACGTCTTACCTATAGACAGGTGTGGAGAGGGTGACGGTGATGGTGCTGGGGATGTAGAAGTCTCAGAGTCCTCGCCTGCACCAAGTTACCTTTATAGTCACCCTCTATTATCTACAAATGGTTCCTCCTTTCCACTATAGAAAAGAAGAACCATTCCTGTTACTCCATCTTCTTGTCTTCTTATCAAGTACCAGATAGTTCTTCTATTCGGAATAGTTTACTGTCTTGCGATAACCTCACAACAACATGTTCGTCTTTCCTTAGCACCAGTGGCAACTTGTCATAAAGCATAGAACAAACAAACTGTACGTTGTTTTTCTTGACTGCTTCAGCAAATTTGTTCAATTGATTGCCATGTACGAGTTCCTTTTTATCATTAAGAATGAAGTGTAAACAAGGTATTCCTTCTTGATCGGCAAATACCGTGTAGGCAATGTCAAAGCACGAGATTTCGCCCTGTTTCTTTCCCGAACTAAAGTTGGCAACATCTGTGATATGGAACTTATACAATTGTTTCCCTTTCTGGGTATCAACCTCATAGCTGATAATATATTGTTCGTCGTATATCTCACGAGACACTTCAGAGAAGATCTTGTTGAACTTATCTCTTTGAGCCTCCAGTCGTTGTGCGAAATCTTCAGTGAACAAACCATCGTCTATCTTCTTCATCTCTTCACACTTCTCTTTAATCGCCTTTTCAGCCGACTCTATCTGAGATATATACGATTCGAACTCACCCTTTCTGCGTGATAATTCCGACAACTGCACAATGATACCTTCCAGCTCTTCGTAAGTGTCAGATTTCAACACCTTCTCAGCCATCACGGTTTCTCTTTCCTTCAGCTTCTCCAATTCGGCTGAGAGAGATTGTATTTCTTCTTGAATCGAGGGCAGTTCCTGAGCCACAAATGCCTTCTTGTTCTCAAGCATCGCATTGTGGAAATCAACAAGTTCCTTGAACGTTCGCTGCATCTTGGGCACGTATGCAGACGCTTGTTTATAAATCATCTCCAGCTGTACCACGTCTTCCCCAAAATTCTGCTTGTCAAAGCTTTCCACAGTCTCATTGATAAGCTCTCTACGCAGGCTCAACAACGAGGTTCTTGAAGTCACTTTGTTTATTTGGGCTCGCAAGGCATTCAGACTATCAATATCCTGCTGCAGATTCTCATTAATGTTCAAGTTGTCCTTCCGTTCAACCAGCTTTTCTATGTCTGACTCAATGACGCTTAGAGCGGCTTTGTACTCATTCTTCGAACGATTACGCTCCATCCTGCGCTTATATTTCTTCTCCGTGTCTAACTCTTGTGCTAACTGAGTCTTTCGGGCAGCACTGTCATTAGGACACCCAAACATAAACAGGTATAACGCCTCATACTCCTCATTCTTTCCCATCGTGAGCGTCTTCAGCGTATTCTCCAAACGCAGGTTGTCAATACGGATATTGTGAGCAATTATCTGCCTGAACGTTGGCGTCTCTGTCTTCACTTCTGGGAAAATGGCAGCTTCCAATTCGGCGACGAAGTCTTTCCTGGTTACATCCTTACCATTTATTCTAATAAGGGAACCACGCCCTGTCTTGAAATCTCTTTCTATCACCACTTTTTTTGATGGTGTGTCCAAATCATCCACCAATATCAAGGTCACAATGACATTGTTACCAGTCAGGAAATCCTTCACAAGTGCATAGCTCTCATGTTTATCCTCTGGATTACGGTATATTCCGTCGACATCACCGCCAAGACAATAGTCAATTAGGCGCAGTACCGTTGTTTTACCAACGTTATTTCCTGTTCCCGTAGTATTATCTGGAGTTTCATCCACTATCAGGTTCAGTCCCTTATGGAATTCTATATCTCTAATCACCGTTCCTGGTGATGAAATTGTCAATCTGCTTAAATACATAGCTTCACTTCTCCACTTTTTGTTACTGTTGCTGCACCAATCAGATAAAGCCAGTCAAGGCTTAGGAGCATGACAGGGAAAGAAATCCCGTATTGTGATTTAACCTCTGAATAGAGATTAAGCACACTGATATTGCCGCTTTTTTGTATATGCTGCAATACCATAGCGCCAGTATAGTAAATACTTTTCTTCGGATCTATATTCTCAGGCATCAACATAGCTATATCCCTCTGGGTCTTCAAAAATTTTACAACGGATGAATGCATCTATCACTATCACGTTGATGCATACATTCACCCTATCCACTGGAATATCTTCTGCACTCTTACTGTTCATTGCCAATTCTCTAGCCTCATCTACTATCTTGTCAAAAAGCGCATTGCTTTCATATTGACCTAAATAGCGTGAGTACATGTCACTAAGGTTCTGAAGAATAATGAAGCTATAGTCTGTACCATTATCCACAAATTCGTCATAAACGGCAGTCAGTTTCCCAATATAGAGCTTATAGTCATTTATAAGACGTCTATGTTCCTCTAGATGATTGAATACAATCTTCTTTTCTACATCATACTCTATAGGCCTACGTCCCTTTGACCAATCTCTAACATTTGTTGCGAGTGCTTTCACAACAATAGCCAAGTCCGTCTCCGTAATCTTTGGTGTATCCAATGGAATTATCTCCTTCACGCATAGCTCATAGACTTTTATCAGACTATCTATGCCCAAATGTGCAATGTCTTTCAGAAGAGTCGATATGTCAATGATATCTACCGAAGGATCAAAAGCAATGTCATCATGAGTGTTGAACGACTCCTTACGGAGCTTTTTCACATCACCATCAATACGCAAGAACTTAAACCTGTATCCGGCAAATTGTTCCTCACTCAATTTATCTATTGATGACTGAATCTTATCTTTTGTCGTGGTGGAACTCACCTGAATCACCAGCTTACCGCCATTATACCACAAATCACCACCAGCAGCATTCTGGTTCCACTGATTCATGTTCTGTAACTGCCAGCAATAAATCAAGTTCAGAAGATCTCGATAGAAATCTTCTGCATGGACGTTGATATCAAGCAGATTCAACTTTCCACTATCCTTAATCTCGCATTTAAGTATATTGAGTAAGGTTTTTATCTTTGTAACATATATGTCTCGATTCATCGTCTCTTCATCTTTTGCTTTGCAAAAATAACGATTCTCTCCGTATTTTATCGCATTCCTTACATATTATTATGTTTTTTTAGCAAGACACCGACCCCAAAAAGGTAGATCAGGGGACGGTCTCTGATCTGTTACTACTCTTTGAATAATCCCGTAACTGATGCCCGTTATTCGGGCCAGTTGACTGAATCCTGCTCCTTGGTCGCATAACTCTTTTATGATTTTGTTTCGTTGATTCTTCTCTAAGTTTTGGACATCCATTACGTTACCGATGCCATACTGTAATCTCAGTACAGATCAGAGTAATCGACAAAGTCGCTTGCCAAAGCAAGAACCGTCACCTGGTCTTCTTATAAAGTCCGAAACTGCAACGAATGACTGCATGGGAGGCAGGCTATTTTCTCAGCTTGCCCTTGCTTTCCAGGTAATAAGTGAATAATTCCCACTGCCCGGCATTCTTCTTGATGTTTGCCTTCACCTCATTAGTATCTATAAACTGTGCGGGATAGCAGTCGTGCAGATAATAATGGCCTTGGTTAGGGTCGGAAATCAGGTCGTAGTGCAGGACAAGGTCGGTGAATATTCTGCTGTCCCAGTCGGCGACAAAGCTGCTGACCACAAACAGGGCATTGTCACCCAGGTAGAACTTGATTTCGTGGAAAGGCTCCAGACGTTTGTAGATGGGAATATGGGAATCCCGAAATTTAATCTCGCGTGTGCTCGCGTTAAACCATTCGATGTCATTCTCGGTGAAGAGCATGTTCTGTGCGTCACCGGACGTGCGGGTTTCCGACGAGCTGATGCCACAGGCGTAGAGCGTGGCTTTTTCTACAGGATCGATGATCACGATGGGCTTTTCGGGCTCGTCACCGTCAAGACTGCAGGCAGTCATCGTCATGCTGGCTATGGCTATCGCCATCATCCAAGCGAGGTGTTTGTAATGCTTCATATTCTTCTGAGTTTAAATAGATGTCTCTACTTATATAGTCCGTCGAACTGCCGAAAGACTGCACCGTTACCACGTAAATCTGATGCCCAGCGGCAGGGAGAAGGTAAACGGATGCTCCGTGCGGTAGGTCTCAATGTCTGTTTTCATCGGGATATAGTATTGCAGGCTTGGCTCCACAAAGAAGCCGACGTTGGGTGTGAGGTGGTATTGCAGACCAAGACCGAAGGTGGTAGAGAACTGCCACGGTGCGAGGATGGTAGTCTTGTCACTGGCCTCATACTGACCATTCACATAGAAGTCTGAGTGGAGAGTAGAACGGACGGGGATTTCGGTCGTTAGGCCGAGACTGCCGTAGATGCTCCATCGTTTGCCGCCATAAATATTATATATACCCTTCACGGGGATGCCAAGGTAGTGGATGGTCTGCTGCTCGCTGATGGTATTACCATCTGTTCCCATCTCAAAGTCAGATGTCAGTCGGCTGTAATTGAGACCAGACTCCAGTCCGAAGCGATGATTCAGCCTGTACTTCAATGCCAGCGACCAGGTAATAGGCATGCGGTGGTGGCTCGAACGCAGGATTTTGTTTTCACCAGGCCGGTTGGCGTTGTTCATGGCGATGCGCATGATGACGCTGCGAGTTTGGGCACTCACTGCATCAGGATGATTGGCCAGATAGACGGCATAGTCTGTCCAGTTGTCAATGCTACTCGGGATTATCGGACTTGGGGATGGTCCAGGCAAAGATTGTGCAGCTGACGGCGTGGGCTTATAACTGAACGGCTGATTATAACGGTTCTGCTCGTCGAACTGCCCAGCGTATGCCAGTTCTAAAGACCATTTCTTTTCGCTATTAGTGTTGACAGTTGGCTCTTCTGGGAATAACTCGGCCATATCGTAATGCGGTATCTCCACCTTGCGTATAGCCTTTGTAGTGTCGGTTGCAATGGTGTCAGGGATTATCTGCTCTTGTGCTATTATATTAGATAATGTGTCAGACGTGACAGAATCTACAGCCCGAGCGATAACCGATTGCAGGGTGTCAGTCGCAATGACAGTGGTACGATGCACTGGCAGATGAACAATCACGGGTTCTTGTGGCTGGTCAGTCGAAGATTCTTTTGACGATTCTTTCGGTGTCTCTTTCTGTTTCGCCACAACAGGCTTTTCATCCTTGACCGCAGTATCTCCTTTCCTGAGTAGGAAGAACGTAACAGAAACAAGTAGCAACAGAAGCCCGGCCACCCAATACTGTTGCATCATCTTGCGCAGCATCTTCTTTGCCCGTGCCAGTTGCGACGATGACGAATGTGGTTCGATGCCCAGCATATCGGCAATCTCCTTGTGCGTCATACCCTCGAACACCGACAGCCGGAACACCTGCCCGTAACCCTCCGGCAGTCTGTCTATCATTCTCACCACCTCGCTCAGCGGCACGCCCCTCACGTCCCTTTCCTCGTCCTCGGCGGCAATCAGTTCTGCCTCGCTCGTCTCTTCGAGCGAAACCGTTGGTAATGCCTCCAGATGATCCTTGCATTTCGATGCCACGTTCCTTGTGATGGCCATCATCCAAGGCTCGGCCCATCGCACGTCGCGCAGCCTGTCGAACGAAGTGAAGATAATCACGAAAGCGTCGTGCAGCACATCCTCCACCGTCTGCTCGTCGCTGATATAGCGTCGGCATACGCCCCTCATCTGTTGGGCGTATGCCTTGTACAGTTCTCCGAGGGCATCCGCATCCCCCTGTCTGCACCTTTCTATCAGCCGTGTTATCTCCATCGTGAACATAATGTCTCTATCTATTAAGTCCTACGACGACGGAAAAGACTGCACCACCACCCGCATTTTTTTGATAGTTTTTACATTCTTTAGCAGAAAAAGCCCTTTTCGTGTGCCTCCGGGTCGTCATATCTTGGTTCGTCGCTTCCGCAAGAGGCGAGGGAGAAAGCAGCAAGCATCATAAAAGCAATTCTCCAGAGTTTCTGCTGATTCATTTTTTTTCTTCGTTTGAGGGTTCAACATAATGTTGACTTCACGATTATTGGTTCCTAATTAAACTTTCTATTAGAGTTCTTTTCTCGACCTTCTTATTACGTCCCCGTTTCTGGCTAAACGTAGAAGGTCACTTGTTCTACGATGTCCTTGTCGTCATCGTCATTGCTGCAAGAGTCTAGGGAGTAACGCAGAGTCTCGATGTAAATGCTATTTATCCAGAATATCTGTACCATCTTTTTGCCTCTATTGGATAGACCAAATGCTGTAACCACGATTTGGGGCTGACAGGGTGGCTTGGCCGTCATTGCCGATGGTGATGGTCTCTTTGGGATTAAGAAGATTAACCAGTGTTTGGCCTGACCAGTCGGTGAAGCCGTCGGGATTGACGTTGAGGGTGATGCTGAGGGTGTCGGTGTCGTGGTTGTTGAGCACGATGATGGCGCCATCTTTCTTGCCATTGCCCTGACGGCGGGCAACGTAAAGGTGCTTGTCTGATTCCGTTAAGACTGCTAATGTGCCTCCGAGATACTGACGGCGGATGTCGATTAATTGGCGGATAGACTGTTGCAAGTCTGATGGTGCCGTGACTTCTAATGACGGATTATCCACGTCATGTTGGGTGACAGCGTAGAAATGCGGATAGAACACGCAGGGCGTACCCTCATGGGTGAGGATATAGGCGTAGGCCATCGCGTAATCCTTCACAAGCCATTTGTCATGTTCCTTGCCCGTGTCGTGGTTATCCACAAAGGTCACGACGTTATCAACAGGCAAACCGAAGCCACGAATCATCCCCGCATGAGCCAAGCGTGACATATCAAACTCATTACCCGACTTGTTACACATCTCAGTGAGTGTGAACTTCATGGGAAAATCGAAGGCATGAACATCAGCGCCACCTTTCGCAACGCTATCCACCCATTCCTTTATGTATCGTCCGTCTTCAGCCCAATACTCGCCAACGATAAACGGTTGCTTGCCATCTTGTAAAGGCAGTCCCTTTACCCAGCGGCTGACAAACTCTGGTTGCAGACCACGCACAAAATCGAGACGGAAGCCATCAAAGCCTATCGTGCCTTTCAACCATCGGCCCCAATTGCAGAGCCGCTGCTGCACTTTCTCGTTATAAGTGTCGAGGTCGTTACCGAAGAACTTGGTACGTGGACGCAGAACATCGTCGGTGAAGTCCGTCAGCGAGTCCGATGTCGATGACGGATGGAAGTGCTGATAGTGCCATTCATAGTTTGGTTCGCCCTTGCCTGTATGCTTCGGAAAGAAAAGATGTGTCCGCGTATAAGCCGTATCGTTCTTCCATTGGATGTCGCTCTCAGGGTACGGCTCGCCACGCCCGACCTTAATATATTCCGTGACAGCGGGATTGGCCTCGAAGTTCTCATTGCCGCCATAGAGGTGATTTAGTACCACGTCGGAATAGACCTTAATGCCTGCTTGGTGCATCACGCCAATCATCCGTTCCAGTTCGGCACGACTGCCATAGCGTGTCTCTACACTTCCTTTCTGGTCGTAGTTCCCGAGGTCATAATGGTCGTAGATGCCATAGCCACTGTCATAGATACCCCAATTGCCCTTTGCGGGAATGGGCGTCCACAGGCTGCTGATGCCTGCAGTTCTCAGTTCGAGTGCAATCTCGCTCAGATGATCCCACCAAGTGCCATTCTTTGCCTGTTCATCCACAGGCACATCCCAATAGAACGCCTGCATCATCACGTCGTCAAGCAGAGCAGGCTGCTCATCCTTCACGGATGAACAACCTGCGAAAACTACAATACTAATAATATAGAATCTAAAACTTTTCATATGCTTGTAATTGTTGCCGTATTGTTATTGGCATTCAATACAATTTTATAGGTACCCGCACTGACGTGAATATTCGGACCGTCCTGTGTCAAGGCGTTTAGGTCACCGCCGAGGTTAATTGTCCACGAAGCGTCCCAACGGAACTTAATGTCACCATCGGTAACGGTTATCACTGTAGACCATGTGCCGATTTCTGGATCGTAATCCATCACTTGACCTTTATCCCAACCGCCAGCCGTTGCATCACCGATGACCTCCCAGCCTGTTTTAGCGATTGAAGCCACCATCTTTTTAGTATCAGCAGTAATTTTATAGAAAGCACCTTCTGTGATGACAATATTCGCACCGTCTCCAATCACGAAGTCCCCCTTTGTATGACTATCGTTCCAACTGATGTCGCCCACAATGCCAATCCATGAGCCACTATCGTAGAACTTGAATTCCGTACCGGTAGCAAAATAGTAGGCTCCCGTGTATTTGAAGTCGCGGGCTTCAGATACAACACGATAGGCACTCTCAGCCTCAGGACTCCAGCCCTGATAACTGCCAGGCAATGTCATAAAGGCGCTACTCTGTTCAATGGTTGTTTCTTCCATAGAGTAGGTGTATTTACCTGCTGTGGTCAAGTCGAGCGTAATGATATAGGCACTTTCTTTGGGAACCTTGATATTGGCTCCACTTGGAGCAAGCCCGTTCTCTGTCACGCCATCGCCACCATAATTGATGGTCCAGTCGTTGTTGGCACGGAACTTAAACTCCTTGTCAGTCAAAGAGGTAATTACAGTCCAAAGCTGAGTGTCTGAATCATATTCCATTTTAGTGTCATCGCTCCAACCGCCAGAAGTGGCATCACCGATAACACCCCATATATTACATGGTACGGACTGGCTCACGGTACCATCTGTCTGTAGTATTACCTCTACAAATCCTTTACCCTCTTCAGTCACTTCCTGACCTTCTGCCAATACCTTTGTAATGTCCTTGCCGTCAAGGATGGCGAATGTCGTGGCTTTGCCAAACTGTACCCAGCCCTGATAAACCCCGTCGCCGTCAGGGTCGCCAATCACATAAGCTGTTGTAAAGTCCCAGTTGGGATAGCCCACTGCGACATAGGCGTAGGGCCAGTCTATATCATCAACATTGGGGTCATAGGGAGTGGCACGGAACGAAACCGTGTTTGTGGCTTCATCTTGATAGACATTGAATGCTGTTGATTTCAACGACACGGTAAAGTCGTAAGCCTGGCCAGGATATGCCCCGATGCTAGCAAGGATACTATTCATCTCAGCATTGGTGAATGATAGTTTTGAGTCGCCTGTTTCACCGATGACAACACTCATCTGATTATTATTGTTTGTCAGTGTTACTGCGTAGTTTACCACTGCACCTGTTCCATAGTTGGCTTCCTCCCATGTAATCTCAGGGAACTGTTCCGTGCTGTTATCTTTGGTGATGGTGATGTCGGCAGGGCTGACAGTATTCAACGTAGCTGCCTGTCTTAACTGCAGCACGGGTTCGGTGGTGTCCTCGCTACAAGCGACCAAACCACAGATAGCACAGATTACACCGATTTTCTTATATACGTTTTTGATAATCATAATATCTAATTCCTAATTTATCAATATCCTTCATTCTGTTTCAGATTCTCATTAGAGCCAATATCGTCGGAGGGAATGGGATAGACGGCATAGAAACTGCTGACAGCCTTTCCTTTAGCAGTGCCGCCCTTCCATGGCCAGACGTATTCATTACCTGTGTACTTGCCGAAACGCACTAGGTCAGTACGGCGCTGGGCCTCATAGAACATTTCACGCCCACGCTCATCAAGCATAAAGTCGAGTGTAAACTCACTATCAGAGATAGGTGCAACCAACTTATCCGTATAGGCTCGTTTGCGCAAGTCGTTCAGATAACCAAGAGCCTCTACTTTTGTAGCACCCTGACCGCCACGCAGTACTGCCTCAGCTAAGTTCAGGTAAATCTCACCCAAACGGAACAATGGGAAGTCTGTCCATGCCTCAGAGGAAGCGGGCTTTGAGCCGTCTTTATAAACATTGTAGAACTTTGTCACGGGAATACCGTTGTTAACGAAGTTGGCCTCATTGGTAATTTCGAAATTCGTCGTGGCATCAGTACGAAGCATCTGCCTACGACTATCCTTATCCATTTCGTTTTCACGGGTGAAGATATTGTAAAGTGATGACTTGGCACGTACACCCTGCCAAGCACCTTTGGCGTTGGTCTCTTCTTGGAACTCTGAGGAACCCCAGCAAAGGAATGCAGTCATTCCTCCCCATGTCATGGTCTCCTCACCTTCGTATCGGCATGGCATAATCATTTCCTTGGAATGGTCATTATCAGCCTTGAACATATCTCCGTAGTTTTCTTCCAATTGATAGCCAGCACCTATCACCTTCTTACAATAAGTGATGCAGTCGGTATAGCGGTTCTCGCCCACGTAGGTCTCGGCATTCAGATACAGACGACTGAGTGCAGCCCACATACAAGCCTTGTTCACATGGCCATAGTTTTCGTTCCATCCTACGACAGGGTCTGCCAAGTCACTTTCACAAGCTTGCATCTCACTCTCAATGTATTTGAAGAGTTCTTCTTTCATAATCTGCTGCGGACGAATACTGCCTATTGGACTATTCTCATCAACAAACGGCACATTGCGATACAGGTCGAGCGCATACTGATACATCAAGGCTCTCATGAAACGGGCCTCGGCACGATATTGTCTTATCTTTGTCTTCACCTGATCAGAGCAGCCACGCTCAGAGAGTTTCTCGTCAGTTGTCTCGCGCAAGAAAGCATTGGCAACATTAATCTGATAGTACAGACGATAATAAGAGCCTTTCACCCAAGGAGACGAAGCAGCCCAAGAGATATGATTGAAATCGGGAATACCAGGATCATTCCAACAGCAGTGTGCTATGTCAGAAGCTAATTCCTGCATATTCCAGAGTACACGGAGAAATGAAGCCTGTGAACCGCCGTCGATACCGACTACGTCCTGCTCATCGTCACCGCCTTTGTTTCCGCCTATCACCAATCCAGCATAAATCTTTGCCAGACTTTCTTCATAGGCTCCTATCTCACTTCCGAACACGACGCTTGAAACCAAGTCGTCCTTGTCGATGGGCACGGTATCGAGGTCACCCGTGCACGACACTGTGAAACCACAGATTATGCTGATTACACAGATTTTCTTATATACGTTTTTGATAATCATAATTTCTAATTGCTAATTATAAGTTCAGATTTACGCCTAACATAAATGAGCGGGGACGCGGATAGAGCTCCTTGTCAATACCCTCACCACTGATTTCCGGGTCCAGTCCTTTATATTTCGTGATGACAAAAGGATTCTGAACGGTGAAATACACACGTGCAGTCTGTTTGTCATTAAACAGTTTCTGGAAGGTGTAACCCAGCGTGATGTTATCCATACGGAAGAACGAAGCATTCTGGACGTAATAACTGCTACGATACTGACCTGCCTTGAAGTCATGGTCCCATGCTGATTCCAGACGATTTTTCAGGAAACCGCTCTGGTCGTACATTTGTGAGCCATCCCAAGCCTCACGGTTCGACTGTACATTATTATATACATAGTTGCCGAAGCTGGCACGTACTGCAAACGCTAAATCCCAATTTTTATAGGAAATCTGATTGCTCAAACCCATGTACACGTCGGGAGCCGATTTCTTGTAGGCTATTAGGTCTTCCTCGTCTATCTTGTTGTCACCGTTCTGGTCCACGTAAGCACCCTCGATGGGCTTGCCGTCGGTGTCGTACATCTGTTCGAACACATAGAAGGAGTTATAGGGATAGTTCACAGCATTGATCTGAATCTTATAGCCCGTTGCACCATCAATGTCGCCATGTATCACACCCTTATATGATGGATCATCGTTGAAGGTCAACTTAGTAATCTCGTTCTTGTTGTAAGATACATTGTAGTTGATGGTCCAGTGCCAGTCTTTCGTATCTACTGGATGGGCGGTCAATGACAATTCAAAACCCTTGTTCTCCAAAGTACCCACATTTGTCAACAGTTCATTGCTGAAGTTCGTACCTGCAGGAGCGGTCACGGTATTCAACAGGTTGTCCGTCTTGCGATAGTAATAATCCAATGTACCTGTAATCTTGTTATTCAGGAAACCGAAGTCCAGACCTATGTTATAGGTTTTGGTTTCCTCCCATTTCAGGTTCTCATCATAAGCCTGCGGTGCAATCAGATGATACTCGGTATTGCCGAAATAATAGTTGGCGCCAGCCTTGGAATAAGAATAACGGGGCATATAAGGATAGTCGCCATTGTTCAGGTTTTGCTGACCAGTGACACCATAGCCCAAACGGAGTTTCAAATCAGAGATGGTTTTTACGCTTCTCATGAATGGTTCATCATTAATACGCCAGGCAAGAGCAACGGATGGGAAGAGCCCCCAGCGGTTTTCCTTACTGAAACGTGAAGAGCCGTCATCACGCAACGTAAATGTAAAGAGATAGCGGTCAAGCAATGTGTAGTTCAAGCGTCCGAAGAACGATACGAGATAGTTTTCGGTCTTGTTCTCTTCCATATCCTTGTAAAACTCAGCGCCTTTCTCTTTGGCGAACTTCTCTGAATAAGGGT